>ERZ857757.2914-NODE-2914-length-10331-cov-2.291456_pt1 | contig 10331 bp, 19 predicted proteins | sample MGYA00519764_ERZ857757 | MGnify/ENA primary metagenome ERZ857757 (study PRJEB31778, sample SAMEA3449359) | human gut metagenome | biome: human gut; feature: human-associated habitat; material: faeces | place: United Kingdom | collected 2010/2012 ... | reverse complement strand
CCAAAACGAAATGATCGTGGAGGTGTCGGTGGATGGCGAGTGGGTTGCATGCCAAGTGATCGATATGGACCCGCCCGTGGAAATGGAAGCCGTCCGACGAACCACCTTTCTCCTGCTTCCACTGAGCCGGGAGATTGAAGAGGAAACGCTGGAACTGTCCAGTCACCAACTCCGTTTTCTCTCCTTTGAGAAGGAGCAGCAGCTGTCACTGCAGTTTCCGAAGCGCCGTCACAGCATCATTACCGCAATCTACTCGGACACTTGGAAGCCCCACCTTTCCTCCGCAGTAAAGAAGTACTACAGTCAGCGATATCATTTGTTCGCTCGCTGGGACCAAGGGATTCGGTTCGACGAAGTCGGCCTGTTTTCCGTCACTCCCGAATCCCTGGCGCTTTTCACGGCCATTCGCTGCGCCTGTGGAGTCGTCATCGACGCGTTCGCGGGGATTGGAGGGAACGCCATCCAGTTGGCGCGCACGTGCGGACATGTCATCGCCATCGACTTGGAGATGAGTCGGCTGAAACTCCTGAAACACAATGCGGGAGTGTACGACGTAGCGAACAGAATTGATTGCATCTGCGGCGACTCGACGCAACTCCTCCCGCAATTGCATGCAGATGTCGTGTTGCTGGCACCACCATGGGGAGGCGTAGAGTACGGGAAGAAGGAGGTATTTGGGTTGGGCGATTTCCCTCCCGGCCTAGACGGACGAACGGTGTTTCGGTTGGCGCGAAGAGTCACGAGGAATATCGTGTTTGTGTTACCGCGAACGATCGACCGAAAGGAAGTAGCGCAGCTTGCAGACGAAGGGGAGATGGTCGAATTCGTAGAAGGGTGTGTGGATGGCAAATTGAAGATGGTCATCGTGTTCTTTGGGGACTTGGTGCGGAAAGGAAATGGGGAGGTGAAATGTTTGGTTTAGTGTCTGTTTGTTGGTAGCCATTCTTCTGTTGACGGAACTCGTTCACTCTTTCCAATGCAGTACGTAGACCTATCGTCCATTTTGCTAGAGGGTTATCTCCCGAAGGGAGAACCGGTGCGATCAAAGAGTGGGGAGAAGGAGTTTGTCACGGTTTCCTACAAGGGGATTCACAGCAATGAATATGTCATCTTTGAAATCAAGAATGATCAGTATGATGGAACCGCCGAGTTGTACGACGAAGGCGTTCTGAAAATGCGGTGGAGCATGCACAACGGAGACCGAGAAGGATCTTTTGTTCTCTACGAAGATGGAGTGGCCTCTCGGGAAGGGAGATGGGACGACCTGAACGACGACACGGAGGTCATGACGTGGATTGAGGACTCGGAGGATGGTTTGCGAATGGCAATCACCCACAACAACCAGCTGGTCTACCGAGGCGGTTTCAATGACACGTACCAGCGCGACGGGTTTGGAGTCGAGTTTTCGGACGGCCAACCCACCCAGACTGGAGAATTCGTCGATGGAACGCTTGTTCACATTTATCAGCGCGTCGTGAACTCTTCCAAGATGATCGAGTTTGGAGGTCGCGGGAACGAGAACAATCTCTCGATTCCCTCGCGCCGTCCCATCTACATTGGGGGCTTCAGCTACAACGCGGAGCGAAACCGCTGTTTCCGGAACGGTCGCGGGAACCAGCTAGACGATTCGACAGGTGTCTGCGTGGCCATCACCGAATGGATCGATGGTGTCGAGGACCCTTCCTGCAGACAGGAGGTGACACAGCGTCTGCACGAGAACCGCGGGAGTGTTCCGCAACGCGAGGAAACCCCTCTCCCACGGGAGATGGTATCGGACCCATTGACGGCAGAAGAAGTCAATATTTCAGGCAACTCCTGGAATACCGCCGATTTGAGCGAGCTGGTGTTCAGCGACTTGCCGCGATTGAAGCGTCTCTGTGTGGGGGACGGGAGTTTCACCCAAGTGAGGCGTTTCATCGTCCGCGACCTGCAGCAGCTGGAGTTTGTGGAAATTGGCAGAAATAGTCTCTCTTTCGCCTTCTCCGGCTACCCGCAGCGTCGTGACGACGGCGTGTTCCACATCGCCAATTGCGCCAAATTGCGCCATGTCGCCATTGGCGCAAAATCCTGCAGCGACTACAGTTCTCTCGTATTATCGCATGTGGACGCGCTGACGGAGCTTCTGATTGGCGACTACGGTTTCCACCATTCGTCGGAGTTCCGCCTGCAGCGTGAGCGAGCGATGAGTGTATGTCGTAGAGCTGCCGAGGCTGAAGATTGTGGCAGTGGGGGCATATGCGCTGGTGGGGGTGCACAGTGTGTGGCTGAGCGGTGCGTTTCATCGGGGCGTTTCATCTAGAGTTGGCTGCGCTGGAGAAGGTGAGTGCGGGGTTTTGCGGGCTGTTCGGGGACAATCGGCAGTTTCGACGGGAAGGGGTGTGTGAGAACCTGCTGCGACTGGAGCGTGGGCGGAGAGAGGGCGTTTCATCCAGAGTTGCCGCGGCTGCATAGCGTGGCGGGAGAGGAGCACGCGTTCGAGTTCTTCGGGAAGGTGGATTTGAAAAGTGGGGGTGGTTGGGGTGTGGGAGTCAGACGTGGCGGTGAGCAGCGAGGAGGTGCGTGTGGGAGAAACGGCGTTCGGGAACGTGCGTGTGCTGGCGGCGGAGAGTGGGTGTGAGAGAGAGGCGTGAGGGACAGACGCGGCGGGACTGGAGAAGGCGATTCGATTGAGGATGCATTGGTGTGTTTGTTTGGAATAAAGGAGTGTTATATCGTTCATGTACTCAGTAATTCGCATGCGATGCATGGATGTGTTGGAATAAAGGGAATGGGCATGGGCTTGAATTTAGTTTTAACTGAAATGAGGGCCCTTCGGATTTGAAGTCCATAGGAATGGGGTGAAGGATGTCGATGATGGTCCATCGGCACGAAGAACCCAAGGGTCGCCTACACAAAAGGTGATTACATTCTTTAGGATCATCATCAGATGAGTGATCAGAATGGATTCACCCCATTTGACGTTTCCATTTCAGTCTTCGATGTCTCATTGCCAGTTACACTCCCTATAATCCACCATTCATTGCTTAAGCATAGCATTCATTGACCCATCCACCATTCATCATTCTTGACTCATCCGCCGTCAACAACCCCTTCTGTGTTCCAACAAACAACACACTCCGCGTCACCCACACTCCCCTCGTGGCCCCTCGCCACCAACCCTTCGCCCAACCGCTCCATCCCCGCGGGAGGGTGCAGCATCACCTTCTCAATATACTCCTCGTAATTCGCCAGCCATTCCGCCGTCTCCTCCGCCGAACACCCACTCATCTCCGCCACCATCCGCACATTCCCGCGGTTCATCTCGCTTATGCGGCGAAGCGCCGTCTGCACCTGCGGATCCTCCATCACCATCTCTTCCTCCCCGCGGGGAGCCGGCGTGTCGAAGAGACTGCGGTTGCATGTGGGACAGGTCTATTGATGAAACTCCCGCGGGGATACCTGTTTCCGCATCGACCAACTCTTCAGACAACTCTCGTGCAAAATGTGCCCGCACGGCAGAATACGAGATGATTCCGCCGTGTTGGCTTCGCGACAGATGACGCAGTCGCTGTCATGCGCCAGTTCCGCGGGAGTCGGGTGCTGAAACGCCGTCTCCATCGACTGGCTGATGCGACGGTAATTAAGGAGGTTTTTGACGGTGTTGCGGACGACCTGAATAGGAGGGAAATTAGACACTGACGATGAGACTCGCGAGGAACTCGTAGGAGGGGTAGCCGAGGAGAATGTCGATGATGGAGTCGGATCCGTTGTTGAGGGAGAAATAGAGAGAGTAGTTGAAGAGGAGAAGAAGGTGATAGGTTAAGGTGAGAGCGGAGGTGCAGATCGTGTATGTGTGCTCCGAAATCTAGATGAAAGGAAATCAATACGATTACTGTTTCCGAGTGCTTGAGAGGAATCAGTACAAAGAGCGCCGCCAAGTAGATGGACTGAATGTAGAATGAGATGCTCTAAAGAGGATACAAAGAATCAACAAACTACGTAGGACCACATCAACAGGCCCAAAGGCGTTTCATCGGGGAAATAGTGAAGGAACTGCTGGTTGTTCAGATCGAGCCAGGTCCGAGATGCCACATACTGGAACACGATGGCGAAGACAAGTCGCAGCAGACGCGACAGTTTGAGCGGGTTCATCTCATACTACGTCTCGGCAAGGCAACAAACCAACAGTTCTGAGACGCGCGTCAATCATGTAGGCAAAGAAGGACAAAAAGATCCAGACAGTCACAGGAACGATGGCTGCGACTGACAACGCGCCATTGAGATACATCATGGAAAAGAAGAGTCCGAAGACATCGTTTCTACACGCTCGAAAGGAAGGAAGCGAAACCCACTTCACAGAACTCAAGATGTGTTCCTTCTCCTGATCGTTGATCCGACCGATGCAGATCCCCTTCAGAATGTCAACAACCACCAGACAGAGCGAAATGTACAGATTGCTCACGACCTGCGAGGTAACTGCTCATTTCACTATAAGTACCGGAACGAAGCTCATCGACGTTGAAAACGAGTACATGACTCCGAGAGCCGATGGAGATGACCACTGTGCATAGAAGACGCTTGCCGCTGTGATGAGCACGCTTAGGAATAGATATAGATAGCTTTTCATAGAGTACAAGAGTGAATAATGAGCATCGTGAGATCATAAGTACAAACAAACATATCCAACTATTCTTGTTTCGCCATGGTGACCGCCCGATTGTTCAATCCGACGTCTACGGTCCATTCCCTTCTCCTCCCCCACCATACGACTCCGGGATGCATCGGATCAGCCGACTGGTCAGATCGCGCTCCACCTGGAGGTACCCGTCGATCTCCTTCTGCCATCAATGCTCCCTCCATCTCCCACCGTGTCAGTTTTTCGTACGATGATCGCCCATTCCTTCTCGGCGATCTGTCCCACACGGATTTCCACCACCGACACGAACTCCACCACCTTCATCACCACGAAGAACTATTCGCCACTCCCGCGGGAACCCTACCACTCCCGCGGCCCGGTCCGTCGTAACGCCCCACCCGCTCTCGCGACACACCTCCATGATCTGGGTGTAGATAACCGCGGGACCCGAGGCCGTCAGCAGGATGTTGGCGGGAAGACGTGGCGCCAGAAGCGCGGTTATCGGCGAAATCCCGCGCTGGATGCCCAGCGCCAGCAGCTCGAAGACCGTCATGCGCTACTGGTCACCTCCCCGCGGGAATACCGGCGCCATGAACGAGGCGGCTCGGTCGGTCTGCAGCGGCGGGGATTGCGGCACTTGGCGCAATGGCGCAACGCGTGCGAGATCGTCGCCGAGGAACCAGGGGTGTTGGGAGATCTAGTCGCCATCCCCGCGGGGAGGTACGTCGTGGAGGGAGGCACGTGCCGCGGGGTCGGGCACGAGGATGCGGGCGATGAGGTCGCGGAGGGAGTCGGAGAACCATCTGGGTGGAACCGCGGGGAAGAGGCTACGGCGGGCAGGTGTAGTTAGCGGTCTGGATGCGGCGGAAGAGTGTGGAGAGCGAAGGTTCGTCGAAGGGCAGGAAGCCGGCCATCATCACGAATCCGGGTGAAAGAGAGCGGAAACGCCTACAGCACCACGCCCACGCTCCAGATGTCGCTCAGACGTCCGTCGTAGCCAGAGTCCTTCAGCACCTCCGGCGCCACGTAGTTTGGAGACCCGCACGTCGTGTGCTGCAGCGAGTTCGGATCTGCATGTTGGGTCCGCGACTGTCCTACCGTAGGCGTCGTCCCCGACGAACGCGGAGAGGCCGAAGTCGCTGATTTTGATGTTCATATCTTTGTCGAGAAGAAGGTTCTCGGGTTTGATGTCGCGATGGCAGATGTTGTGGCTGTGGATGTAGGATACGCCTGCCACCAGCTGCCGGAAAAACTTGCGCCCCTCGTCCTCCTCCAAATGTCCCTTCTTCAGGATATAGTCAAACAATTCTCCGTTCGGAACGTACTCTAACACCATAAAGATCTGTCACCTCAGTTCCTATTCGTTCACCCACTTTGCTCTTGCATCCCAGCACTTCGATCAGGTTCACCAGATTCGGGTGCTTCAGCTTGTTCATAATGCTAATCTCCAGCTTGATCTGCTCTACCAAGTTCTGTTTCTTGATCTTTTCCTTGTCGAACATTTTGATCGCCACCAGCTCGTGCGTCTCCGTGTTTTCCGATAGCTTCACTCTAGTTCTCAGATACCTACATGCATCCCCACTTTCCCAACGAACCCTCTCCGAGGGTTTTCAAAATCGTGTACTTTCCTATCCGTCTAGCCATCGATCTAATGACAGAGGAAGAATGAAGTAGATTATGGGGGTCACTCCCGTGGCGATTGACGAACAAACACGCTTTACAAACCCATACCTTGTCCTTTGCCATTCACGTTGTGGATCTTCGACCGAATGGGAGCCGTTACCGCCCATTCGTACCACACGCGGTTCTTATTGCAGCGTCGCCACACCTGCAAACCGATGCGGTCTCCCTTCTTCACATGGCTACACATCAGCTCGGGTTCGGAACAACCAACAAGGGAGTTTCGATAGGGATGAAGAGGGGGAACCAGCTGTTCATGTCCTCGGAGTGAGTCTTGGGTTCGATCGACATGAGAACATGGTCGGACAACTAGGGAGGAGAATGAAGAGGAGATCGTACAACTGCGGAAAAGAATCCAGAGAAACCATGTACAACACCTTCTTCCTCCACCTCGAACGTCATCATCTACATGCGACCCTCTATTCGTGTATACCTTCGATCTCCGGAAGTCTCCATGCAACGTATCCGGATATCGGAACGTGAAGAGAGATTCTGCGCCCGCGAGCAGTTTTGCGTCATTGACGTAAACGACGTAGGTGGCTTCCAGCGGCAGCGAGACCACTTTCGGACTGATTTTCTGCACCTACATGGGAGTTCCCGCGGGAGTGGACATTGGAGAAGATGCGTGAGCTCATGCAAGGTGCGAGAAAGCTGGTGTGTTCCGCGGGGATGCAGACGCCTCCGGGAAGAAGGAGGTTTCGCGCGGCGACAAGACACTCGGGCGCCAGTTCGTTGTCTCCGAGGGATCCCAACAATTCCGACAGCAGCACGTCGCACCGATAGGGCGTTTCGACGGACCGTCCGTCTCCGGAAATAAGGATCACGTGCTCTCCCCAGCGTAACTCCCTGTGAAGTCTGCGCAGCGTGACGAGCGCGTTGGCGTTTTTCTCGACGGCTTGGACGAGGATGGGGCGATTGGCGGCGCGTGCGGCGCGCAGGCTGCAGAGAATGAGGGGTCCCCTTCCGGCGCCGATGAGTGTGACGACGAGCGCAGAGGGGTGAATGGTTGGGATGTGTGGGGTAGGGAGTGAGTGGTTGGTATGATTTGGGGAGTCGTTATCAATATGCATGCAGTGATTATCAATATGCATGCAATGACCATCATCATCACCATCACTCACTACACGCTTGTAACCACGAAACACCTCCTCCAATGCAGCTTGATACTATGTGAACAACTTCCAGCGAAACGACCAGTCGATACTTCGCGGCATCTTGCTCGAACACATCGTAGGTCGCGCTCGACAAATCGTCGCGAAGCGGCTGCAGCGGCAATTGCGGCACGTCGCAATATGGCGCAAAACGCACGTCGCCTCGCTCCGATAGCGTCAGCGACAAATACTCGACAAACCAACCACGAAACGCCCACATTGAAAAAAATCCGCAGTTTCTGACACTCTTCCTCCAAAACTCCCTCGATGGCGATGCGGAACGGCTGTTTTCCGCGGGGACGACGCAGAAACGATACCAGTGCGTCGGGAAGCGTCACGTGATCCTAGGTGGAAACGGGGAAACAGGCGAACGGCATCCAGCCAGGTGAAGCAGGAGACGGGAAGAAGCAACGTGTCCAGAGGTTCCGCCGTCCACTGCGCCAGGGGGGTGGCGGAGAGACGTAAAAGCGGCTGGATTCCCGCGGAAAACCCCGTTACTGCATGGAAGTGACTCCAGCGTCGCCACGACGCAAGAGGGTCGGTGTCACTGGGATTCCCCATATCGACCGGAATCCAGTACTGCGTGAGAGAGGAAGAAAAAAAGAAACAGGTCCGGTGAAACCGCGTGCGATCAGATTCAGCAGCAGGGACGCATAGTTCGCGTTTTCATCTGAGTTCAGTTCGGGACCCACGAGAGCCGGAACGCCCATATAAGCGCCCCATTCCACCTCCTCCGTGAATTGCTAGGAGTGATAGGGAAAGAGAACGGATACATCCTCGCTTTGAAGACGTTCCACAGGGTCCGCGGAATCCACGTGGATTGACGGCGAGAGTTGTCCCACGATCATGTTGGTCCACTTCTTCACATCCAAAATGAAAGTGGATTCTACGTGGATAGGAATACATAGTCGTACCACTTCCTTCAGGAACGCGTTCACTTCCATCCTCCCTACGCTTGCAACGAAACACTATACATACGACTCGCGAAAGAGAGGGTTGATCACAAAGTCGACGCAGCTAGGGATATTCTCGGAATGAAGGATGATCACATAGCGATACCAGCTCCAAATACTCCTTGAGGTCGGTAACGGGCGGTGCGACCCGTCCAAAATAGAAAGGTTTCGACATCACAGAAGAAGAGGCGATTCCGATGAGATCACGTCAAGCGATGCAAAAACGATGTGGCAGTGGGAAGAGATCGAATCTTCCAAATGCAGAATAGATTCTGTAATAGACGACGAGATGAAGGCGAGACATCGAGCAGCGAAAGGAACCAGATACAGCTACGATGACTATGAGGACGACGACGACGGCTTCATGGACGACGATGACGATAGTATCACCGCCTCGCAGGGTAATCGGCTTCTGGGTGCGTTGTTGATCACGCGTAGAAGCCCATTTGTACAGTCCGACGACGGGAGGCAATGGTGAGTGTTCGGACGCTCTTTGATGGTCAGATAATTCGGTTGCGTTGGAAATTCTTCCGGAAGATAATGGTAGAAGAGGGAGCGGTGGATGATTCTGCAGACCTGCTGAACGACTGTTTCGATCAGATCTACGACTACTTTGGAGACAACATGAAGTTCAACGAGGATACAGTGGTTGAGTTTCTGCGGAGCAACGGATACAACGTGAACGAGGCGATCGACTACATTTTGGAGTATTGCGGCGTGGACCAGCCGCAACGCACGCTTCCGACGAAAACGAAGATCACGACGTCGAGCTATACGCTTCCGAAGAGTGGGTGCTATGGATTTGTGTCAAGCAGACACACTGGCGTCGATGATCGGTAAGAAGGCGGCGCCGGTGGTTCTGTCTCCAGCGGAGCATCAGAAGGAGTCGATCAGCGTATCGAAGGACCTGCTTCCCCGTAGTATTCTCCCTTGTTCTCCACGTAGAAGGCAAGCACTTCGACTTCCACACGCCATCGCCGGATGACATCGTGCGCTCCAGCCAGGAGGCAGGTCGTCGCAGCGTGGAGGCACACAAATCGCTCGCCCGCAAGGATTCCGCGATCCCCGCGGTTCCCGGGAAATCCGTGACGCCCGCCAGCTCGCCGGTTCCCTCCACTCCCGCGAACTCTCCGGTTCCCGCGGTTTCTCCGAAGTCCCCGCGGGACTCCTTCGTGGACATCTCCTTGCCGCCGCCCTCCGCGCCCTGCGTTGCATCCCCGCGGTTCTGACACCTAGCCGGTATCTCCCCGCGGGACGACGGTGTTGGTGGCGGGTCACGTGGACCACGGGAAATCGACGCTGACGGGCCACCTGCTGGCGCTGAGCAAACAGGTCTCCCCGCGGGAAGTTCGTGGTGCGGCGAAAACCGCGGCAGAGCTGGGGAAGAAGTCGTTCGGCTTCGCGTTCCTATTGGACAGTGCGGCGGAGGAGGTGCGTCATCGGGAACACTATTCCATAGCGTACCCGGGGGGTGACGATGTCGCTGGGGCACGCGCTGCTGAAACTGCCGGGCGGTACGATTCGTCTGTTGGGTAAGTGGACCCCCTGGGTCACCAGAAGATGCGCCGGGCCACCACGATTTCATCGAGGCGACAATCGCGGGGGGACTGGCGGCAGATGCGGCGTTGCTGGTGGTATCGGCTGCCCGCGGGGAACTGGAGGCCGCGCTGAGTCCCGCGGGGACACTCAGGGGACACTGTTTCATCGTGGCGGCGGCGGGCGTTTCATCGGTGGTAGTGGCGGTAAACAAGATGGATGAAACCGACTGGTCGCGCGGGCGTTTCGACGAGGTGGAAACCGCGGTTCGGCCGGTGCTGCGACACCTCGGTTTCCCCGATTCTGCGGTGAGGTAGGGTTCCCGCGGGAATGCGAGGCAGTTTCATTCCGGTGAGCGGGCTCACGGGGGACAATCTGGTGGCGAAAAAGGCGGGA
>ERZ857757.2913-NODE-2913-length-10333-cov-5.831290_pt1 | contig 10333 bp, 6 predicted proteins | sample MGYA00519764_ERZ857757 | MGnify/ENA primary metagenome ERZ857757 (study PRJEB31778, sample SAMEA3449359) | human gut metagenome | biome: human gut; feature: human-associated habitat; material: faeces | place: United Kingdom | collected 2010/2012 ... | reverse complement strand
TAGCGCAACCCGAAGGAAAAGCCCAATGTGCGAAAAACAGATTTGCAGATTTGACGGTAAGGCAACAGAAACAGCCATCCCCGAAATCGATCGGAAATGGCTGTCGTCTATGATGCGGCATTGTCTTAACAAGCAACGAATCTGTCCGTACAGATTCACTTGTCAGGGGATTCCCTGGGACCCAGATATTAACTCATGCTGACGCTGACTATGAGTTTAAATTATACTTATTTTTCCTTTTCTCAAATGCTTTCTCGCCGCCTTCAAGAATATCACAAATATGTTGCTGGATACCTTGTTTTGCTAAAATTCCATCTTCAACAACTCCGGTTTCTTTTAGTAAGGGACCATCGTTTTCTATTGAACCAGAGCGATAGAAAAATGAATTGAATCTTTATTTGGTGAATCCGCTCCATTTTGATTAGCAATGATCACTTCTTCCGCATCAGCCCCAACAACAATATTAGCATTATGCGTCACAACAATGATTTGTCGAACAGCTTTTTTCTTTTTTATGAATGGTATTAATTGCTCAAAAATCGATCGGTTGTCTAGATCATCTTCTGGTTGATCAATAAGGATTGGGCAATCGGTTTCGTCCAAATCAATTAGCAGTTGTAACAGAACCAATGCTTTTTTACCCGGAGACATAACATTAACTGAATCATTGCCCATTTTTACGACATATTTAATGTTATACCAATCCGTCAAAATACTTCGTAATGTGTTTTCAACATTATCTCCAGCTTTCAGTGTTGTAAGTTCTCCACTTAAGTCCTTTTTTATTATCTCCACTAATAATTCTTCTGTAAACTTGCTATCAGAAAAAGTCTCTGTATCAATGAGTTTCCTATTTTGCGGATTGTTTTCTCTAAACAGCTCTCGCCATTTTTTTAGGAAGTCATCAACTCTTACTGGTATTTGGACTTCATAAGTTAGCCCCGAATGATCGGTATTCGCGTTTTCCGATATATAACGTGCATACTCTTCATAGTCCTTTTTCAAGCCAATGCACGAAGAAGATATGTTAAGAATTGCTATATCTTGCTTCTTTTTTTCATCATTTAAAACTTTTTCTTTTGATATAATCGCTTGCAGTATTGCTTCTTCATCAGATATTTTTTGTGCAAGTTCTTTTATATGATTGCTGCTTTCAATCTTTACTTTTAGAGAATCTCTTATTGCCGAAGCAGTATCAAATTCTTCCTTAGCAGCTTTTTGCTTTTCTAATAATGATGCAAGCAATTGCTCTTTTTGCATATTCCACGCTTTATTTGCTTCATCGATAATATTCTCAATGATAACTTCAAGTTGTTCCTTAATTTCTTCTGGAAAAGAAGATAAGTCTAGTGAAGATTGTACAATTGATACTAACGAAGATAGCCTATTTATTTCCCTTGAAATATCTTCTACAATAATTTTCTTGGTTTTAATGGTAGTAACGGCCTCGTCGTATTTTTCAATATCTTCTTCAGTAATATTAAGTTCCTTTGCAATAGCGTCTCGGTCAGTTTTTAATCGATATATCTCTTTTTCAACAGAATCTTTTCCCCCTAGTTCAGAAATCTGATTTTGCAACTGCTTTATACTTTCATTTAATCTAACAATCTCCAAAACCGTGTTTGTATTTTCGGTTTTTTTCTTGTTTAACGTCTGGATTAGGGTGTCCTTATGATTCTGAAGCTTATTTCCTTCTGAATCTGTACGTTTAAGCAAGACTCTTTCAACAAGCTCATCTATTCTCGTGGTTTCTTGACTTGAGTCTGCCAACCTATTCAGATAAGATTGCGGAATATAAATGATGCTTTGATTTTCTCCTGATTTCCCATTTTTCCACTTTACATTTAATTTTGATGAATCTATTTCGAGGGTAAGGGACTTTTTGTCCTTATCGGGCTTTTGAAGGCCCAAGCTTATAATGCTATTTTCGCTGACCTGGTCAGGATCAATTGCTCTTGCTAGGTTATGTAACAAAATGGATTTTCCGGTTGATTTTCCGCCAATTATACAAGTCAGATTTTGATTAAAAACAATTTGATCTTGCTGAAACAGATTATCAGTAATAGTAATACTATCAATTATATGATATGGAGCTTTTCCTTGAGGTCTATAATTAGATATACATACTCTCTCTTCTGGTTCATATATAATTTGCTTTAATCCATTAAAAGTTGGGCCTGACTTTATCCACAGCTGGTGAGCAGGATTGTAATTCCTTGGATCGTGAGAATCAGAACATATGATTAGAGGTTTTATAGATTTTATATCTGGAAAAACATGTTCCTTATAGTTTGCAATATCTTTTTCTTTTCCCACTTCAAAAATAGAGACTGACTCGGCAAACTCTTCTTTTACAGCTTGATTAATCGGTAGAGCATTAGAAATTTGGGTATCTACGCCCTTATCTTTACAGCCCGCGTGAATAGAAATCAGAGCATTATGTTTTTGAGCAAAAGTACATATATCTTTGTAATCCCAATAAATCTTGTCGTTATCATTAGGGTTTTTCGCCTCTCTTCTAAAAACATTAAAGTCTTCGGAAAGAGTTTTCAAATCTATTTGATCTGAAAAAATAAGAATTACATGGATATTTGTATCGCCTTTATCGGTACGTAATTCCACACCGGGAAACACCGTCGTGCTTGGTACAAGTCCCCTGATGTTTGCAATTCTGTCCTTATCAATTATAAAATGATCTGTTATTGCTATAGCCGCCAACTCATTTTTGTTTATAGCGTCTGCTAACAACTTGTCCGAATCATCGCCTTTATATGCATCATATGAACTTGCTGTATGGATGTGTAGATCCCATCTTCTCCACTCAGAGCCTCTTGAATATTCTTTCATCTCTATTTCTCCTCAGGTAACAATATTGGCTTTACTTCCGCCGCTCTTTTCCTTTGTGACTACGATTTGTTTGTCTATGCGGTTTTTCAAATCAGCTACGTGAGATATGATACCAACAAGACGATTTCCGTCCACTAGACTCAGGAGGGCTTTCATGGCTTGATCAATAGACTCATCATCGAGCGAGCCAAAGCCCTCATCTACAAACATTGTATCGAGCTTTACGCCACCGGCAGATGCTTGAATTTCATCCGAAAGGCCCAATGCAAGAGAAAGCGACGCCTTGAAGGATTCACCGCCGGAAAGCGTCTTGACACTTCTTTCCGTGCCGTTGTAATGGTCAATAACGTCAAGATCAAGCCCGCTCTGACTGCGGTTATTTTCCGCTTCTCTTCGACGCTTTAGTTCGTACTGCCCTCCCGACATCACCATAAAGCGGGTATTCGCGCGTGCTATGATGCGGTCAAAATATGTCATCTGAATATAGGTTTCCAGCATTACTTTTTCTTTGCCGGAGATATTACCGTTTGCTGTATTTGACAGTGCCTTCATCCATGTATAGCGCTTTTCAAGAGCATCAAGATCTCCGACCTTTGCTTGAATGTTAGCAAGCACCTTTGTATTGGACTCTATGTGAGTATGAAGTGCTTTGGCAGCATCGTCATCCGCAGTTCTCTTTTCGGATAGTTCCGCTTTCTTCTTTGTTTCTGCTTCCTTGTCAAGATCACAATCGGAAGAGAGCTGCTTGGAGAGTTCTGTAATTGAAGCATTATAGCCGGCAATTTTTTATCCGAGTCGGACAGCGCACTCTGCGCGTTGTCGTATGCTTCCTTCATTTCGCTGACGGTTTTTCCCAAAGCTTCCGATTTTCTCTGCGCCTCTGCTATGTTATCAAAGCGCAAGGATTCCTTAGCCGCATTACGCTGATTTTTCTTTTCATTCAACGATGCTCTATCAGCTTCTAAAGCAATGCTTCGAGTTGTAATATCTTTATCTCTTTCTGTCAGGGACATCTCTGTTTCTGGCAACGATTCTGCAAGTACAGATCGGCGAGATACTTTCTTTTCCTCTTCGAAAAGCGCTGTGTCAAGCGCAGCGATTTCTGCAGAAACGACTTTCTGCTCCTCCGGAAGATCGTTTTCCACGTCCTCAAATGTGACGCTCTGCCATAATTCCTTAGCCAGCTTTTCCGTTTCGGCTTTTTTTGCATCGAGTATGCCTTTGGCTTCCTTGCATTTCCCGCTTAAGTCTTCGGCTCCTTTTCGTGCCTTATCAGCATTCTCTTTCGCTCTTTTTAATTGTGCTTCCGTAGGGGCCTTGGCCGATTTATGCGCTATGCAAGGGTGTTCCAAAGATCCGCAAACAGGGCAGGGCTTACCGTTTTCCAAAGTTTCAGCGATGATTCCAGCCTGCTCATCCAAAAATGCGCGGTTTTTTGCTTCATAATCGGCAGTTGCTTCCTCGGATGACTCCGAGGCTTTTTTGTAATCGCTTTGGAGAGTATCCAAATTGTCACCAAGTTCGTGAAAGACCTTAAATAATGCTGAAAGATTTTGCAACTTTGCTTGTTTTTCTTTTGTCTTCTCTTTTTGACGAGAAAGCTTTTCCTTTCCTTCCCCTGCGTCTGAAAGGGACTCGAACTCTTTTTTAAGGATTTTAAACTCTGCTTCATCAATGGCATACTGCTCCCGGTCTTTTTTCAGTTGCCTCTCGTTTTTGGAAATAGTATCCTCGTCATATTTGATTTGTTTTTCTAGGGCATCCAGCGCTTCATAACGAGAAAACTCAGCCTCAATCTTGGCCTTTTCTTCAGCAAGCTGTTCTCTTTCCGATACTTTCCCCTTTTCAATATCAAAAGCAGCCTTCAGCGCAAGATTGGTCTCATTTTCGCCGATTAAATTCTTCTGTGCTTGGTCTAATGCTTTTTGAGTTTGTTCTTTTGCTTCAATCTTACCCAAATTTGCATTGACGATTTCGAGGGCTTTGTCTGCATCCGAGATTGACTTTTGAATAGCCGTTTTTTTGTCATTATCTTGTGTCAGGAGACGATCAATCAGATCCATAACATCCTTTGCAGGAAGAAGCCCCTTCTTTGCTTTTTCAACTTCAATACTCAGGACATCATTTTCATCACAGGTAATTCCATCAATATATTGCTTGATACTGTTACGAGCGGCATCGCATTTGTCGTTTAGTTGACCGGACTCCTTCTTCAAACGATCCTGCAAGTCCTGATACAACTGCGTTTTGAATATTTGACGGAATATTTTCTTTCGCTCCTCTGTGGGGGCAAGCAGCAATTTGAGAAAATCCCCCTGTGCAATCATGGCGATCTGCAAAAACTGGCTACGGTTAATGCCCATGATGTCTCGTATTGCATTATCCACGTCGCGCTGCTTTGTGACAACGCGCCCATCCGGATATTTTAGCTGCACTTCCGCTTTTTGCGTCGTAAATCCTTCGCCGCGGGATTTGGGACGTTCATACTCTGGATTTCGTTTTACGGTGTATGTTTTTCCGGCGTAGGAGAAGACAAGTTCAACCTCTGTCGGAGTAGTTGCCTCGGCATATTTTGAGCGGAACATGGATGGCTCGCGGTTGTCTCCACTGGCCTCTCCGTACAATGCATAAGTAATCGCATCAAAAATCGTGGTCTTTCCGGCACCCGTATCACCAGTAATAAGGTAAAGCCCATTTTCTCCGAGCTTGTCCAAATCAAGAACCGTTTTTCCTGCATAGGGGCCAAACGCAGATACTGTAAGTTTGATAGGCCTCATTGTTCACCCTCCCATGTCTTTTCTATTAGCGACTTCATGTACTCAAATTGCTCAGGATTCATAGGTTGATTATTTTGAAGTTCATAAAAATCAGAAAAGAGCTCTAATGGCGATTTAGATTCAACGTCTGTTGCACCACTGATCTCCACACTTGAGCGTGTGCGTCTATTATCGTAATCAAGCTTCATCAGCCGATGATACACCGTGCGCAGTTTTCCGATTGCATCCGGAATGTCTTCTTCGTCCGTCAGCGTGATGTGCGTATAATCTTCCGGCCATGTTGTACCCTCATAGAAGGATCTAAAGGTCAACTCATCGTAGGTTCCTTTCAACTCGACAAGATCATGCTGCGGGACAAGGTCGATTGTTTTATATGACACTTTTCCTTTTTCAGCGAGTTCGATCACTGTTACCGACTTGCGGTCTTTTGCTTCCGAAAAGGAATATTTCAACGGTGTTCCGCAGTAACGAATATGCTCCGCGCCACAATTTTGCGGCGAGTGAATATGTCCAAGTGCGACATAATCAAAGGGATCAAAAACATAAGCGTCCACATTATCAGATCCACCAACCGAGATTTCCTCAGATTCAGAGCGCAACGAACCCGTAACAAACTGATGTGTCACCAGAATATTTCTATTGCCATGATTGATACTCAGCTTTGAAATGACGCTATTTATAGCATCTGTGTAAGTAGTAATTTCATCGTCACAAAACCTGCGGACATGAGCTGGTTTAATAAACGGCAGCATATAAACATCCACCGTACCGTATTCGTCCTGCATAGAGAAAGGTACAATCTTTCCATTATAAACCGGTGACATATGAATACCGCTGGCATCCATAATGCGAGAACCAAAAGCAATCCTTTCCGGAGAATCATGGTTTCCGCTAATAACGAATACCTCGAGCTTTCGTTTGGCCAACTGAACGAGAAAGTTGTCAAACAACTGAACTGCCTCCGCCGCGGGAACAGATTTGTCGTAGACATCTCCGGCAATAATCACACCATCTGGCTTTTCAGCATCAACGATATTGATGATTTTTTTGAGTATGTATTCTTGATCTTCAAGCATCGAATACTCATTTACTCTTTTCCCTAAATGGAGGTCTGATAAGTGAATAAACTTCATAACAAACTCCTTTACCCCACTACCAACTTATTTGTCTTCTTCAAGAACTTCGCCGGGATCGGGCGGTCCAGCTGCCAGGTGATATTCATCGGTCTGCTGCCTGTGTGCTTCACGTAGTTCGCCGTGCCCAGATAGGTGTACGCTTCCGCACCGCCGGTCATACGGTCCGCCTTAAACTCACGGACAAACAGCAGCACCTTGCTGCCGCGTTCCTTGTGGTGGATATAGCGCTGACCGGTGGGCGAATTCTCCGCCGTGGTGCTCTGGCTCTGCCAATGGAACAAGCTCTCATTGATGGAATAATCGTTGTACATGGTGGTTGGCGAATAGTCCTTGTCCGCCTTGTTCAGCGTCACAAAGAACACGTCGATGTTTTTCTCCGGCAGCCACTTCACGCCCTCACGAACGGTGGACGGCTTCATAAAGTCCAGCGCCACCAAGAGCTGGTCGCGGGTATAGGTGCAGTGCAGATCCAGAGGACAGTCAAAGCCCAGATCCACCGGCTCGTCGATAAAGTCGATCTGCTCGAAGCGATAGCGCAGCAGCTCCAAGAGCTCACCGAGCAGAACTGTGCTGTCAGACAGGGCATAGAGGTTACTAAGCACCTCTTCGTCGTCCCAGTCCTCCACCACCTTGCCCCAGACGGTGACATAAAACATCTGCATCATCCGCTTTTCCGCATCCGGAAGCGCTGCAAAATCAAGGTTATCCAAACGCGGAAGGACATCTAACAGGAACGAAATCCAGCGGCGGGAGTCGATCACAGCGAGCTTTGCAAACGCTTTGGTCAGGATGTCCTCCAGCGGCTCCGAAAAGTCCTCGATGGCATCCGCTCTGGCACAAATGCGAGAGAAGGAGGAAAACTTGTAGATCGCCCGTGGGTCAAGATGGTAGTAATCCAAGAAGTTTTTGAGCGTCAGCTCCAGCCCGCTGTCCTCCGCAAAGGAGGCCGCGCGAGCCACCAACCCAGCCGTATTGCCATAGGACGCGCGGATATTCTCCAAAATGTATTTGGCTGCCTTCTTCTCCAGCTGGATATAGCAGCCCTTGGGGACGGACACAAAACCGTCCTTGATCTCCCGGCTCACGCTGCGGGTGGTATTCGACAGCAGCGCCGCAAACTTATCTTCAAAATTGTATTTTCTATTTGCCTGACCAATGAAGTCCAGCACGGTCAGGCATTCCTTGTCCTCAGATAGACGCAGGCCACGTCCCAGCTGCTGCAAGAAAATCGTCAACGACTCCGTGGGGCGCAGGAACAGAACCGTATTGACTTCCGGAATATCTACGCCCTCGTTGTAGATGTCCACGACGAAGATGAACCGCACCTCGCCGGACACCAAGCGCCGCTTGGCCGCCGCTCTTTCCTCGTCCGAAGATTGCCCGGTGAGGCACATGGACGGAATGTTGTGGTCGTTAAAATAACGGCACATAAATTCCGCGTGATCTACCGTCACACAGAAGCCGAGGCCCTTCACCTCGTCAATGTCCGTCACATATTTCAGCAGTGCCGTCACCACATGGTCGGCGCGGCGGTCGGCAACCGCCCCGCTGAACGTGTAGATGTGCTCTAGCTCGCTCTTTTGGTAGCCACCGGCAGACCATTTGAGCGCATCCAGATCCACCGTATCGGTAACGCCAAAATACTGGAACGGGCACAGGAGCTTTCGGTCAATGGCTTCCGGCAGGCGGATCTCCGCTGCAACGCGATTATGGAAGTAGGGCAGGATGCTCTTGCCGTCCATACGCTCCGGAGTAGCGGTCAAGCCCAGCAGAATGCACGGCTGATAGTAGGACAAGAGCTTCTGGTAAGTCGGCGCGGCAGCATGGTGGAATTCGTCCACGATGATGTAATCATAAAAATCGGGACTCGTCTTTTCCGTGAAGCTCTGTGAGTTGAAAGTCTGGATGGACAGAAACAAGTTGTCGATGCTCTCCGGCTTATAGTTGCCCACAAACAGCTCACCAAAGTTTGCGTCCTTGAGCACGGCGCGGAAGGTGTACAAGCTCTGCTTGAGGATTTCCTCCCGGTGCGCCACAAAGAGCAGGTGGCAGGGTCGATCCGGATTCTGCTTGCGGAAGCGCTTGTAATCCAGCGCAGAGATGACCGTCTTGCCGGTACCGGTGGCAGCCACCACCAGATTGCGCGTATAGCCACGGACAGTGCGCTCTGCCTCCAGCTTGTCCAAAATCTCCTGCTGGTAGGAATAGGGATTGATGTCCATGGTGTAGACATCGGCATTGTTGGTATCGGAATATTTTTCCGCTTTCAGCGCTCGCGCCAAGCGCTCTCGTTGATCCTCCGCGTAGTATTCAAATTCGCGGTCATTCCAGTAATACTCGAAGGTAGCGGCGATCTTGTCGATGGTTTCGGGTAGGTCGCGCCGCGTTACTTTTGTGTTCCATTCCAATCCGCTGGTCAGTGCCGCATTGGACAGGTTGGACGAGCCCACATAAGCCGTCGTGAAGCCGGTTTCGCGGTAAAAGATATATGCCTTGGCGTGGAGCCGGGTCGTCTTGGTGTTGTAGCTGACCTTGATGTGTGTATTGGGCAGCTTTCGAAGCTCCTCAATGGCCTTCACATCTGTTGCGCCCATGTAGGAAGTGGTGATAATGCGGAGCTCGCCGCCGCTGTGCGTAAACTCTCGCAGCTCGTCCATGATGAGCCGCAGACCGCTCCATTTGATGAAGGACACCAGCATGTCAATTCTGTCAGCAGAGACGATCTCCTTTTTGAGCTCTGTGAACATCTGCGGCTCATGCACAGCCCCGGTGAAAAGTGAGCTTTGTGCGATGGAGGTTTCCGGACGGATGATCTCGGCCCTTTCGTCCAGTGCCAGCACATTGTTTTTCTTATCAAAAAGTGCAAGAAGCTGCTCCGCACGCTCTGCAACGGAAAGCGTGTCGAAGTCAGCTTCTTTTGTTTCAGCCATAATGGTGGACACAATGCGGTTGACAAGCTCGACCTGAGAAGTGAGATTGCCGCCATTGTCTTTCACGTTGTTTAGCCCCTTTTCAACGATCTCGGCAACATATTTTGATAATACTTTAGACGCTTCCGCGCTATCAATAGGCGCAGTTTGAGAGAGCTTGTCCGTTACGGAAAGTTCTGCATCCAGGCCCTTATTTATGATTTGCTCGTAAAGTCCGTTGTGTAGCATTCATATACTCCTTTGGTAGAAACAGCATTTATCCAAAGAACAAACTATTTGTTCTGGCATGACTGGCCCTCCATGTTACTTATCGATTTCCTGAATAAAATCCATAATATCGTTTGGTTCCACCTCAAGCGCGGTACAGATTGCGCCGATCACGTCGGTGGTTATATCCTTATCGTTTGCCAGCTTGTACATCTGATAATGGGTGATGCCGGCAGCTTCTTCCAAATCTTTCTTTTTCATATTCCGATCAACAAGAATATGCCACAGCTTCTTATAACTAACAGCCATTTTGAATCTCCTTTATGGGCTATTTGGTGTCGGGTACAATAACATGAATATAGCATACCACGATTCGACCGATAAATCAATAATATGATAAGAATTTCAAACTTTTGATAGGCGCAAAAATGTTATA
>ERZ857757.2906-NODE-2906-length-10357-cov-2.278490_pt1 | contig 10357 bp, 10 predicted proteins | sample MGYA00519764_ERZ857757 | MGnify/ENA primary metagenome ERZ857757 (study PRJEB31778, sample SAMEA3449359) | human gut metagenome | biome: human gut; feature: human-associated habitat; material: faeces | place: United Kingdom | collected 2010/2012 ... | reverse complement strand
GGCGGAGAAGCAGGAGTGGCTGGAGAAGCTGCCGGAGGGATTCGCGAAGCAGTACTTGTCGCAGCTGGCGACGCGTGAGGTGACGATTGGAAGCGGCGTTCACTGTAGTACGATTTCACGCTGGTGCCGGAGCTGAAGAAGGAGTACACCTTCCCGCGATTCCCCGGTAACCCCGAAGCCAACTGGGGACCGAAGGCGAGAGGAAGTTTGAAACGATCGAATATTCAGCAGGATAATTACTCTGTTTGTTGTCAGAATTGGTTTTGAGGATGGAGGTCAAGCCGGAAAAGAAGGAACTGATGTCCCGGGACGCGTGGCGACTGGCGATGAGGAAATCCTTCTGCAAAATGGACATGATTGATGACAATGGGAATTTGGTGAAAGAGTAGGGAAGAGGGGATGGCCGTTCTGACAATAGGTACTTCCACCCGAAGAAATTGAAAACGTGGACTCTCCGGGAAGAGAACCTCCTCATTGAGGGAATCAAGGCGTATGGAGTGGGAGAATGGGAGCGTATTCGAAGGGACTACCTTTCGGACTGGGTAGGGATTGGTTTGTTGGAATGGGCTAATCGGGTAGGTGACGGAGGATATCCGGCTAAAGGCTTGCCGTCTCTTTGGAATTCAGAATATTGAGCTTTACAATGGATTTAAGGGCGATAAGGATGACATTCAGCGGGTAGGAGGCATTGGATTGTGCTCACACATAGGAGTGGGAGAAGAACAGGAAGACGGGACTTTCGCAGAAGCTGTGGTATACCAACGTCCTCATTGACAAGCGGTTTGGTTTAGTGTATAAGAAAGAAACACCCTTCCCTGTTTGTTGGGAATCATTTCAACCTTGCCAGATGGTGAGGCACTTTACACAGAATATCGGTGCATGTTTTTACATGGAACTCAACGATTTGCTTGAATTCCTTACAAACGGAACAGGAAGACAGAGTACAGAAAATGTAATGCTTGATGACAGCTCGCATAGGTACACAGTAAGGAACGTCGCAGTTGGAGTATTCGCAGGAGAAGCAGTGAGAGAGCGCTTCCATCTGCAAGTCGTAGGGAAGGGTTTTTCCGAACTATGGATAGATGATGTGTCCAATCGATACAGTCGAGTAGTTCAAGAGCGGACAGCCTGAAATTTCGACCTTGAAGGGGATCAGTTCATGTTCGTGTTTCTTGCACTTATCACAGAGGTCGAAGTCCTCGCAGATGCAGCAATGCCACCGCGTTCCCCAGGTGATGAATTCACGACACTAGGAATGAGAGGATGCGGCGATGGCGACATTGTTGCACGTATGGGTCTCTACGGGGATCTGCGGGTTGAAGCAGTGATAGAGGATCATATTGGTGCTGTAGATGGCTCTTCGAATCTACATGACAGGACATCAGCATCCCCACTTGATCGAACTGGTAATGCCAACATTGACACGTGGTCATGAAAAACTGCCTACTTTCAAATAACCTGCACACCGTCAATTCGTTGCGCTCGCGCAAATCCACTGGTTTTCCCTCCACCACGATTCCGCTGCGTTGAAACTCCTCTCCCAACCGTCCGAAACACCCGCGACAGAAATACCGGTTTTTTTTCTTATTCTTCCCATTTTCGCTCTTTCCCGCGGGAATCATGAAATGGGTCACTTCTCTCAAAAACTGACCGCATTCTGCACATTGATGCTGGAGTTTCACCACAAGCAGCCGCACGCGAATATCCTTCAGCGACGCCGCCAACGACGCCACCAATTCCCCGCCCTTTTTCCCGCGCTTTTTTTCCACCTCTTCCGGAGTGGGCGGGAGCGTTCCCGCGGTTAATCGGCGCTGACACTGGTCCTCGGTCTCCTTCACCCAATGATCGTCACAGAACCGCGGGACGGAAATAACCGCGGAATCGTCCATGGGACGATGGAAATTTCCCGCGAGATATTCTTCGGCGAGGGTCGTTACGTCCAACACGATTCCCTCCAACTGCGCACGTGCCAGTAACTCCTTGTACCACCGCTGCAGATGGTCGCTGCTGGGAGTGCGCTGTTCCCGCGGGTGGGAGAAGCTGCGTGGGAGATGGCGGGAAAAGGTACAAGATGTAGTCGTCCCCGCGGTGAGGCGGACAGACCCAGAGATGCGCGGTGTTGAAGCCCTGGCGCTGACAGTAGGCAAGGTAGGCGACCACAATCTCCTGGAAAATGGGAGTGCGGAAATGGGCGGGAAAAAGGAATCGGACGCTGTCGAGGTAGCTGATGTAGATGCTGCGTGAGTTGCTCGGAGAAGCCTCAGGACACTCGTAGACGAACATGACGAAGAGAAGGACGTCGGTTGCGTGGATCGTCTCGGGATGATCGGATGATGATGATTACCTGAAAGAGACAAATACACTTCTCCGTGTAGGGGATGCTGGAAGGGTAGTTGAAGTTGCGGAAATACTCCTGGAAAGACGGTCCCACGGCGAGCGACGTTAACTGAAATTCAGTTAAGCGAACAAACGGAACGTTGTTGAGGAGAAGCCGCACATGGAGACCTGTGGGCGAGGGAACTTGCTCCGGATCACAGTGAAGGTCGGCTGCTCGCTGTTTGCGGAGTTCGAGAACACGACGATGGATGCGATCCTCGATGAACCTGCTCAAGTCGCTCTCGGCGAAATCTACATCAGGTAACAATATTGAATGTACCGGTAACGCGAGGAAGGTAGAGTGCGACAGGCGATGTGATGCAATTCTCCTTCATCTCCAAAATGCACTTCGGACAATGAAACACCAAGGAAGGATCCTGTTCCGCCAGCCGGTTGTTGTAGAGCGCGCAGATGCGGTGGAAATGCCCCAGACAGCGCGCGCACTGAATCCACGCCTCCACGTCCTTCTTCGAGTTCGAACCCTTTTGCAGCTCTTTTTTCTTCCACTGTTTCCCCTCGAAGGAAAACGTGTCGGGAAGTTGGCTGTAGCAGTTCTCGCACCAAATGTACTGATTTGCGACGTCATGGTAGAAGGGATGGTTCGACTCGATCATCTCCATGCATCTACCACTACAATGAAGTAGCGCACCTTCCAGCGTCAAATCGCCTCCTCCACACAATCCACACTGTTTTTTCATCCCGCGTGAGTACTCGTTGCGCATCTCGCCATCTCGCCTTCGAGCCTCTTCTAAGCGTTTTATCGCTTCTGTTTCCACGTTCTTGCAGTAGGAAACCAGGGCGGGAGATTGCTGGTTGAAATCCATGCAGTTTTGGAACATGATCTGAAACTCCCGAAAAAGACTCTGCAAACTCTTGAAATCGAAGTGGGCGTTTCGCTGTTCCAACTGCGCGATGTCCACGGGGTGACACACCTTCTTGTAATAGTCGCCGCAGCCGGGTGCCCGCGGGTCCACGGCGGAATGGAACACGTGCTGAGGACTAGGTGGGAAAACCCTAAAGTGAAAACTCTTTCAGTTTGATGTCGTGGAGAATGTGGGAGATCTCGGTCTTCAGCGCGGAGGGCTTCCACCACGGGGAAGAGGTCAATTGCAACATGTCCATGTACTCCTTAATCTAAGTGAAACGGAAGTGGGAAATCGACTTCACTATCTGTCATCGTCATGAAGACGGAGGGAAGCAGGTGGCTGCGCTGATTCGTCTCTGATTCCTTGCTCTGTATGTCATGAGAGTGTGAATGCATACACTGTGATAGGTGCGTGCAGCGGAACAAAGGGGGCAGTTGGGATTGGAACACTGCGATAGATGGGCTACGGTGAGCCGAAACGTGTAGCAGAAGGGTTTCTGAGAGGAAGGGAGAAGAAAATCACGCACCTTGCATTGTTCCGGCTTGCACAACTTGACATGACCGAGAAGTGCCTTAAACCGACGGCAATCGGTGTCCAACTACTTGTCGTCTCCTTTTTCTCCCCTACGTCGCATCCATACTTACAGGACTGCAGATGGATCAGTTCGTGATAGCAAATGCTAAACACGTGAACACTGGCTCCCAGATTCTCCTTCTGATAGGCAGCAATCACATCCGGCGTCATCCGCAAACACGCCGGGAGATTTGATCCCTGCAACAGAGAATTCTCGACACGCACTGCCTTGGAAGCACTCTGCAAAGCGGGATCTGTGTTCTAGAGATCATCGTCTCTCAACGCAACAACATAACTCCGCTTTTGCCTCTGAAGGGAGTGGAGGATCGGCGCATTGGATTGGACGAGCGAATTCCATTCCGTCTCGATGGTTCCCAAACCCTTCAATACATCCGAGTCTGTTTTCTACACCCATTAACAAAGAGATCTGCATGTCCTACGATGTTCGGGAAGCGATTGCGGAACGAAGCGGCGATCTCTCTCAGCTGAACGTTGTTGTCATCGAGTGAGAGTCCCATCGTCTTGTGGATGAGGTGTTTCCTGCGGATGAGGAGTGGGTTCCAAACGGACAGTAGCTGACACCAGGCGTCTTCGGTGGGTTGCAAATTCGCCCTAGTGTCCATCGGTCTCCGTAACAAACAAAGAGCAAATAGACTATGGTACACACAGAACGTTAATACTCTTCTTGTGCGGAATCTAGATGTAGGAGCCTCTCCATTCCTACCGGTGTTATCAAAATCATCCACGAAATGATTGTCATCATAATCAAATAAGGACTCCTTCGTGTGCGTATACGTCTTGCGATGTTTCCTGGAGCTATTCCGAGCCTCCTTGCACTCCTTGATATACCTCTCCATCTGTCTCAAAATCTCATTGGGCAACATGTTGAAATCAAGCTCAATCGCCTCCTGGTGGTTCTGCTCCTCCGGAATGCTCTCCTTCACGATCGCCAACAACCCCGCCACCTCCGCCTCGTTCAGCTGGCCAATCTGCACCGACAGCGCCTTCTTCTCCTCCACCGTCATCGGTCGCGTGTCCACCTCCGTTTTTCCCCCCTTTTTCTTCGCCTGGATTTCCCGCTCCATCTGCGTGATTTTTCCCTGCAAATTCTGGATCTGCGCCTCCATCGCCGCCATCTCCGCCAAACGCTTCGCACGCTGATTCCCCGCGGGTTTCGCCACCCGCGGTTCCTTCGCCGCCGGCTCCTCGAACGTCTGCGAACGACGACTCACCGCGGGAATCGCGCGACTCGGCTCCGGACCCGCCGCGAAAATTCGGCCCGTTATTTGGAGGAACTCTTTTTCAAATTCCTCGCTGAGAACGCGCGCCATGACGCCACTACGACTCACCGTGCGCAACGACACACACACGTCGGAATCCGGCTTGTTGTACAGCAGCGCGTTGGCGAAGATTTGGCGGGCGAGCGCGGCAAATTCCTCTTTGGAAGTGACCATTTGGGTTTCGATGCGTCGCTGGAGCGTGCCGAAATCCATGGGGTTTTTGACGATGTCGAAGTAGTCAGGCAGATCGAGCGCAATTGGGTCCACTGGCTGCAAAAAGGGTCCGGCCCATTTATGGCTCATTAGGTGCCGCAGACACTTGTAGCAAAGACTCATCTCGCGGGAGAGCCCGCGGGGAGTGATGGATGTGTGACGGAGGTACGTCTGGTGTGGGAAAGGAGATGAGGGAGACTACTTGAGGTGATGCATGCATCGAGCGAATGTGTGTCGGTTGCGAGTACAAGTGTTCTTCCGAACGAGAACGAGGACGCGGCTTCGGTTTCGGCTTCGGTTTTAGCTTCTTCGAAGATGCAGCCAGCGGAAGGTAGTTCTTTTCGCAAATCATCGTCGAAGTGACTGGATTGTAAGTGCCTGTGAGCGAGAAGGGACCCAGTTTGTTCTGTCCCTCACCATGCACAAGGTACACGCCATCTTGCTTCTCGAAGTGTAAATGCAGTCCGTTGTCGTTGACTCGCTTCGGAGGAACCACCTTCATCCAGAAGTAGCCGTTGTAGTTGCCATCCTGCGGACCCTCCGCGGACAATCCCTCAGTCAGCTTCATCTGGTACCGGAAGTCGCTCGTCACTCCGTGAACCTCACCATTGGAACCCATTCCCCACTACACATTCAATGCGTCCTCTCTGACTTACCAGTCCCGACCATACACACATGTTTCCGTCGTTGACGTAATATCCCTTCAGAATCGGATACGGTTTCTTTGAATGCACTAAACATTACACGAACATGAACACGGGGAACAGCGTGTTGGCTCGAACGGAGCCGGTTTCTTGCTCTTTGTCTGCTCTTTCTCAGGGGATGGGAGAGAGACACTTTGGGCCGGAATGACCTCCTCCTTCTTCTCTTCTTGTTCCGCTTCCTTCGAGTCTACTGCAATGATGCCGACAAACAAAACGGAACCATTTCCACTCTTCTCCGACGGAATCGTCGCGACATCGTTGGCATTCGCGTCCTTCTCTTCCGATTTGGTTTCCACTTCCTTGTTCTCCCTAGAAATCACTTCAATTTAGGGGAATCGACGTCAACGGAGGAGGATTCACCTTCTCTTCGGTTTCACTCATTGTTGCTCGTGTTCACGTAAAGATTCCCTGAAATGTGTCAACCGCTCGCAAAACGAACGATGTTTGAATTTAAATGGAAGAACCACGAAACGACACACAATGAAACGGTCGCAGTGAAACGGACATGGGTTTCGCCATTGGCGTCGTGGCGCAAAACACCGCATTGGCTATTAGATCCTCTCATAACCAATCGTTTCCATCCAACAAACACGACAAAGAACGATTACGAAGACAGACGCGTGATGTAGTCCTGCACCATCTCCTCCACCTCCTTCACGGTCGTTTCGTTGCCGTGCGCGTCCTCAAACACGAGCCATTTCTTGAAGATGCCCTTGATCTTGTTCACGTTGACCTTGAGTTCGACCATGCGCTTGAACAGCGATCGCACGAAGTCGAAGTGTCCGAGCTTGGTCTCCTGGTCCACGTACACGTTCCAGAGGTCGAGTCGCTTGGGCAGCTTGCTGAGCAGGTCCTCGAAGACGGTGCGTCCCTGGTCGCAGCGATCGTACTTGTAGAGCAGCACGCCGTAGCTGGAGAGCATCTGGCTCTTCTCCGCCTTCGGCAGCGCCTCCAGCGCGCGCTTGAGCACCTCGCCGCTCTTCTCGAAGTCGCCCTGCTTGAAGTAGAAGGTACACCAGCCGGTCCACACGGCCACGTCCTCCTTGAACTCCTTTGCCAGCTGCTTCCACACGTTGTACGCCTCCGCCCACTGTTTCTTCCCCTCGTAGATGCCCGCCATGTGCAGACCCGCCGTCTTCTCGTCCATCTTCTGCCGCACCTCCGCATATAACGTCTGCAGCGACTCCTCGTCGCCATACTCCGCCTCCAGGTTCAGCAGCGCCAGCCACAGATTGCTCCGCTCCGCCTCCAGGTGCACCGGCATCGTCTTCAGTCCGCGCCGCAGCACCGCGCGCGCCTTCGCCACCTCCGTCAGCGACAGCAGCCACGCCGCGTACTGCAGCCACCCCAGCGACTCCTGAGGCCGCGCCACCAGCGCCCGCTCGAACGCCGCCTCCGACGCCGGCGCCGCCCCCGCCGCCAGCGCGCGCTCCTTCGCCTCCACCTCCCGCTCCGATAGCTTCACAGGCTTCTTCGGCGTCGATTCGGGTGCGGAAATGGGAGAGACAGCGGCGCCCAGCGGCTCCCAGCCGAAACTGCCCAGCGGGGCCGCGGCGACGGGCTCCGGCGATTCGGCGTCGGATTCGGACTCCGAAGATTGGCCGACGGCGACGGGAACGTCCTCGTCGTCGGAAGCGATCACCTGCGTGGGAGAGGGAGAAGGAAACTACCGGCACGTCCGCGTCCTCCTGCGGCAGCAGCGAGGGCTTCAGCGCGAAGTGGATGCGGCGCTGCGTCTTGTCGAAGTCCAGCACGCGCGCCTTCACCTTGTCGCCGACCGCATAGAGCTTCGCCAGCTCCGGCTCCGGCGTGTCGGCGCAGTTCTCGCGGAAGGCGACGCCCGAGAGCTGGGAGCAGTCGATCTGCAGACGCACAAACTCGTTCTTGACGGCGGTCACTACCGCCTGCACCGTCATTCCTTCCTCCAGATTCTTCCACGTGACCTCCGTCTTCTTCTCGATGTCCGACTTCTACGCGTCACCCTCTTCCATCGCACCTGCCTTCAGCGACAGCTCGTAGAAGAACTTCGCAGGGTTCACCTGCAGCAGGCGGCCCGTCACCAGCAATCCTGCGTGGTACTTCTTCCCCACCGCCGGCGTGTACCCGTCGCTCAGGTGGCCCACCGCCACGTACGCCACCACGCGGTACGACAGACTGTCTCAGAGACCTCTCTCATGCCTACCGCACGAACACGCCGCGCTCGTTGCGCGACGCCACGAAGCCGTACACCAGCTCCCCGCTCTCGAAGCTCGGGTCCGCCAGCGCCGCCTCGTCGTGGCGTAGCGTCACCGCGAACCGCTCCTCGCGCTTGAAGCGCGGGTCCTGGTCGATCACCGCCACCTCCGTGATCTGTCGCTCCGGCAGCGTGCCCAGCGGGTTCTCCTTCCACTGCGCCGGCTCCAGCACGTCCGTGCAGTAGAGAACGGCGTTGCGGTGCCCGGGGAGACGCACCAGCGCCGGCTGCTCCTTGGAATCGTCCGTCTGCGGCTTCGAAATGACCAGCGCCGGCAGACGCGTGCCGGGACGCACGGGCTCCATGCACTGCGGGTGGCGCGAGAGGCCGTAGCCGTAGTGGAACGGCAGCTCGTTGGCCACCGTCATCTCCAGCGTCGTGCCCGGCGGCACCGCGCTCACGTCAAACTCCGTCAGCGCGGGGTCGAAGTCGTTCGGCCAGATCTCGCCCGTGACACCGGTCGCCAGGATGACGTAGAGACACTCGCTCGTCGCCGACTCCACAACGCACTGCACTCTGCGGTGATCACGAGCCCTCTCACCTACTTGCTGCCGAGCGTGAAGTCCTTGTAGGCCTTGCGCGGCACCCACTCGCCCTATGATGGAGAAGAGTGTTCATCGCTACCACCGGCAACGCCAGGTCCGCCTGCTTCGTCGACAGGAACACGCGCGCCATGCGCTTCGCCGCGCCCTCTCCCTTCTCGCTGCCGTTCTTCTTCTTCTTCTCGCGGATCTCGTCGAGCAAGCGAATATGACCAGCATCACGCAAGGTGTATACCGGACCGGTGAGCAGACAGGCATCGCCCGCACGCAGCGAACGAGCATCAGCCTTGCTCAAGGGGAGTTGAATGTGCTTATAGTTCAACGGTGAGCCTCCTCAACGCCGAGCAACCCATGTTCACCGCTACCGGCAAGGCAGCGATATGGCAGGGTGCAGTTTTCACGCGTACGCCGAGCGCGGTGGTGTCTCCGCCCAGACCGCCAGCACCGATGCCGGTGGCGTTGATGGCCTCGAGCAGCTCCTGTTCGAATGCGGCGGTTTCAGGATCAGGTGCAGCAACATTGAGCGGACGCATGAGCGCAAGCTTGGAAAGTCCCGCTACCTTATCGAAGGTGCCGCCCACGCCAACTCCCACCACGAGTGGCGGGCAGGCGTTCGCTGCTTTTTCCTCTACGCAGGAAAGCACCGTGTCGATAACACCCTGCTTGCCCGCATTGGGCGTGAGCATAACAACACGACTCGCGTTATCCGAGCCGCCGCCTTTGAGCATCATATGCAGACGAGCAACACCCGGTTCATTCACCAGGCGCAATTCGCAGAAAGCCGGCGTGTTGTCGCCCGTGTTCGTACGATCGAACAGCGCATCGCGCACGACCGACTTGCGCAGCTTCGAATTGATGAATCCTGCCGCTACCGATTGGTCGACCTTCGAGAAGACATTGGCGTTGAGCGCGATATCGGGACCGACCTCCAAACAGAGCCACACCGTACCTGTATCTTGGCAGATGGGCACGTGATCCTCGTTCGCGATCTGTGCGTTCAGCACCAACTGATCGAGCACGATCTTCGCACGTTCATGCGTTTCACGATCACGCGCGGCGATGAGCGCCTCCAAGATATCGGGAGGCAGGATGCTTGCCAGTCGCGGGATGGAGACGAGCAACGCATCGGAAATGGTATTTGAGGAAAGAACCTGCATGTGAACCAACTACTTTCGAGAAGCACCTTATGCGGGAAGGTTTTCGAGACCCTTCTTCACGCTTGCAGCAGATTCCTGAAGTGCTGCCATTTCGTCTTCCGTGAGATCGAATTCCACGATCTCTTCAACGCCATTCTTGCCGAGGCGGGGATGTTCATGTAGAGGTCGTGCAAGCCGTAGGGGCCATCGATATAGGAGCACACGCTCATGACCTCATGGGAATCGGTGAGGATCGCTTCGACCATCTTCGCGATGGAAGCGCCCGGAGCATAGTACGCAGAGCCGGTCTTCAGATGAGCGACCACTTCGGCGCCACCCTTCACGCAGCGCTGCACCACTTCGGCGACCTCTTCTTCACTCATCAGCTCAGTGATGGGGCGACCTGCGACGGTGGTGTAGCGTGGCCAGCACAC
>ERZ857757.2902-NODE-2902-length-10376-cov-3.817072_pt1 | contig 10376 bp, 9 predicted proteins | sample MGYA00519764_ERZ857757 | MGnify/ENA primary metagenome ERZ857757 (study PRJEB31778, sample SAMEA3449359) | human gut metagenome | biome: human gut; feature: human-associated habitat; material: faeces | place: United Kingdom | collected 2010/2012 ... | reverse complement strand
CGAGGATAGCACGATGGAAATTAAAACCGTTTTAACCGAGAAGCTGGGCATTAAATACCCTATAATCCAGGGCTGTATGCAGTGGATATCCCGAGCTCCGCTGGTGGCAGCCGTGTCCGAGGCCGGCGGTCTTGGTCTCATATCCTCCTCCACCTTTTCCACTGCCGAGGACCTGCGGCATGAAATACGCCTTGTAAAGGAAAAGACCGACAAGCCTTTTGCCGTTAACCTCACCCTTATGCCTTCCCTGGTGGTCCCAGACTATGCCGGCTACATACGCGTATGTGTGGAAGAGGGCGTAAAGGTGATGGAGACCGCAGGCAGGCCCCCCAAAGAGGACATGGTCAAGGCCATTAAAGATGGCGGAATGTTGCTCATCCACAAATGCACCATTGCTAAGCATGCCCTCAAGGCTCAGTCCATGGGTGCGGATATGATAGTGGCCGACGGCTTTGAGGCCGCCGGACACGTGGGCGAAAACGACATCGGCACCATGGTCCTCACCCCCCGCTGCGTTGATGCTCTGGACATCCCCGTGATAGCCGCCGGCGGTATCTCTACCGGCAGACAGATGGCCGCTGCATTGATGCTGGGCGCAGAGGGCGTGTACATGGGCTCCAGGTTCCTGCTCAGCCAGGAGAGCCCGGTCATGGCCGAGGTCAAGAACTACCTGGCCGAAAAGGCCACCGAGCTGGACACAACTCTTGTGCTGCGCTCCTTTGTGAACACCACCCGTATGTACAAGAGCAACGTGACCACCAGCGTGCTGCAGCGCGAGAAGTCCGGCTGCGAGTTCGAGGACGTGGCGGAAGACATGGCCGGCAGGACCGCATGCAAAATGTTCTTTGAAAACGGCGACGTTGAGAACTGCGGTGCAATCTGCCTTGGTCAGACCGCAGGCCTGATTAACGAGGTAAAGCCTGTCAGGGAAATCATTGAGGATATAATGAGCGAGTGTTGCGCATCCCTGTCCAGGTTCAACTGATTGCCCTACAGCCGGTCGCGCCTTAGGGCATTGCTGAACAGATCGATTATATTAGCTTCATAAAAAACGGTCCGGCATTGTTACCGGACCGTTTTTTGAAAGCGGGTCAGCTGCCGCCAAGCTTCATGATGCAGCAGCATGAAGACCGAGATAAGTTTGGATGCAGCTCTTTTATCAAGTTTAAGATTCCTTTCGGATTATGGAGACGCCGCCATGGTTTTTGTCCCTGATCCACAGACCAATGAAGATTTGGAAAGGTGCAGCTTCATACAATGGATTGGAAAGAATTATACTGTAGTAAAATGATGTCCACAGAAGAGGCTGCCGCGCTCATAGAGCCCGGCGACGTAATCTTTGTGGGCTGTGCGGGAAATCTTGCCGTACCACTGGTCGATGCTATCTGTGCCCGTGAGGACTTGGCAAGGGTAAGAATGATAGGCAGCACCAACGGTGATGATTTTTTGGCAGTGACTGATAAATCTTGTTTCGAGCGTGTGCAGTACGCCTCTATTTTCTTGGGCTCCTCGGAGCGCAGGAACTATTCCGGAGGCAATATTCAGCCCAACTCCATACACTACCACAACTTTTATCGGGCCATGCGGGACGTATATAAAGTCAACACCCTGATAATGGAGTGCTCTGCGCCGGACGAGGACGGCTATCTTTATTACGGCTCGCGAGGTGTATGCTGGGCCAAGGTGGATGAGCTTGCAAGCAAAATAATTTTACAGGTCAATCCAAGGCAGCAGAGGGTGTCCGGCGTGCATACAAAGATTCATCTGAGTCGTGTCACCGCGCTGTGTTACAGTGACCACCCTGTCCGGCCATATGAGGGCAAGCCTTCGACTCCCCGGGAAAAACGCATAGCTCAGCATATCCTTCCCTATATAAAAGACGGAGATGTGTTGCAGATAGGTATAGGCGGCATACCCAACTCCATTGCTTACGAGCTGAGTGACAGACGCAATCTGGGCATATACAGCGAAGTCCTCACAGAGGCATTGCTGGAGCTCATGCGCTGCGGCGCTGTTAACCTGGATAATGTACAGGCGTCCTTTGCTTTGCCCGCCAACGGCCTAATAGACGACGAGTTCCTTCCCTACGTAAAGTTCGCTCCTATAGACGAAATAAACAACCCCTTCAAAATATCTCAAATAAAAAATTTTGTTTCAATAAACTCTTGTTTCATGGCGGACCTCACCGGTCAGGTGTGTTCTGAGAACTACGGAGCCGGGCAGTATTCGGGTATAGGCGGCCAGGTAGACTTTGCCCGTGGAGCCGCTGAGGGCGAAGGCGGCCGCAGCTTCCTTGCACTGGCATCCACACATACCGATAAAGCCGGCCAGGTCACCTCCAACATCCGGCTCTCTCTGCCCCAGGGGGCCGTAATAACAGCCCAACGCTGTGATGTCATGTACCTGGTCACTGAGTGGGGCATAGCTGACGTATTCAACAAGCCCCTGGAAGAGCGGGCCTATGCCATAATCAATATTGCTCACCCCGATTTCCGCAGAGAATTATTTGAACAGGCCTGTGTGTCCGGTCTCATACGCCCCATGGCTGCAGATATAAGCAGAGTGCATCTCGAAGCTTAGTCTGCTGGGCTTCAATTTAGAAAATGAGGAGCAGTGGAATGAGTGCGCCCTGCTCTTTGTGCCAATGGCATAAAAAGCAGGGCGCAAACAAGCTCTTCCACGTTTAGTTTTCTATTATAACTGCAACTATTTTTAACACCCCCACATTCTGTTTGTGAGGGTGTTTTTTTCAATGGCGGCCTGTGCTTGGGCCAATATGCCGCCGTGTCCCGGCTGTACACAACATTGTCTGTAACTGCCTTTTTCATTCCTCTCAGATATTCATCGTTGGGCCTTAAAATTCCGTCGCTATGTACAATTACCAGCCTTCCCGTTTGGCCAGGTCCAACATACCAAAACAAAACTTTTCCCACGATACCAATGTCGTCTGTAACGGGTCGCCCTCGCGAATACGCATTGTGCGGCGTATCTCCTTCGGGATAACGACCCTGCCCAGATCGTCAATACGCCTTACTATCCCTGTTGCTTTCATATCTATGATCCTCCGTATTTTTGTTGTACGGTTATATTCTCTGCAATGTTGCAAAAAATATGTAGAAATCGGATGTGTGTTTTTGCGTATTCGCCGAGCATGAGATCTTACATGCTCTTTTACATTTACAGCACTTCTTTCGTGCTCTCACGGCCGCAGGTGATATTGAGGTTTCCGTTTCGGCAGCGCAGGGCGTCGAGGAAATCCTTCGGCACATTATCGCCGTTTAAAACGATTCGATATTCAAGCTCATAAAGCGTTCCCATATTCGAGGTTTTGACCTTCACGAGCGAATTTGACCTGGTATACTCGGCAAAGACATCGTCAAACAGGCCCTCGTAGTCAAGATTTTCGGGTATGGTAATTTTCAGCGTGCGCTCCTCGGCTTTGCCCTTGCCGAAATTGAGCGCAGTCAGCGCCATTATAACGGCCGAGATGATCACGAACGATATGACCGCAAGGCCGACATAGCCCATGCCTGTTGCAAGGCCGACGGCCATCGCCATGAACAGCACGCCTATCTCGCGCGCGGTTCCCGGAACCGAGCGGAACCTTACGAGACTAAACGCACCTGCGACTGCAACTCCGGCGCCTACGTTTCCGTTTACGAGCATGATGACGAGCTGAACGACCACCGGAAGTATCGCCAGCGCGACCGCATAACTTTGACTCGACCGCGAGCGGTACATCCCGACAAGCGCGATACCGACGCCGAGGACAATGGATGTGAACGTGCATATCAAAAATGCCGACAGCGTCAGCTGAGAAGATATTATGGATTCAAGCACAGTCGGATCCCTCCTTATCATTCGTTGCAGTCTCCCTGAGGATGCTGTTTTTATAGCAATGGCCGATTTTCGAAAACGATGTCGGGAATGCGCCGGTTTCGGACAAAAGCCTGCTCAGCCACATCGGGCACACTCCCGGGATCTTCAGCTCCATAAGCACCTCATCCGGCATCAGCAGCGGCGCGCCGTGAGAACCGAGGCGCAGATCAAGCTCATCCGTGCGAAAGCGCAAATTTGTGTCAAAAGTAATACGCAGTTCAGGCTGCTCAATGCCCGAGAACGCCATACGGTCAAATCCGATAAACGCCTTAGGTCTTACCTCATACGATAAACATCACCGCTAACGGCAAAAACGGCATCAATTCCGGCGCTACGACCGACGCCGAGGGTGAAGCCTCGCTGACGATAAAGGAGCTGACACTTAACATTTCGGCTACTGTAAACGATGCGATAAACGCAGAGCAGCTTTTAAGCATTGAAAGCGGCACACTAAATATCTCCGCTGCCGATGATGCCGTACACTGCGATCTTGTTCTGAACATAGCCGCAGACGGAACCGACGGGCCGACAATAGACATAGCAGAATGCTATGAAGGACTTGAGGCAGCCGAGCTGAATGTGCTATCCGGCAATATCTCAATTCTGTTATCCGACGACTGCCTGAGCGCGGCAAACTCCGACCTTTCAAATTACGACTTTTCCATGAACATCTCGGGCGGCACGATAAACGCCTATTCGAGTGAGGGCGACGGCTTTGACTCAAACGGTACGCTAAATATATCCGGCGGAACAGTCGCCGTGTGGACGGCAAGCAAGACCGACAATCAGCCGCTCGACGCCGACGGAGCGCTGAGCATCTCAGGCGGTACGGTGCTCGCTGCCGGCGCGTCCAATGGCATGGGGCTTAGCATAAACGCCGAGCAGGCATATGTCACCTTCTCAGCATCCGGTCAGCTTATTTCGAAGGGCGACGTTTTGAGCATCAAATCCTCCGACGGAGGCGAACTGCACAGCGCTGCGGCAAGCTGCGACGCAGCATATGTTTTCTTCTCGTCAGCAGAGCTTGAATCCGGCAGCAGCTACAGCTTGTATGCCGGCGACAGCAGCGCAGCAGCATCGACTGCGCAGACCGGAACCGCCACCGTTGGCGGCAATATGGGCGGCGGCATGCAGCACGGTACTCATCCCGAAGGCGGCAACGGTTTTGGCAGAGGAGACCGCCCGTCCGATGATCCGCCGCAAAAGCCAACAAGCAAAGCCTAAACAAGCACGGAGACGCAATGCGTCTCCGTGTTTTATTACGATCACAACTACGACCACAACACTATGCCGTTGGCCTCGAGCTCACGTAGGCGATTGTAGAGAGTTCCCCTCGACATACCGAGGTATCGCGCGGTCTTTGCCTTATTCCCATTATGCTTGAGCAGAGCGTCGAGTATTCTGTTCGTTTCGGCATCGCGCATATCGAGGGTCCGTCCCTGCTCCTGCGACGTCACCGCAGTCTGCTCACCTCCGAAATCGTCGCAGACATCGCTTATTTCAAGCTCGCGGCCGTCCTCTGCTTTTAGCAGACTGCGCTCAATTATATTGCGCAGCTGCCGCAGATTGCCCGGCCAGTAATTTGCCTTGAAGCGTTCAACGGTTTCCGCCGAAACGCTGAAAATATTCTTTCCGTATCCGGCCGACAGCAGTGTTACAAAATAATTGCTCAGCTCCTGCATATCTGCCTGCCGCTCGCGCAGCGGCGGAAGATCAATGCGGAGAACGTTCAGCCTGTAATATAAGTCGAGTCTGAACGAGCCGTCCTTCACCTTTTGCAGTACCTCGCTGCCTGCCGCCGAAATAACGCGCACATCTGTCTGCACACTGCGGCGCGAGCCGATCGGCGTTACGATGCCGTCCTCAAGAAAGCGCAGCAAAAAGCTCTGCATATCCTGGCTCATTTCCGATATTCCGTCAAGAAACAGCGTTCCCCCGTCTGCCTGAATGAATTTGCCGGGATTTTTTTCGGTCCCGATCAGTATCGAATCAACCGTTTCACGCGAAAATCCTCCGCAGCTTATTGGCACAAACGGCCCGGCAAAGCGAGGGCTTGCATTGTGTATAGCCTGTGCAAAAAGTTCCTTTCCCGTGCCGGACTCCCCTGTTATCAGCACGTTCGCCGGACTTGCCGCCGCTGTGCGTGCCTCGCTTTTGACCAATTTCATTCCGGAGCTTACGGCGATTATATCTTGAAAATTATATACTGCGTTATTGCGCTGCGCTCCGGCGCTGTACTTTCTGATCTGTTCTGCCGTTTTTATTGACACCTTGAGACCGATCACCTTGTCATTTTCCTTTATGGCAAGGCATTCGACATAATAGCGCTTTCCCGTGCTGCCGAGGGCAATGTTACCAGCAGATATCTCCTTACCGGTGCGCAGAGCTTTCATAACAAATGACAGCTCCGGAAGGCTGTCGCGCAGAGCCTTGCCGATAATAGAGGTTATGTGCATATCAAATTCATTTTCAAACCTGCTGTTGGCAAAAACCACGACGCCCGTATCATCAACCAGCAGCGTTATATCCGTGCTGCACTGCACCGACTGTTCAAGCAGGTGAAACCTGCGTTCTATGTGCGGATACAGTATTCGGTTCTTATAGGTGAAGTCGCCCGCTTCAAGCATGAAAGTTGCCGAATTGAGCGAATTTTTAAAGCATTTATCCAGTGGCAGAAATATTACCGTCACCGCGTGAAATCCGGGGCCTGCCGAAGTTTCGCCATAGCGGGCAATGCAGGCATATGGCGTGAGCAGATCGCAATAGTGCCCCTGCCCTGCACTGAAGCAGGTAACAAAGGGCTTTTCCGGCGCGGTGTTTCCGGCAAAAACGCCGACATTTTCAACGGAAAACCGCGTTCCGATACGCAGGCCCTTTGCTTTGAGCTCCTTCAAAAGCGCGGCACTGCCGCTTTTGTGGAACGCAACAAGCTGCGTATCAAGATAAAACATCGCTCCGCCCATACGCTCAAGTGCCGTGCTGCGGCTTTCATAGTAATCGCGGAAATATGCGAGGTGGCACTTTGATATATCGTCTATCCTGTCAAACACATGCAGATCGCGGCAATCCTCGCCCAGTCGCACTGCGTGAGCATCGGCGCCGGCGGCGCGTGACTTCTCCCACGAGGCAACCGTTTTTTCATACTTATGGTCGTATTCGACCAGATTTCCGTTTAAAAACTGCTGCTTTAAATTTTTCAGAACATCATTTTTCGGAAGATCATTCATGTCGCTGTCTCCTTGTTGAACATTTTTGCACATCTCATTTCATATTATAATCTCTCCGCCAAATATGTTCAACACATTTATACATAAGTGTTCAAATATGTTCAACGCAAAGTCAATATTGCCTGCATTCTATCTGCTTGATATTATATTGTCAAATCCACTACAGGAGGTTTATTCTATGAACACCGTTCTTACAGAAGAAGAACGCGCATTGCAAATGATATACAAAGAGTATGCCGACGAGCGCATTCGTCCGCACACGCTGGAGATCGACAAGGGGCTTTTCAGCGTTGAACCGCTGCTGAAGGAAATGCACGAGCTTGGCTTCTGCGGCATTGTAATTCCCAAAGAATACGGCGGCCTCGGCAGCAGCTATGTTCACTATGTTCTTGCCGTTGAGGAGCTTTCCAAGGCCAGCGGCCCGGTCGCGAAATCCGTTTCCGGTCAGACCAACATGTGCTTCCCCATTCTCCACTACGGCACCGAGGAGCAGAAGCAGAAATACGTTGTTCCTTGGGTAAAGGGCGAAAAGCGCTCGGCATTTACGCTCACGGAGCCCGGCGCAGGCTCCGATGCAGCCGGAATGCAGACGACCGCCGAGCTTATAAACGGAGAGTTTGTCGTCAACGGCACGAAGGCCTTTATCACCGGTGCGCGCGAGGCCGACTTTTTCCAGACCTACTGTCAGTTCAAAGCTCCCGACGGCACAAAAAGCCCCATATGCCTGCTTATCGACGTGCATGAATGCGAGGGCATAACGATCGGCCGCAGCGAGGATCTTATGGGCATGCGTGCAAGCAGCGTGGCCGAGGTGATATTCGACAACGTCCACGTTCCTGCCGAAAATCTGCTCGGCCAGATCGGGAAGGGCTTCCATGCCGCAATGTCGACCCTCGATGCAGGCAGACTCGGTATCTCGGCAGTATGCGTCGGCATGGCTCAGGATGCAGTTGACCAGACCGTTAAGTACACCAAAGAGCGCATGCAGTTCGGCAAGCGCATTTCACAGTTCCAGAACACGCAGTTCAAGCTCGCCGAATATCAGACCAAGGTCGAGGCAGCGCGCCTTATGGTTTATAACTGCGCCAGCATGATGGATAACGGACAGCGCGTTTCACACCTTTCCTCGATGGCGAAATACTACGCTTCCGACGTTCTCAACGAGGTCGTGCGCGGCTGCTTACAGCTGCACGGCGGCTACGGATACAGCAAGGAATTTGTCATCGAAAAGCTCTATCGCGACGCAAAGCTCACCGAGATATTTGAGGGCACGAGCGAAATTCAGAAGAAGATCATTGCCAAATGGATGGGCGTTAAGTGACGGAGGTTCGGAAAATGAATATTATTGTTTTTATAAAGCAGATACCGGACAGCGATGAGGTGAAGCTCGACGAAAACGGCAATCTCATCCGCAGCGGAGCCGGGACCATGATAAATCCCGTGGATAAAAATGCGATCGAGGCCGGTCTTTCCCTGCGCGACCGCTTCGGCGGCAAGGTCACCGCAGTTACCATGGGGCCGCCGCAGGCCGAGGACGTTCTGAAAAGAGCGCTGTTCATGGGCTGCGACGAGGCAGTTCTTCTCTCCGATCGCGCATTCGGCGGAGCCGATACGCTTGCAACAGGCTACGTGCTTTCAATGGCCGCGAAAAAGCTCGGCAGCTTTGACCTTGCCATTTTCGGCAACAAAGCCTCAGATGCCGAAACTGCGCAGACAGGCCCTGTGACTGCGGGCTTCCTCGGACTTCCTCTTATCACGAGCGTTGACGGTATCGAGCTTGACGGCAGTGCGATCGTATGCCGCCGCAGCTTCACAAACGGCATCGAAACATCGAAGACCGAACTCCCGGCCGTTATCACGGTCACCCCTGCAATAAACACGCCGCGCTTCATGACGCCGGCACACGTCATTGAAGGCCTCAAAAAAGGCATAACTGTTTGGAACTGCACCGATCTCGGCTGCGATGAGGCTCGCTGCGGCGTAAAAGGCTCGCCTTCGCGTACAAAGCGCGTCACTGTGCCGCCGGTCAGAGAGGTTGACTCGACCGTGATCAGCGGCAGCAGCGACGAGACCGCCGGCGTTCTTGCCGGACTGCTTGCAGACATGCATCTTATCTGACGGAGGACTTAAAATGAGCAAAGATATATGGGTTTATGCCGAAACCAATAACGGCAAGCTTTGCGATATAGTGCCCGAGCTTCTCACAAAGGGCAGACAGCTCAAGGCTCACAGCAACGGTGATCTCGTCGCCGTCGTTCTCGGCGCAGCCGATGAGCAGGCGATCGGCACATTGAGCGAATACGGTGCCGACAAAGTGATCTTTGGCGAAAATAAGGCTCTTGAACATTACAGCGCACGCACTTACGCGCATGCAATGACCGCACTTGCGCAGAAATATGAGCCTGAGATCTTCATTATCCCGGCCACCGGCGTCGGGCGAGAGATAGCGCCCCTTACCATGCAGGCGCTCGATACAGGTCTTACCGCCGACGCACTGGATCTTATTTATGACGAGGACGGCGACTTTATTCAGGTCACCGCAGGCTTCGGCGGAAATATACTGGCACACATATGCATCGGGCAAAAGCGTCCGCAGATGGTGACAGTATGCGCAAAGGTCTTTGACGCCGTTCCTCTTGAGCACGCCGGAGAGGCCGAGGTCATCCGCGAGGCTGTTGACTGCGCCGCAGACCCTGCATATGCACTTATTGAAGCGGTCGCAGCCGAGAAGTCCCACGCTCAGCTCAAGGACGCAAAAATCGTTGTAGCCTGCGGACGCGGCATTAAGAAAAAAGAGGATCTTGACATGATAGCCGAGTTTGCTTCGCGCATCGGCGCATCACTTGCCTGCTCAAGACCACTTTCCGACTGCGGATGGATGCCCCATGAGGCGCAGCTCGGTCAAAGCGGCTGCACCGTAAAGGCCGACCTTATAATAAACATCGGCATTTCCGGCTCGACGCAGTACCTTGCCGGTATGCAGAACTCCAAATGCATCGTGAGCGTGAACACAAACGAAACCGCTCCAATCATGGCGATATCAAATTACAGCATCGTTGCAGATTATCGTCAGCTAATCCCGACTCTTCTGAAAAAGCTGCGCTGATGCTTATAAATGCAAGAACACCCCGGCTGTGCCGGGGTGTTCTTGCGTCTGCCTACTATATAATTCCCTTTGCTCGGAATGCAGCTATGTGCTCATCGTCATATCCAAGTATTTTCTTCATGATATCATCGGTATCCTGGCCCAATCTAGGTCCGCCGCGCCAC
>ERZ857757.2899-NODE-2899-length-10381-cov-3.850475_pt1 | contig 10381 bp, 10 predicted proteins | sample MGYA00519764_ERZ857757 | MGnify/ENA primary metagenome ERZ857757 (study PRJEB31778, sample SAMEA3449359) | human gut metagenome | biome: human gut; feature: human-associated habitat; material: faeces | place: United Kingdom | collected 2010/2012 ... | reverse complement strand
TGTGGTTGGTGCAACCGTTGTTGGTGCCACTGTTGTAGTTGGGGTTACTGTTGTTGTAGGTGCCACCGTCGTAGTAGGTGCAACCGTTGTTGGTGCTATTGTTGTGGTTGGTGCCACCGTCGTAGTAGGTGCAACCGTTGTTGGTGCCACTGTTGTTGTAGGTGCTACCGTTGTTGTCACATCATCCTTAAAGCTATATGTAATTGATATTGCTTCTGATTCCTTACCATTTTTAACAGATTTTACTGATATTGTATAATCCTTTTTTCCATCCTTAAATACATCTGCTGTTAAATTAATAGCTGCTATATTTGATGTTGCTACTAGTCTTCCATCAACATATACATTATAGCTGTCTATCTCACTTGCAGGTGCCTGCCATGCAAAGTAGTATGGAAGAGTTTCATTTCCTGCATATGTTAATCCTATTGGAGCAGGAACTGCATCCTCATCAACTGTTGTTGTAGGAACTACCTTTGTAGTAGGTGCTACTGTAGTTGGTGCTACTGTCGTAGTAGGTGCTACTGTTGTTGGTGCTACTGTAGTTGGTGCCACTGTTGTGGTTGGTGCTACTGTTGTTGGTTCTTCATATGCCTCTTCACTAAATAAGAAATAATCGATATTTCCAACATATGTCTTTCCGCTGTCAGGGGTAAATTTAAGATATACATTATGAACTCCTGCACTTATCTCTTTCTCCAAAGCAAACTGTTTTTCAACATATGTATCCCAACTATCTTCAGCAGTTTCAGTCAGATACAATTCTCCAACAGGTGTCGTATCCAAACTATCTAAATATAATGATACTTTTCCTGTGGCAATCTTACCTCTTACAGAGTAATTCATTATAATACTCTTTGCGGTTTTGGTAAACCTTACACTATCATATCTTGCCCATTCACCGTCATTGGTATTTCCTAGGTATGTATCATAATTAATTGTTCCATTAAAGTCATCTGTGCTCTCTGCTTCAATTTTTGAAAATGCATCTCTATAGGCACTATCCACAAGAACAGTTCCGTCAGGCACTATCCATTCTCCATTTACGGTTTCCATATGGAAAGTTTCCCATAAGCCACCTATAGTAGTTGAAGTTGAAAGAACCGCCTTGTCGCCACTTGGATCAACACACAAATACTTTCCATTTGCAATTGACCTAATAGCAAACTGTTTACTTTTACTTGTATCTTCCGCGTATCTTTCTATAACAAATTTTTCTCCGTTATATATTGCGGAGGTGCTTGCTGTAAGATATGCTCCTTCACTTACCATACATATATATTTTCCTGACACTAATGATTTGAAAGAAACTGTTCCATCATCATTTTTAATTATTTTAAACTGTTCCCACTCACCTCTATTATCACTTGTTGCAACAATTGTTGTATCACTGCTTCCGTTTTTACACACTGCATACTGATTTGATGCATCTGACTTTAGGAAAAAGTATCCCTGATCATCCTTTGTTGCCTTAGTAAATTTAAAGTAATCAAAATTACATACATGTGATGTATCTGACTTAAACACTATGTATACGTTCTGCACTCCGGTAATGCGGGCTGTATCAATTGTAACTTCCTTCCAGTTCTGCCATGTTCCTGTATTTTCAATGCTTGCCTTTGCAATAAGTGGTCCTGTTGTGCTTCCAAGCCTAAATTCCAGTGTTCCTTTTGCATCTTCTTTTTCAGTACTTTTTGAATATTTAAATGTAAGTTTTGACGCACCTGTCTCACCAAAATCAATATTGTAGTAAGCAGCATAGTTGCCGTTCTTTACACCACCAAGACTTCTGCCACCACTTGTTCCGCCGGAATTTTCTGAAATAAGCCCTTTACAATAATCTAAATCTTCTGCTTCGATATTTGAATAAGCATCTCTTTGTAAATTCTCTGCATATGTCGGCATGTTCGCCATAAGTGAAATGGCGTTATAAGCCGCAAATGAATCCCATGTTGCGTCTTCAGATGCTTTTTTCTGCCATGAACATTGCATAATTCCTTTTGAATTACTATTCATCCATGCAACTCTTGCATTATCTTTAAAGAATGAAAGATACTCACCCTTATTAAAATCTACAATGAATTTTCTCATATACCTCATGAGAATTCCTCTCATACCTGAAAGGTCACCTGAATTTGTATTCTCTTCTTTTAAAATATTGTTATAGCATAAGTGTTTTACTGTATTTGCCATGACATTGCATGCATCATCATAATACTGCTGTGTTCCATATTTTTCATAAAGCATGATTGCTGCTCCAAGGAAAGTTCCCTGATTATAAGTAGAACGCCAGTTGTTTCCTGCACTATCCCATACATGTCCTGCATCGTCACCTTCTCTTACATACAGTGAACTATTTCTCCATGCGTCAAATACACTTTTAGCTTTTGTATAATAACTGTCATCGCCTGTGGCAATCGCCAGATAACATGCACCTACTGTTGCAGGTCCGTTAATGCATGACGTTGTTCCGTCGCCTCTACCATTTTCATGAGACCATCTGATCAGTCCGTCTGTTCTTCCTTCTGTTCCTCTTTTATACATAAAGTCCCAGTTTTTCTTGGCAATGTCTAAGTAACTCTGATCACCAAACAACAAATATGCTCTTACGGAATCAAGCACTGCCCAGGCTATATCATCATTAAAATTATTATTTGACCAATAATCTCCATTTCTTGCTATAAAATCCTTATATGTATTTTGAAACATATCCCTGTAAATTGATTTTCCTGTTGTTTCATATCCATCAAGCATAGCCTCCATAACTTCTGCAATTCCCCAGAATCCACCACCCAGGCTGTCATATCCTGTTGTTGAATTTTTAACATAATATTTGCTCTTAAATGCTTCTAAAGCCTTGTCTGCCATTGCTTCAGTAAATGATGAATTCTCAGCATCACTCTTTTGTATTCTCCAAATCTGACGAGGCTCATAATCTACACTTTTTGCCTTTGTCCATAATCTGACCTGTGCGCCATCCTTATCTTTTTTGTCATCATCACTGATAATTTCCGCATATTCTTCTTCACCTTTTTCATTTTTTACAGCTGAAACAATATAGTAACATCCGGAATATGTTCCTGATGTAATTGGCACTAACTTCCATCTGTAATTATCGGAATTATCATTACCATTTAAGTCCATATTATCCCCATTGTTTTTTCCGGTTATTTTTATACTTTTGCCGGATACCACATTGGTGATATTATAATAATCCCCTGTTTCCTTTAATGTCCATCTTGCCAAATCGCTCATTGCATCTGTGTTCCAAACCACACAATTTGCATAAAATGTTGAAAGGTCGGTCTGTGTTATTGCCTTACCATTATATGCCGATACAATTGTATAAGTTGCACCATTAGTTATCCCTGCAGTTGCAGCTTTTACTTCAACATTTTGACCGATATTCATACCGCCACCCAACGTGCTAACCATAACTACTGTTAGCAAAATTGAAATAAATCTTTTTAGCATGTTTCCCTCCTATTTTCACTCTTTTTTATAGGTTATCACCTTACAAATTATGGCTCAATGAAATATAAAATTTGGTTACCATTTCTAAAAAATACACACCATTTTTAAGTTGGGACAGATAATACTTTTAGCCTTTATTTAATTGTTTTTGTAAACACTCTAGACAAAATATATTTATGTGCATTATTTCCAAAAATTAAAGGATTTTGAGAGAATTTTTTTCTGTGTTTTTTCCCTTATATATCCTAAAATCTCATCTATGGACTCTGATTCTATTTTAATTCCTGCATCACACTCTCTCAAAAGTCTTATTGTATCTGGTTCTATCTGGTTATTTATCTCCTGTGAAAAGTTAATTTTTTGCATATAAAAACCGCAATGCTAAGTTTTTAATTTAACATAACGGTTCTTATATCTAGAAGAATTCAAAATATGGCTTTCTATTTTCTAGTTTGTAGCCTTTAGCCTCTGCCATTTCAGATACTGTAACTAACTGATATCCCTTTTTTAGTAGTTTTGGAACAATCTTTTTTACTGCATCTACTGTCCATCCATGAATGTCATGCATCAACACTATATCTCCATCATGAGCATCATTCATAACAGACCTTATTGTTTTCTTTTTGCTTTTTGTCTTCCAATCCAATGTATCCACAGACCAGCAAACCATAGGTGCATTTACATATTTACTTACCCTCTTATCCCTGATTCCTGCTCCGTAAGGTGGTCTCACAAATTTAGTTCCATGTCCAACATGCTTCTTAATCAAATCATTAACCCCTTCCACTTCCCATTTGATTTTTTTCGAGGATAATGTTGGCAATGACTGATGATCCATCGTATGATTTCCCATGTCACATCCTAATTCATCCATTTTCTTTAAAATTTCTTCCACCTTTATATCGTTTCTGGAAAGACTTGTACCACACATAAAAAACGAAGCTCTAACTTTATATTTTTCCAATGTTTCCAGCAATTCCAATGTTCTCTCCCCCGGCCCGTCATCGAAGGTTAATGCAATCATAGGTTTATTAGGATCAATTACTCTTTTATTATCTTTTGTTGTTTTCTCTTCGGTTTTACCGTTTTCTTTCTTTGTTTCAGTTGAAGCCTTTTCACCATTAGCTGCAACATTCTTTGTATTTTCAACAACTCCACCATTAACTCTTACAACTATTTTACTCCCTTTGTTTTTTTCTATTAAAGTACAACCGCCTGCTCCGATTACTAAACACAATATTAATAACGTGGATACTACACGCATTTTAAGTTGTCTTATTCTCTTTTGTTTTTTTTCATCTCTTGTCATCTTTTTCATCTCCATTATCTGTATTTATGTTTCTTAATTATTTAAAATATTTTTTACTTTATCTTTTGATATTACAAACTTAGGCGCCCCTGTACATCCCGGTCCTACCTCGTACTCATCAAATGCAATTACTATATTTTCCTCATTATTTATATAGTAGTTTTGATTACCTGATATTTCTTTAAATCCTGTAGAAATGCCATTATCTTTAATAAAATATACAACGTCTTTAGTCAACATTTGTTGTTTCATTTGTCGTTTTATATCATTACTTATAATCTTTATATAATCAGATTTTTTCTTAAACATATCTTTTAGACTAACAATCTTTCCACTTGATTTATCTATATTGTAATATCTATGAAATTCGTATCCACTTGCTCCGGTTTCATTTATTGTAAATGCTATTGTAAACCACTTATCATTATTGACAACAATTTTATAATCCATATATAAATCACTAAATCCACTTGAACCTAAATCAGCTTTATATTGATTCACTATCTTGTTTGTATATTTTTTTATATCATTATTTAACTTTTCAACTGTTTTTTTGTTTTTAATATCTCCATTAGAATCTACTTTTGCCATATTAACTTTGATGTTTTTATCTTTATCATATTTTCTAACTGTTATTACAGTAAAAAAATTTCCCACCAAAGGTATATTTTTCAAAGATGATGCCAATGTTTCATTTGTATTTGGTATAATTACAACTAACAACAATGCAGCAACAGAAATCATCCATCTTGCAATTATAACTTTTTTCCTTTTTCTTTTTTTATCAATCTTAGCATACTCTAAAACTTCATTTAATTTCATTTTTTCATCATCAGGAACTTCGACTCCAATATATTGACTTTTTAGTTTTTTTAACATTTCATCATTTACCATCTTAATTTCTCCTTCATATCACAATTTATTTAACTATCATATACTCTTTTAACTTCTCAAGTGCCCTATATATCCTACTTTTTACTGTACTTAAGTTTTCACCTAAAATGTACGCAACATCATTTAAACTCATTTCTTCAAAATATCTTAATACAATTACAGCCCTTTCTTTATCTGTTAATTTGTTCAACGCCTGTTTCAATTCAATCTTATTGTCTTCAATCTTAAACACATCTTTTTCATCTTTCATTTCACTTACAATATCTCTATCCCAATTAAACCTGTTTTTTTTAATATAATTAATTGCTTCATTTATAATAATTTTGCATATCCATGTGTCTGCATATTTTGCCTGACGCATTTTTTTCGAATTATATATAGCCTTATACGCTCCTTCTTGTACTATATCCTGTGCATCATTTTTATTTTGAGCATAGCTATATGCTATATGATAATATTTGTCATAATTATTTATAAGAAGTTTGCTAATTATATCTTCTTTTTTCTCTTTCAATTTTATCTCCTTTACGCTTTATACTATTTAGACTATTCAAAGTACCAAAAAGTTTCATTTTTTTATAAAAAAAAATACTTCTCTTATTCAACTCCCTTCCCCTTCTATTTCAATTTATAATCAACCACGTGCAAATATCCGTTCTCTCAGTATAATACATTTTATTATATTATCTCCCCTATACATTGGATTTCACAGAAATATATATTTCAAAACTAAAAGAGTTCAATTTCTTACATATAGAAAGGCGAAATCCCCAAACCCGGACCTCGCCTTCTATTATTATAAATACATCTTAGCAACTGCTACCAGAACATACTTATTTATTTTATAAATTTTTTATACCTGCTGTTTTTTACAGGTGCCGGTACCGGTCCTGTTTCCAATGTGCAGTTTAATATCTTTCTGTCATCCAGATAATCACTGAATGTTCCATACTGTTTTTCATCACTTATTATGTGGGTATATTTTGTCATGGAATAAAGCATATTACTAAGCTTTGTACGCTTGCGGTGATACATAACTTCACCTGCCTGATGATAACAGATTACTACATTAGGTTTTACTTTTTCTACTACAGATATCTGTGCTTTTGTTTCCGGTTCAGATACAGACTTCTTTCCTGCATAATTCTTATATCCGGGCACCTTTGCCCCTTCTCTGCTAAATCCTTCTGCGTAGTTTCTATTAATATCCACACCTCTGGCATTTGCCTTCCATTCTCTAAAAACAACTCCATTTTTCATTTTGTAAAGATTCTGACGTAGTTTAGTATCTCTTATTTTTTTCGGTCCATACTGACTGATTGTCACTCCATCCGGATTTACCATTGGCATAATCACTAATTTAATTTTGTTAAATATTGTGCTGTAATTTTTTCCCTGATATTTTTTCTTATCATATCCTCTGCAATAATTTTCAATAACCTTCATCATAAATTTAGTATTCATATACTCTCTTGCATGTACGGATGTTTCTACATAAACTGTTTTTTTCGCCTTTGCATTGCCTAAAGTAACGTAATACAAATTTCTTTTATCTAAACTTTTTCCTGCTACATTAACCTTTAATATAGAACCGTAGGCTTTCTTTAGTTTTTTTAAATCTCTTTTCATATCTGTATATGAATATTTTTTATCTGACGCATTTACTATTTTTTTTGCATTACACTTATATGTAATATATTTTGATTCAACTAACAGTTTTTGTTTTCCAACCTGCAGTAATGAATATCCGTTGTTGCATTTATTATAAACATAATAGCGAATTCCTTTTTCAACCGTCGCCACTTTTTCTAATTTTAAATTATATGCGGAAACCTTCTTCTTTACAAATCCACCTTTTTTTACATCTTTTCCTGTCAGGTCTGCATCCGGTTTAGTTGTCGGTTGCTCGACAGTTGGGTATTCTGTAGTTGGCTCTTCCGTTGTTGTTTCCGGTGGCACAACTGTTGTGGTTACAGGAACTGTTGTTTCTTCTGTCGTTTCGGCTTTTACCACCGTAAAATTAATCCCTAACAAAATTAATCCAATTATCATTAGTGTTTTTAGCGTTTTTTTCATAGGTCCCTTCCTTTCAATTTTTCTATTAACTTTTATGTTATTATTGTACCATAAAATACCTGAATAGTTGAAAATAATTACTTATAATATTAATTTATTCAAACAGCGAATGCTCCATCATAAACTTCAGTTTGCTTTTTCCAAATAGTCCTGATATCCCATAAAATGTATAATCCTGTAAATCGCTTTTCTGTCATCTTCTTCAAGTAGTCTTTTTTAATGTGTCTGTATTGCCTTTACACTTTTTTGTGTCCCCGCCGTGATTTTACCATACTCAAGAGCCACATCCAAAATTGTAATTCCTTTTTCCTGACTTATTCTACAGGCCTCTATCGCCACGAGTTTACTCATATATGTACTTATGTTTTTCAAATCACTTTCCGTTGGATATTGTTTAACAATCTCTGTGTAAATTGCAGACAATAATTTAGTTTTATACCCCTCATCAGTCACCAACTTAAATGGCTTTTTCCCAACACATCTTCCATAATATCCTATTATTTTTGCACTTATTCCGTTTATTGTTCTAAACTCAAGCCTTGCCGCAAGTTCATCCCCAAATATAGTTGTAAATCTTTTTTGCATATCATTTATGGCTGCCACGGTATAGGTAACTGTAAGAATTTCTTCCGGTCGTATTCCTAATACAATAAATCATATACCCTAGTCTTGTAATTAAAACCGTAGGCTTTCCACTTCCGGGTACAGCTAAAAGCAGTGTAGGCTTTTCGACGCTCTGCACTGCTTCTGACTGTTGTTTATTTAGATTTATGTTAAATTTGGTTATAAATTCCTGTAGTGTCATGATATTTTTCTCCTATTTAATCCCTAAGGCTTCCTTCAAAAATCCTACTATTCTCTTTTCATACTCACCATATATTATATTTTCCTTACTTTCAGTATCACTGCCATCAACAAAATATCTTCCTGTTTCTCTACTAACTGACAGGGAATCAAGTGGCCATCCCTCAAATCTTTTAGAGGACGCTTTATCTATCATATAAAAAGCGCCTATATTTTTTGCTGACTCTCTATCCATAAATGACGAAATCATACCATTGTTATATACAGCTATACCGTCCAGATAATAGGCAGACACCTTTCCACCAAGCTCCGCTATAAGGTTTGAATAATACTCAATCATTTCTTCATCTGATAATCTGCTCATTCCCATTGGAGTTCTGACATTCAATCCCGGTTGTCTCTCATCTTCTAAACTTAGTTCCTCAAAACATAATCCTGAATCATTACAAATCACCCTATCAAAATATTTGCCATAATATCTTGCTTTGCATATTGCATTTTCTTCCGGCGTTTTTCCTGTCTCATCCGGTTCATCTTTTATTTCTAAATCTTTTAATGTTATAAATTCTATATTATAATTTTCTAACAATTTAGAAAACCTCTTTACCTTTGACGGATTAGTTGTTCCCAGTAGCACTTTCATCTTTCTCACCTTCTCCCAACTTTCCTTTCTTTAAAATCTATGAGGCCTTTGCCCCGTTTTCTGTTTCCTTTTTCTGCTTTGGATTCAACCAGTGTTTTAAATCCCTGTGGCTGATAGTATGGTACATATTTTAATGTCTTAAACAGACTCTCTGCATATGCATCATCATTACTTACTCTTGGTCTGCTTCTTGACGGTGTAATTCCCAGGGCATACAGTGTTTCCAGCATTGTTGCTCCATTCATTGGGCTTCCATTGTCTGAATGTAACACTAATGGTCTCTCTTTTATGTTTCTCATGTATATTTTTTCGTCCCTGTATATTCTTTTCACCAGTTCACTGGCGTGTTCTGCATTCTCGTTTTCCCACACTTCCCAGCCACTTATCTTTCTGCTGTACAGGTCTGAAAATAAATACAGATAGTAATGCTTTCCAAGTATCGGTCCATTTTAATATGTTATGTTCCACATCCACACCTCGTTTGGCTCCGTTGCCTTGTGAGTTGACATTGGACGACTTGTTTTTCTATGTTCACGCCCTCTATGTTTCAACTGTTTTGCTTCCCTTAACACCTTATAAAATGTGCTTTCACTTGCAACGTATGTTCCTCTGTCTGCAATACTCTGAAAACTCTATTTCCGACAGATTTGATGTTTCCAATACAACAGTGAACTTGTCCTGACATTATTCTCGACACTACTGCTTCCTTCATTTCCTTTGGATATTTTGTGTAACTCATATCAATCCCTTTCCTTCTGGTACTTATCATAACAGTATGGGAGGTGGGTGACAACTACCCTAGGCTAGAGGGTTTCATTTCTCACTTCTTTCTCACGCTGGCGATTTCCATCTTCTTCATATAAATACTCTAAATCATGCAAAGCAGATAATTTTATATTTTCAAGTTCTCTTTCTCCTTCATCTCTAATCTCTTCCGATAATTTTTGTTCACACTCCTTAACTATATTTTCTAACTTTTCTATCTTTTTTTGAGGAGATTCTTTTTCTTCTGATACAGTCATCTCTTTAGTTCTTTTATATTTATTGTATTGATTTTCTAAAGAATTACAAATTTCAATACTCTGTTTAATGTTTTTAAATAGTTAAAATTTAATTTTTTGGAGGTTTAAATATGGCAGACCGGAAATTAAGCAATGTTGCTAAAGCGTATTTGTGTCGTT
>ERZ857757.2898-NODE-2898-length-10382-cov-20.138278_pt1 | contig 10382 bp, 5 predicted proteins | sample MGYA00519764_ERZ857757 | MGnify/ENA primary metagenome ERZ857757 (study PRJEB31778, sample SAMEA3449359) | human gut metagenome | biome: human gut; feature: human-associated habitat; material: faeces | place: United Kingdom | collected 2010/2012 ... | reverse complement strand
ACGCGTTTGACGCGTGCGCGAGGAACATAGGGCTTTGCCCGCATAAGCAAAACCATCCGCCAAGCGGGTGGTTTTGCTTATTTCTTAAGGAAACCTTAATCTTCCGCCTGCTTGTTTCTTAATCCCGCTTTTACTACCATAAAGGCAGAAAGAAACGAAAGGATGTGCCTCTATGGAGACCACGCTGCGCACCATCAACGCCGTTATCTCGGCGCTGTTTTTCATCTGCTACACCTACCAGTTCCTCTACATCCCCCTGGTGCTGGCCAAAAAGTCGAAGCCTTTGGCCTCCCCGTCCAAGGCCCACCGCTACGCGGTGCTCATCGCCGCCCGGAACGAGGAGAATGTTATCTCCGGCCTGCTGGACAGTCTGAGGGCGCAGACCTACGATATGTCCCTGGTCACGGTGTTCGTGGCGGCGGACAACTGCACCGACAGCACCGCTGCCATCGCCCGCGCCCACGGCGCGGTGGTATACGAGCGCTTCAACCAACTGAACGTAGGCAAGGGCTACGCCCTGGACTTCCTGCTCCAGCACATCGGCGCGAACTACCCGGTGGGCTTTGACGGCTACTTTGTATTCGATGCCGACAACATCCTCGCCCCGGACTACATAGAGCGGATGAACGAGATGTTCTCCAACGGCCACGAGATCGTCACCAGCTACCGCAACAGCAAGAACTTCGGCGGCAACTGGATCAGCGCCGGATACGCCCTGTGGTTTCTGCGGGAGAGCCGCTATCTCAACGGTGCGCGCACCCGCTTGGGCAGCAGCGCCGCCGTGGGCGGAACGGGCTTCCTGTTCTCCCAGCGCATTTTGGACGAGAGCCACGGCTGGCGCTTCTACCTGCTCACCGAGGACATCGAGTTCTCCGTGTACCACATCCTCCGGGGCGAGAAGATCGCCATCTGCGAAAGCGCTGTGCTCTATGACGAGCAGCCCACCGATTTCCGCCAGTCCTGCCGCCAGCGCCTGCGCTGGGCCAAGGGCTATGTGCAGGTGTTCCTGCGCTACGGCGGCCAGCTGCTCCGGGGCGCGGCCAAGGGCAGCTGGAGCTGCTTTGATATGTCCATGTCCATCCTGCCGGCCTTTGTCCTCACGTCCCTGTGCCTGCTGGCCAACATCACGCTGACGATACTGGGGCTGATGCAGGGCGCAGGCGTGTGGTTCGCCCTCCGCTCCCTGCTGGAGTGTATGGGCAGCATTCTGGCCACGCTGCTGGTGCTGGGCGGCATCACCACCGTCACCGAGTGGCACCGCATCCACGCCACCACCGCGCAGAAGCTGGTCTATACCCTCACCTTCCCCCTGTTCATGCTGACATACCTGCCCATCTCTTTGGCGGCGCTCTTTATGAAGGTGGAGTGGAAGCCTATCCACCACTCTGTCCGCTTGAGCGCCGTCCCCACACCCATGCTGAAAAACTGAGGGCTTGCCCTGTATGAATAAAAGAGGTATGATGTGGTTGAATATATACTCAACCACAGGAGGCCGCCATGTATACCATTCTTGTCGTCGATGACGAAAAAGATATTGTTTCCGCCCTGGAGATCTATCTCAAGGCCGAGGGCTACCGCGTTCTCACCGCCTACAACGGCCGGGAGGCCCTGTCCGTGGCTGCCCGGGAGGACGTGCACCTCATCCTCATGGACATCATGATGCCCGTGATGGACGGACTTACTGCCATGGCCCAGCTGCGGCAGACCAGCAACGTCCCCGTCATACTGCTGACGGCCAAGGGCGAGGACACTGACAAGGTGCTGGGCCTGAACGTGGGCGCAGATGACTATATCACCAAGCCCTTCAATCCGGTGGAAATGCTGGCCCGGGTGCGCTCCCAGCTGCGGCGCTACCTGCATCTGGGCGGCGGGCAGGTGCAGCCCTCTACTTTGGTCATCGGCGGAATCTGTCTGGACGACAATGCCAAGATCGTCACCGTGGACGGCGACACAGTGTCCCTCACCCCCAAGGAATACGACATTCTCCGCTTTCTCATGCAGAACGCCGGCACGGTGTTTTCCCCCAGCGAGATCTACCGCCGGGTGTGGGACGATATGCCCCTCAACGCCTCCGGCGCCATCGCCGTGCACATCCGCCACCTGCGGGAGAAGCTGGAGATCGATCCCTCCGATCCCCGGTACATCAAGGTCGTGTGGGGCAAGGGCTATAAGATGGAGGGACGACTGACATGAAAGCATGGCTGAACGCGACCTGGGCCAAGCTGGCCGCCTTCTTTCTGACGCTGCTCTTCGGCTTGGCCACCGTTCTGGGCGGCTTGGGCATCGGCATTTTGGCCTACAACAATGTATTCCTGGACAGAGGCGAGTCCCTCCGTCAAGGACTGTATCAGGAGCAGTGCTACAACGCCATCGACGTGGCCAACAGCTTTATTTGCGGCCAGCTGGACAGCGTAGGACTGATGGACCGGTCGTATTACTACTCAAGCACGGATAACTCCACCACCGTCGCTTACGACCCGGAGACTGCCCAGCAGCGGCTGGACGACCTGCCCCGGCTGTTCGCCGAGGAGTTCCCCCGGGAGTCCTCCGCCTGCCAGCTTAACGTCTTTGACCCCGACAGCGGCGAGGTGTGGTTCTCCAACTTCGATCTGACAGGCGGCGAAAAAATACTCCATACCGCGCAAAGCACCTTTACCTATCACCTGGTGGACGGCGGGGTATCTCCGTTGGATAAGCCCATCGCCATCTCCGCCGCCCTGCTGGAGAAAAGCGGCCAAGCCCCCAGCTATTCCTACCTGGTCTGTTCCTGGCTGCTGGAGCACACCGGCCTGGCCATCTTCCTCACCGCGCTTTTCGCGGCGCTGACACTGCTCTGTTTCTGCTTCCTCATGACCTCCTGCGGCCACTGGCAGGGCAGAGACGGCATCCACCTGACATGGCTGGACAAGATACCCGCTGACGTGTGGCTGCTCGTCCTGCTGTGCCTGTTTTGCATGGGTTGGAATGCTTTCTATTACGAGTGGGGGCGGATCTTTTTCTGCGCGGCGCTGACACCGCTTCTCCTGCTGTTCCTGTGCGCCTTTTCCGCCCAGTGTAAGGCCGGGACGGTGCTGCGAGGCTCGCTCATCGCCCGGTGCTGCCGTCTGCTGTGGCGCATCGTCAGGGCCGCGTGCCGCAGCCTGTACCGCATCGCCGTCGGTCTGCCCCTGATATGGAAGACCGCCCTGCTGACGTTGGCTGTGTTCTTCATCGAGGCGATCCTGTTCGCGGGCAGCACCTACGGTCCAAATAGCGGTATCTTCCTGATGATCAAGCTGGTGGAGTATCTGGTCATTCTGTATATTGCCCTGAACCTCCGCATTCTGCAGCGAGGCGGCGAAAACATGGCCGACGGCGACTTCTCCCAGAACATCGACACCAAGCGGCTCATCGGCGACTTCAAGCGCTACGGCCAGCGCATGAACGACCTGCGCTCCGGCATGGAGCAGGCCGTGCAGGAGCAGACCAGGGCTGAGCGCATGAAGACTGAACTGATCACCAACGTGTCCCATGACATCAAAACTCCTCTGACATCCATCGTCAACTACGTGGACCTGCTGCAGAAGGAGGACGTGCAGTCTGAAACTGCCCGGGAGTACATCGCCGTGCTGGATCGTCAGAGCCGCCGCCTGAAGAAGCTGACGGAGGATCTGGTAGAGGCGTCCAAGGCGTCCTCCGGCGCACTGCCGGTAGATCTGCAGCCCACGGACGTGTCCGTCCTGTTCGATCAGATCGTGGGCGAGTATCAGGAGCGGCTGGCCGACTGCCGCTTGACGCTGGTGGCCCGCCCGCCGGAGCAGGCCGTCTCCGTCTATGCCGACGGCAAGCTGCTCAGCCGCGTCATGGACAATCTGGTGAGCAACATCTGCAAATACGCCCTGGAGGACACCCGGGTCTACGCCGTGGCGGCCTGTGACGAGGAGCATGTGACCATCAGCTTCAAGAACGTCTCCCGCGCTGAGCTGAACATCTCCCCCGATGAGCTGATGGAGCGCTTTGTCCGGGGTGACGCCTCCCGCCACACAGAGGGCAGCGGCCTGGGCCTGTCCATAGCCGGCAGTCTGGTGCAGCTCATGGGCGGTACATTCCATCTGTCCATTGACGGCGACCTGTTCCGCGCCGACATCACCCTCCCCCGGGCATAACGCCGGGCAGAACGGCAATACGGAGCAGGCAGGAGCGCACAGAGAAAATCTGTGCGCTCCTGTTGCTTTTTCGGGAGAAACATGGTAGGATAAGCTGTCTTTACATTTCTCCTCCCGCCGTGGTATAATAGCCGCATAGCGACTTTTATACCACCGTTTTTCTCACCCGGCGAAGCCGGGCAACCGGGAAAAGTGGCGGATGATGCCATAACGCAAAGCATTTTGGCATCATGGCCGAAATTGAATATCCGGGTATAGCGAAGTTGGTATCGCGCCTGGTTTGGGAGTGCCGTGGTTGTATCCGGGATAGGATGAGGCGAAACGCCGCAAAGCCTTGCAACACCTGCGTTTGCGGGACTTTCCCCGGTTGCTGAAGGCGGCACAAAAGCGGCTTTGACCACAGGAATGACCACAGACAGAAAAATCTTTGATTTTCTTCCCCGCCGTGGTATAATGACAGAAATTGAATATCCGGGTATAGCGAAGTTGGTATCGCGCCTGGTTTGGGACCAGGAGACCGTGCGTTCGAGCCGCACTACTCGGACCAAAATCCCTCTGAAATCGTTGATTTCAGAGGGATTTTCTTATTCTTTGTTTATTGCGGCGCAAGAGGTGATTGAGAATACCCTTTTCTTTCTCTTCGACCTGTTATGCAGTGATAAATGTGCGTTGACGTCAAGGCACACTTCTGATATACTACATATTGAGTAAATATAAAATGGAAGGAGTGACATTATGCGTACAGTAGATCTGTTTAGTGGTTGTGGCGGTATGTCGCTCGGTTTCCAGTCAGCAGGCTATAACATCGTAGCCGCTTTTGAAAACTGGCCGGCTGCAATTGAGTGTTATAAGCAAAATTTTAAGCACCCTGTAATTGAAACTGACTTATCGATTGTAGATGAAGCTATTATCCGCATTAAAAAATATCAGCCCGACTTAATTATTGGAGGCCCTCCATGTCAAGATTTCTCTAACGCTGGTAATAGAACTGAAGGCGAACGCGCTGAATTAACCCATTCTTTTGCTAAAATTATAACTGCAGTAAAGCCAAAGTTTTTTGTCATGGAAAATGTAGCTCGTGCATCAGAGAGTGAGGCTTATAAAAAGGCGAGGAAGTTGTTTATCGATAATGGATATGGTCTAACCGAGATTGTCTTAGATGCCAGTCATTGCAATGTTCCACAAAAAAGAAATCGTTTTTTTTGTATTGGCGGTCTTAATCAAGATGATAGTTTTTTATCTGCAATTTTAAGAGCCAAGCAGACAGTGCTCCCTTTATCCGTTCGTGATTACTATTCTGAAAAAAAGTACACTCTTGAATTTGAATATTATTATAGGCATCCCAGGTCATATAAAAGAAGGGGAATCTTTTCTGTGGATACCCCCGCTCCTACAATTCGTGGAGTTAATCGTCCTAAGCCTTCTGAATACAAAAAACATGACAGCGACCCAGTCGATCCTTCAAATATTAGAGCAATGACAACGAGAGAGCGCGCTCGAATTCAAACATTCCCGGACACCTTCGTTTTTCCAGAAAACACGGCAAATACTGAACAGATGATTGGAAATGCCGTTCCTGTTCAGTTAGCTACTTTTGTTGCATCAAGCCTTTCTGACTTTGTCGATGGAAAACAATATTCTTGTAATATGCAGTTCATTGACTGGTTAAAAAGCAACAAAGGTTTCACAAATCGTGCAGCAGGAGATATCGTATCCAGAATCATTCGAGCCAACAAAATAGTGCCAATCAAACAGCATACAGGCTCTGATTATGTAAACAAGCTGGATAGTACTAAATCTTTCAAGAGCATTAAGCCTGTTGTTCAATCTCAAGTTAAGCGTGCAGTGCGACTATACTTTGAATACTTGGATATTTCAACGAAAGAACCGGAGGTGACTTTACATGACAGCGGAACATAAATATGAGATGACAATCAGTTTGCAAATCGTAGAGCATTTAGGTCTCAATCTTTACAGCAATACATCTGCAGTAATTTCTGAGGCAGTTGCAAATGCGTGGGATGCAGATGCCAAAACAGTCGAGATTACTTTGGAAAAAGATTGTATCACAATCAAGGATGATGGCTGTGGCATGGATACTGATGATATCAATAACAAGTACTTAACTGTCGGATATCAAAAACGCCATCTCGTTCCTATTACTCCTATGCTAAATCGAAAAGTTATGGGACGAAAGGGTATAGGAAAGTTGTCTTTATTGTCTATTGCCGAAACAATTACTATTTATTCGTCAAAGAATGGACAGAAGAATGCTTTACAAATTTCCACTCAAAAACTCCGTGAGGCAGTATCACAAACACAGACATATTACCCAGAAGAAGTTGATGACAGCGGAATTGATTTCGAAGGAAACGGAACAAAAATTGTACTCACAAACTTAAAAAAATCGCGAACTACTGCACTTGCCGGAAAATTAAAGCAAAGATTAGCCCGCCGTTTTGCCGTTATCGGCGCTGACAAACAATTTGAGGTAAAAGTCAACGGAGAACCAATTACTATTTCTGATCGTAATTATTTAACGAAAGCACAATACTTATGGTATTACCTTCGCCCTGCAGATGAGGATATTCCCGCACAACCATCTGATGAGTATACAAAGCAATGCAAATCAGGTGTTCTTAGAAAATCTTTCTCCAGAAGCGGGGAGCTTTCAATAGCAGGAAAACCTGCATATGTATATGGTTGGATAGCTACCGCTCCAAAGCCTGGTGATTTGGATGACGATGAGAACATCAATCGCATTGCTATTATGGTGCGCGGTAAAATGGCAAAAGATGATATGCTCAACGAAATTGGCACTACTGCGCTCTATTCAAAATACATATTTGGTGAATTAAATGCCGAATTCCTTGACACTGACGAGGAAGCTGACATCACTACCAGTAGCCGACAGGACTTTTTTGATGATGACGAACGTTATGTTGTTCTCAAGAAATTCATTGAAAGTGAATTAGCACAGATACGCGCTGATTGGGAAGCCGAACGCTCAGAAGCTGGTGAAGAGGAAGCTTGTAAATACGAAGTCGTCCGCGAGTGGTACAGCGGTCTGATTGGAGATGAAAAGAAGGCTGCAAAACAACTTTTCGGAAAGATTAACCAGCTCACAGTAACACCTGATGAGAAAAAGGACATCTTCAAACACGGTATTCTTGCATTTGAATCTCTGAAACTCAAAAATGAACTTAGTGCATTACAGGATGTTCAGCCAGATAATTTAGATATCTTTTTGTGTGTTGCAGGTCGCTTAGATTCTATTGAAGCAACATATTACTACCAAATTGTAAAATCTCGCTTGGCTGTTATACAGAGAATGAAAGAGGTTGTCCACGGGGGCGATTTGGAAAAAGTTATCCAACGACATTTGGCTAATAACCTTTGGTTATTGGATCCTGCCTGGGATCGAGATACAAAGCTTCCGTCTGTTGAGGAAGCAATAAAGACGCAATTTGATGTAATTAATGCAGGGCTTACAAGAGAAGAGCAGGAGGCCCGCTTAGATGTCAGATATCAAAAACCTTCTGGCAAACATGTAATCATAGAGCTGAAGCGTGGTGATCGTACAGTTAAATTCATAGAGCTTATTGCACAAGTAGACAAGTATTTCTCTGCACTCACCAAGATTCTCAAAAAACATGATACAGACGAAGATTTTGAAATCATCGTACTTCTTGGTAAACGCTTGGATGGCGAAAAAGTTGATCACGATATTGAAAGCAAACATTTGCGCCAGCTTGCTGAAGTTAACACACGAATCTTATACTATGATCAATTGCTGGCAAATGCCGAAACTCTTTATGCAGATTTCATTGCGCAAAATAGCAGCCTTGCATCACTTGAGACATTAATAAACTCTATAGAATAATTTGTCAAACAGGTATTAATGCTTCTTCGTGAACAATCCAAGTCTTATGTCCATAATATGTTTCCCGATCACTGCGCTCTACGACAAAGCAGTGTTGATAATGCTTTGACGCATATAGCACGCGATATAAGACTTGGGGATCCATTTGGGGCGGAGCCTCTCCCAAAATTGCATATCCTGTGTAGCAGCGTATGCGATATAGTCGTTCCATGATATTGCCCCCTCGGTAAATTACTCAGTATGCGCTATGCATTATATGTATGGTGAGAAGTATTTATTCCCAACCATCACAGCAATGATGTTAACAGATTTTTATATCCTGAATTAAGACTTTCCAGTAGAAGTGTCGACAAAGGTACTGAGCATTCAGCACCTTTGCCGGCGCTTTTTTACTTTCTCCCCTTCTTTCCCCGTTTGCCTTTCTTTTCCTCCGATGGACTTCCGTTACCTTTGCCCTCGTCCATCAGCCGCTGCGCCTCCGCAATTTCCGCTTTCATCTCCACGATTAGCACCTTCAGTTTCTCCTCGCACTCCTCACGGGTGTGGGCGTAGACATTGCGGGCGTGCTTTTTGCCGTCGGGCCATTTGGGAGAATAGCGTCCTTCAAAGAGGTGGTCGTTGATCTCACTGACACAGCCGGTACCGGATCTGCGCTTGCGGCCCACGTAGGGCTTGAAGTCGGTCATTCTCGGCTTTTCCGCCTGGACCGGGGCGGTTTCCTGCCCTGGCTCCGAAGCGTTCTCCTGCGGCGCTGCTTTGCCGATGCCACGGTCGATGTTGGCGGCGGCTGTGCGCTGCATGTCATCGGTGATGTGGGTGTAGATGTCCAGCGTGGTGGCCGCCGACACATGACCCAGCATGGCGGAGAGTGTTTTCACATCCATGCCATTCTCCAGCGCCAGCGTTGCGAAGGTGTGGCGCAGATCATGAAAGCGTACATGCTTGCACCCAGCGTGTTCCAGGATGAGCTGCAACCTGCGCCGCACCACGCCGGGCGTGATGGGACAGTCCTCCTTCACCGGCGACGGGAACATCCAGCGGGAGTTCACCGTCTTTTTGTACTCCCGCAGCACCGCCACCACAGCAGGCGGCAGGACGATCTTGCGGACGGAGTTCTTCGTCTTGGGCGTGCTGATCTGGAGCTGCCCCCGCACATCGTAGACCTGCTTGTTCACATTCAGCACGCCGGTTTTGAAGTTCAGGTCATCCCACTGCAGCGCCATGAGCTCCCCCCGGCGCAGACCGGTTGCCAAGTCCAGAAGGAACACCTCGTAGTAACCCTCGAACTTTGCCTGGATAAGAAACCGTTGCAACTCCTCCCGCGTCAGTACCTGCATCTCCCGCGCCTTTTTCGGCGGCAGCTTGCAGCCGATGGCGGGGTTCACACGGATCAACCCATCCTGCACCGCCTTTTCCAATGCGGAGCGGCAGGTAGCATGGCACATGCGCACCATTCGGTCGGACAGCCCTTCGCCGTACTTGTCGGTGAACCGCTTCCGGCCACTTTTCTTGAGTCGGCCGTAGAACTGCTGCAGGTCATTTTGCGTCAGCTTGTTCAGCGGGATGTCCCCGATCTCCGGGATGATGTGCAGGCGGATGCGGCTTTCATAGGTCTCCTGCGTAGTGGGCCGGATCTTGGGCTTGGAGTGATTCTCGTACCAATATGTCAGCCAGTCCCCGAAGGGCATCTCGGCCCGCACCTTCTCCGGCTTCAGTCCCCCGCACTCCTCCTTGAGCTTCTGGAGCTTCTCGACGCACTCCTTCTTGGTTTTGGCGAGGACGTTTTTCGTTTTGGGATAGCCGTTATCATCGTAGCCGATGACGATGCGTCCTTCCCAGCGTCCGTCCTTGCGTTGCCTTACAGTTCCATCTCCGGCTTTTCGTTTTCTTGCCACGGTTTCAACTCCTTTCCGAAGATATCCTCCATGAAGCCGCCTACGATGCCACAAGCCTGCTTTTGCATATCTGAGGTGACATGGGTGTAGGTGTCCAGCGTGAAGGAGGCGTTGGTGTGGCCCAGGATACCGGACAGTGTCTTGGCGTCCACGCCGCTGGTAAGGGCATGGGTGGCGAAGGTGTGGCGCAGATCGTGGAATCGGATACTGGGCAATCCCGCCCGCTGGAGGAGCGTTTTCATGTGGCGATAGGCCGCATTGGGATCGACTGGATCTTCCGGCTTCACCGGGTCCGGGAATATCCATTGACTGATGGCATCCGCTTTGCGCCGCCGTAGGATTTCGGTCACGCTGTGCGGCAGAATGATGGTACGCATGCCCTGATTGGTCTTCGTCTCACCGGTGGTGTATTCGCCCTTCCGCTGGCTGTGGAGGGTTCGGCATACCTTCAGCGTACCG
>ERZ857757.2895-NODE-2895-length-10390-cov-3.430189_pt1 | contig 10390 bp, 10 predicted proteins | sample MGYA00519764_ERZ857757 | MGnify/ENA primary metagenome ERZ857757 (study PRJEB31778, sample SAMEA3449359) | human gut metagenome | biome: human gut; feature: human-associated habitat; material: faeces | place: United Kingdom | collected 2010/2012 ... | reverse complement strand
CAGCCGCTCCAGCGGCTCGGGGCTGGGCTTTTGATGCTCCGCCCCAATTTCCCAGCCCAGCACGGCGTTCGGCTCGGGCAGGCCCGCCGCGGCATAATCCCGGCGGATATAGCGCGCATAGGAATGCGATACCACGCACACCAGCCCGCCCTCCGCGCGCTGGCGGCGGGTGATCTGCGGCAGACCATCAAAAAACTCGGGCACGCGCTGCTGCATAAACTCCTTCCAGTTATCATCCTGAAGCTGCATTTCCTCGGGCGTAAAATGATACACATCGCGGCAGGTTTCCATAAAGCGGGATTCAAACCACAGGCGGGTAAACTCCTCCCGCGTGGCCGGGGTCAGCTGCGGGCGCAGGCGGCGCATGGTTTCCACATAAGCGGGATAATGCACCGTGGGCGTGCTCTGCACGGAGGTGTCATCATGATCCAGAACCAGGCAGCGGTAGCGCGTCATACGTTATCTCCTTTTCCACTTTCGGGCGCGGCAGGCAGGCACAGCGTAATGCGCGTGCCCACACCCTCGCGCGTAATCACATCAAAATAGCCGTTGTGCGCATCGGCAATCCACTTGGCGATGGACAGCCCCAGCCCCGTGCCACCGGCGCGGGAGCGCGCGCGGTCGGAACGGTAAAAGCGCTCAAAAATATGCGGCACATCCTGGGCGCTCATGCCTGCGCCGTTATCCTGCACAGACAGGCAGCTTTCGCCTTTCTCATTGCGGAAGGCACGCAGGGTAATGCGCTCGTCCTCGGGCGAATAGCGCATGGCGTTATCTGTCAAAATGCGCGCAGCCTGCTTGATCATGCCTGCGTCGCCCTGGGCATAAACAGGCTCGGAATCCGGCATCACAAAGGTGCGGGCGGGCGCAACCATGCGCATTTCCTCGCAGATTTCCTGCATCACCGCCGTCAAATCCACACGCGATATCGTCAGCGTCTGTCGGCCGCTATCGCCCCTGGCCAGGAACAGCAGCTGCTCTACCAGCCGCTGCATGCTGTCCGCTTCCTTCAAGATGGCGGCGATGGACTCGTCGCGCACCTTCTCATCGTTCTTGCCCCAGCGATCCAGCATTTCGGCATATCCGCGTATCACGCTGATGGGCGTGCGCAGCTCATGCGAGGCATCGGATACAAAGCGTGTTTGTTGGCGATATGCCTCCTGCGTGCGGCGAAGCAGCCCGTTGACCGCCTCCTCCATGCCTTTGAGATCGCGGTCGCCCGTCTCGATGCGCGCGTTGTCCACGCCGACGTTGACCTGCGAAATGGCTTCCTCTAAGTCATGATACTTTCGGGTATCAAACGTTTTGTCCAACGATTGCGCCGTCTCTGCCATGCGGCGCAGCGGGCTCAGCAAGCGCTCAGCCCTGCGCCGCCCTGCGCCATATTGACACAGAATCATCAAAAACTCGGCGCACAAAAGAGCGATAAACATCCAAGCGACACGCATGCAGTAATCCCCTGCGATGACTACATGGCTTTCCTGCTGCGTGGGCGCGCGGAAGGAATATACCGTCGTAGCCGGCTTGGTATACCAGGGCACATCGCTGCTGATCTGCACGCTGCGCCAGATATTGGGCTGCCAAGCCGCGCCCAGGGCAGCCTTCTCCTGATAATAGCACCATCCGCCCAGCGCCAAAGCCAACACCAGCAGGTTTACCCAGAACAGCACCGTGATCAACCGCCAGGTAAAGCTGCGGTTGATGCGCGCGGCGGTGGAGGTCATGCGTCGAGTTTCAGACATGGCTGTCCTCCGCCTTCATCACATAACCCACGCCGCGGATGGTATGCAGGGTTTTTACATGATGCGTTTCGTCAATCTTCTGCCGCAGGTAGCGGATATAGACGTCCACCACGTTGGTTTCGCCCAGATAGTCATAGCCCCACACGGTGGACAGCAGCGTTTCGCGCGACAGCACGATATCCTCGTTTTCCATCATGTATTGCAGCAGTTGAAATTCGCGCCCCGTCAGCGTAACCTCCTGCCCGTTAACGGTTACGATATGGCGCAGGGGATCCAGCTCCACCGGCCCCACCCGCAGCACATCGGCAGCAGGCGCGGCTGCCTTGCGGCGCAGCGCCGTGCGAATGCGTGCCAGCAGCTCCTCAATGGCAAAGGGCTTGGTGATGTAATCCTCCGCGCCCGTATCCAGCCCTGTCACCTTATCCATCACCGCATCGCGCGCGGTCAGCAGAATGACGGGCGTTTGCTTTTCGCGGCGCAGACGGCGCAGCACCTCCAGTCCGTTCAGGCCGGGCAGCATGATATCCAGCAGGATCAAATCATACGCGCCCCGCAGCGCCTCGTCCAGCCCCTCGCGCCCGTCAAAGCGCTTGGCCACAGCGTAACCCTCGTGCTGCAGCTCCAGCTCCACAAAGCGCGCCAGCGACTCCTCATCCTCAATCAGCAAAATGCTCTGCTGCATGCAAAATATCTCTCCCTATACAAAATGGCGTTGGAATTTTCTTCCAACGCCGGATGTTTGAGGTTTACTTATTTTCGTCGGAATCCGTATCCTTGTGTTCATCCTCATGGACAACCTTCACGGGCGTGACGTTGACGACGTTGTTGACAAAGTCCCCCGCCTTGTCCATGGCCTGGTTTACATCATCGTCGATGCGCAGACCCTTAACGGAATAGCGGTAGCCAAAGATCATAGCGATCAAGGCCGCGGCAATCACCCACCAGAACATGAACGCCACCAGCAGGATAACCACCGTCATGGACAGCTCCATGCGGGTTTCGCCGCCCTTTTTAATCTGCACGGTAACGGCGTTGCACTTGCGAATAAAGCGGCCCAGGCCGCGCATCAGCTGGGAGAGCACGCCCTCGCCGCGCTTCCTGCGCTCGGCGCGGGGCTTTTCCTCGGTCTTGGGGCGGGTGGTATATTCCGCCTGCTTTTCCTCGTTCAGACGGCCTTCGCTTTCCAGCATCAGCAGCGCGTCCAGCAAATCCCAATCGCACGCTTCCAGCGCGTCGCGCGCCTCCTCATAGGATACGTTCGCCTTCGCGCGCAGCTTTTCCACCATTTCAAGATGATCCATCTGTGATTCCTCCATGTCATGTGTTTTTTTGAGTACGGTGGCAGTATACTGCTGGAAGATTAGACCGTCCTTTTGCGAAAATGAGAAAGGGATTAGAATTTGGAAATACGCTCTAAACCGTTATTATTTAGCCGCCACAACATCCTGCGCGTAGAACAGCTTTTCCTGGGTTTGCAGACCAGCCTTGCCATCCACCTTCAGGCCGTTGCGCAGCTGAAAATCACGCACGGCGTTTTCAGTCGCCTTGCCATAGATGCCGTCCGCCTCGCCGTTGAGGTAGCCCAGCTCGATCAGCCGCGCCTGCAGATTGCGCACGCTGGTGCCCGTGCTGCCCTTGGTAAGCAGATACAGCCGGGGCGTGGGGGTGGCGACGGCAGGCGCCAGGGTGGGCGCCAGGGTAGGCGCCGGTGTGGGCGTGGGCGTCATGTAGGGGGTGGGCGTGTGCAGCATGTCGTAGGGAATGGGCGTAGCGCCGCTGGCCACGACCGCGCCGTTAGCCACCATGACCATGTAGACGATCAGCGTCTTGAGGATATCCACGGCGTATTCCTCTCCTTTCGTTCAAGCCAAAGACTGGGGATTAGATATCGATAAACTTGCGGAACTCCGGCAAAATACCAATGCCATCGGGATAGTGCGCCGCAAACTGCGGCACAGCGTGGCTGGGGAAGGAATTGCCCTCGATAAAGCGCGGGCCGTCGGCCGTAATAGCCACATCCCAGGCCACAAAGCGCACCTGCGGCACCTTGCGCATCGCCTGCAGGCACATATCCATGGCTTCTTTAAAATAGGGAATAGTAAAGCCCACGATGGGCGTGCCAGTGATGGGATGCTTGTCATACACGTTGCCCGCCTTATCGGCAGCCACAGTCAGCAGCTTGCCGGTAGCCAGATCCACGCGCGCGGCCATGCCGCCCTGATCCACATTATCCATTACCTTGCCGTTGCCGATGCGCAGGAAGGCGTATACCACACCCTCGCGCTTATCGCCAAGCAGGGTGGCGATGCGCACGGTATTGACCGAGGTTGGGCACAGGCGGGACATTTCGGGATGCTGTACCAGCAACTCCTCCAGCAGTCCCGCGCCCTGCCCGCGCAGGGTATTGAGAAAAGCGGGGATATCCTTTTTCCAATCGGCCTTGTTATACTTGACGATGCCCACGCCGCTGGAGCCCTCCAGGGGCTTAAAGAGCACGGCGGGCAGATCGCTAAGAAACTCCGCCAGCGCGTCCGCCGTCAGGCTGTCGTCCACCTTGATCCACTTGCGGCCAATATAGGGCGCAAACAGGGTATTGAAGGTGGTTTTATCATCAAAATAGTGCCAGTAGGCCTTATCGTTCATGCGGCGGACAATATTATTGGAGATACCGCGGGTAATGACGGTGCGCCGCTGCGCATCGTTCAGATTGTACATGGCGGCGATTTTATAATCCATGTAGCCCGCGTTGTAGCGCAGCGCGCAGCGCAGCATATCCTGCATCAGCCAGGCGCGGCTTTTGCCGTTTTTTTCATGCAGCATATCGGCAGTCTGGCGCATTTTTTTCCAGTCCATTTTCATGGCGCGCTTGACCGCGTAGCCCAGTTTGCTCATTGCCAAGGCACCTTCTTTCAATCTTTACGCATTGCTTACACGTTGAAGCGGAACAGCGTCACATCGCCGTCCTGCATCACATAATCCTTGCCCTCGGAGCGGATCAGCCCCTTTTCGCGGCAAGCGTTCATGCTGCCCAACTCCTTAAGGGTTTCAAAGGGCACAATCTCGGCGCGGATAAAGCCACGTTCAAAGTCCGTATGGATTTTACCCGCCGCCTGGGGCGCCTTGGTGCCGCGCTTAATCGTCCAGGCGCGGCATTCATCCGAGCCGGCGGTCAGGAAGGAGATCAGCCCCAGCAGATGATAGCAGGCGGTGATCAGCGTATCCAGGCCGCTCTTTTCAATGCCCAGCTCCTCCAGGAACATGGCCCGCTCATCAGCCTCCATGCCGGCGATTTCCTCCTCGATCTGGGCGGAAATAGCCACGCACTCGGCATGCTCCTGCCTGGCGATATCGCGCACGGTACGTACCAGGGGGTTGGTATCGATACCGTCCAGCGCGTCCTCGGCAATATTAGCCACATAGATCACGGGCTTGTCCGTCAGCAGAAACCAGCCGTCCACGATGGCCTGCTCGTCCTCGGTCAGCGCGCAGGTGCGGGCAGGCTTGCCCGATTCCAGATGCGCGTACAGCTTTTCAGCCGTTTCGGCCTCGGCAGCGTATTTCTTATCGCCGGTTTTGAACAGCTTGCGCGCCTTATCCAGGCGCTTTTCCACCGTCTCCATGTCGGCGAAAACCAACTCCAGGTTAATTGTCTCGATATCGCGCGCGGGATCAACCGAGCCGTCCACATGGATGATATTATCATCCTCAAAACAGCGCACAACATGCACGATGGCATCGCACTCACGGATATGGGACAGGAACTTGTTGCCCAGGCCCTCGCCGTGGCTGGCGCCCTTGACCAGGCCCGCTATATCCACAAATTCCACGCTGGCGGGCGTAACCTTCTTGGGCTCATACATCTGGGCCAGCACGTCCAGACGCTCATCCGGCACGGCTACCACGCCGGAGTTGGGTTCAATGGTGCAGAACGGATAATTAGCGGCCTGCGCGCCCGCATTGGTAATGGCGTTAAACAGGGTGCTTTTGCCCACATTGGGCAGACCAACGACGCCTAACTTCATCTTAAAAACGTCCCTTCGCATCAGTATCGTATGGAAACGTTCCTATTATACCTGTTTGCGGCGCAAAATGCAACTTTCCAACATGTAAAAAGGAAAATGCTGTATCGCCGCTATTGCCGCGGCAGGAATAATTTGTTATACTGGTGTGGGATGAAAAAGGGCGCTTCTTTCGTCTTTATAGATGAAGACCCCTTTGGGAGGTATTTACCATGAAGAAAAAGCTTCTTGCCCTGCTATTGGCAGCCGCGCTGCTGCTAAGCCTGTGCCCGCTGGCTCTGGCTGAGTTTTACGCAGAGGTTTACAACACCGAATCCTTGAACATCCGCTCCGGCCCTGGCAGCAGCTATAGCTGGCTGGGCGCTGTGCCCCTGGGCGAGCGCGTGCGCGTGGTGGGTGAAAGCGGCAACTGGTATCAGGTGATCACCCTGGATAACCGGCTGACCGGCTACATGAGCAAGAACTTCCTGCGCGTGGTGGGCGGCTCCTCCAGCACAGAGCCCATCAGCGCCAGCAGCACGCCCTTCGCCGTGGTGTATAATACTGATACGCTCAACCTGCGTTCGGGCCCCGGCAGCGAGTACACCTGGCTAGGCCAGGCCAACCGCAACGACTGGGTAGGCATCGAGGGCGAATCGGACAACTGGTATCAGGTGCGGCTGTATTCCGGCGCGTATCAGGGGCGCACCGGCTATATGAGCAAGAATTTCCTGAAAACCGTATCCGGCGCATCCTCCAGCACCGCCACGGTAAAAAATCCTGCGGGAACGCGATTTTTGAATCTGCGCGAGGCTCCCAGCTACACTGCCAATGTGTTGGGCATCTTCTATAACGGCGCCACCTGCCAGGTCATCAACCGGCAGGCGGACGGCTGGTGGTATGTATCCGTCAATCTGAACGGCTCCCCGCTGTACGGCTATTTCCGCAGCGAATACCTGGTCATGGGCGGCAGCAGCACAGGCAGCATCGGCACCGCCTATGTGCGCACCAGCAACGGCGGCTGGCTGAACCTGCGCACCTATCCCGGCTCCGACGCGGGCGTGCTGGCGCAGATCCCCAACGGCTCTGCGCTGAGCGTGCTGCTCAAGGGCAACTACTACTGGATGGTCAGCTACAACGGCGAAATCGGCTTTGTGGATATCTCCTACGTCACCGAGCGCACCTCAAGCCTGCCCACCGCCGCTCCCAGCACGCCCAGTACCTCCACCACCACCGCGGGCACCGCGATTGTGCAGACGGGCAACAGCGGCAAATTGAACCTGCGCGAGCAGGCCTATGCCAATGCGGGCATCCTGGGGCGCTACAGCAACGGCACCGCCGTGAGTGTGCTGCAAAAGGGCGCTGCCTGGTCCTACGTGGAGGTCAAGGGGCAAAAGGGCTATATGATGTCCAAGTTCCTTAAGTTCACCTCCAGCGCCGCCTCCTCCCGCCGGGTATACAACCCCAACGGCGGTACCTATGTGAACCTGCGCTCCTCGCCCAACAAAACCAGCGGCAATGTAAATGTCCGCGTGCCTGTGGGCGCGACGGTATCGTTGCTGTCCTGGGGGGCGGAATGGTCGCAGGTATCCTATGGCAGCTATACGGGCTACATGATGAGCTGGTTCCTGAAATAAAGCCTTCATATAAAATCTTCACTGCAAAATCAAAACCACCGGCTAAGCCGGTGGTATGCACCATGCCTTCAAGGCAATGATACCTGCCGCGCCTAAAGGCGCATTGAACAGTCCAGCAACCGCAGTACTTTCTCGGGCCACCGCTAAAGCGGCCTTTTCTTATGCCTTGGGGTTCTTGCTACCCGTAAACGGGTCTATGTACTCCTTGAATGACAGCTGGTCTGCCATGATATCCTCGTCCAGCTGATGCCGGATGTATTCTGCAATTCTCTCTTTGTTCCGTCCCACCGTGTCCACATAGTATCCCCGGCACCAGAAATGTCGATTCCCATACTTGTACTTCAAGTTCGCATGTCTGTCGAATATCATCAATGAACTTTTTCCCTTTAGATATCCCACAAACTGCGATACGCTGATATTTGGCGGTATGCTCACTAACATATGGATATGATCCGGGCATGCTTCTGCCTCGATGATTTCCACTTTCTTCATCTCGCATAGCTGCCTGATTATCCTTCCTATATCTGCCTTGATTTGCCGATATACCACCTGCCGCCGATACTTTGGCGCAAATACGATATGGTATTTGCAATTCCATTTCGTGTGTGATAAACTACCATTGTCATTTGCCATAAATGGCTCGCCTCCTTTGCTTTTGCTGCGGTTGCCAGACCTGCTCTCATTATAGCAAAGGAGGCGTTTCTTGTATCTTAAGCTTTTCTCTCTCACCAGCTCCGCTGGTGGTTTTCTTCTTCGCTGAAGCGACAACAAAAGCCGTGCGCATGGTTCATGCGCACGGCTTTTTGATTGCTTTCCATTCACTTTTCGGCGTTTTCCAGGGGGAAGGTAACCTCCCAGCTTCCATGAATCACCTGGCCGGAAACGAAGTAATAAGCGTTCATGGTACATGCCGAGAGCTGCGACAGCGGCACATCAAAGATCGCCTCGCTGTATGCATCGCCAAGCGCCTTATCCATGAAAAAGTCAAAGCTCACCGGCGCACCGATCGTTTTGCCATCTTCCGCCGTCCAATACACATCGCCATGCTGATCGGCATTCTTTACATCCGTAAAGTGCAGCTGCACGCGCGCCTTGCCATCCACCTCACCCACGGCGGTCAGCTCCACGCCGGGATAAATCTGATAGGGCTGCGTCTGCGGCAGCAGCGCCGCGGCAAGCTGCGCCGGGTCTATCTCATCTTCTTCAGTGCCGCCCCAGCCGCGCAGCTTTGTTTCCGGCACCTGCTGCGTGGTGTATACAGTCAGGCGTGCAATCTCGGAGGGGGGAATGGCCGCGCTGCCTTCCGCCCTGCTTCCCAGCGCCTTATTCAGGGTAAAGGTGATCTTATCGCCCGCGATCTTCTTGCCATCCAGCCGCCGCATTGTAAGCAGGAAGGTCGCCGTGCGCGTGCCGGGCTCATAATCCACGCAGTCACAGTCTGCCTCCATAGACCAGGAAGCATGGATGGAATAGCTTTCAAACAGATCGGCATCCTGCGACAGGCGGTCGCCTGTCAGATCCTGTAGGGTAAAATAAATCTGGGCGTTATCATCCTGCGCATAAGCGCTGATTACCTCCATGCGAACCCCCTGATCCTCACAGCTCATGCGCACCGAGCGGAAATACTGCGCAGTGGCGGGCGATACGCGATACAGCAGCTCATACACTGCCGGCACGCCATCCGCCAGCGCAGGCAGGGTTAGCGCGGCACACAGCACCAGTGCCGCGCACAGCAGCGCCGTGCGGCGCATTGTTCTATGCCCTGCGGCAGGCGCAAAGTGAACCCCGGTCTGCGCGCAGAAGCGCTGCTTGATATGCTGCAAATTCTGCTTGTTCATCATTTTTCTCCTTTATAATTCGCCCATATTCAGCTGTGCGCGCAGCCTGCTCCGCGCACGATAAAGGCGGTTCTGCACCTGGCGGGATGTAATGCCCAGCGCCAGGGCAATCTCGCGCGGCTTCTGATCGCCCAGATACCGGCGCAGCAGCATATCCTGCTCTTCTTCCGGCAGGGTATGCAACGCCGCCGTCAGCTCCTGCCGCGTCTCAGCGGACAGCGCCTGCGCGCTGATATCCAGTGTCTGCGCAGCCAGCCCTTCTTCCATCGGCACTGTGCGGCTGCGCATCAGGCTGCGATACCTGTCCATCGCCCGGCTGCGCGCCACCATGCACAGAAAAGTTTTCAGCGTGCTGCGCGAAGAATCATAGCGTTCCGGATACCGCCACAGGTAAACGAAGGCATCAGCCACGCACTCTTCAACATCCTGCGTGCCGCCGCTTTTGCTTAAAACAGCCGCGCACACGCGCCACAGCAGCCGGGAATAGCGGTTGATGATAACCTCCATCGCCGCCTCATCCCTGCTTTGCACGGCGCGGCTCAGCTCCGCATCCGTCAAACGGTTCACATCCTCTCCTGATTTGATCGACCGGTCGCTTATAGTACGCTGAAAAGGAGAAAAACGCTTATAAAAAAGCTGCCGATGAACGGCAGCATCCAAATTCAATCATTCCGCTATGCCCAGGATTCCGCGCAGGTTGCCGCCCAGGATCTTTTGCTTGCAGGCATCGGATACATCCATGGCCAGCACTGAATCAATGCCATAGCGGATCTTTTTTTCATCATTATAGGGAAAATCCAAGCCAAAAAGGATGCCGTTCTCCCCCGCCATGCGCACGGCCAGCGCACGCTCCTCCGGGCTGAGATACCACAGATAATTGCGCTCTGTTTCAAAAATGCTGGTAAAGCCGCCGTATACCTGCGGATGCTCCTTATCATGGTCGTTATTAGCCAGCACAGCCAATGCGGGGCGCAAAAAGCTGTAGCCGCCGATATGCTCCATGCTGAAGCGCAGCCTGCGGTAATGCCAGGCGATTTCATCGAACAGCAGCACATCGTAATGGGCGATGCGGTCGAAATGCACGCCGGTATGGAAGCTGAGGAACAGCCCCAGCTCCTCCGCACGGGCGTAAACCTCGCGCGCCTCGGGGCCAAAGACATGGAAATGCTGATACG
>ERZ857757.2894-NODE-2894-length-10395-cov-3.157060_pt1 | contig 10395 bp, 7 predicted proteins | sample MGYA00519764_ERZ857757 | MGnify/ENA primary metagenome ERZ857757 (study PRJEB31778, sample SAMEA3449359) | human gut metagenome | biome: human gut; feature: human-associated habitat; material: faeces | place: United Kingdom | collected 2010/2012 ... | reverse complement strand
TTTCCCGCGGTTCTTAACCCCAGCCTTCGACTCCATCCGTCTCGGCATCGAAACGTCCAGCGGCCAAAACTCCCTCATGATTCCCGCCATTCCCCTGCTTCCCCAAAATTCCCTCCATTTCAGCCCCGCGCCGCTCGCGCAGGTCTACTCGCCCCAGCCGGCCGCTGCCCCCCCCACCCTCCACATCCTCGAGTCCGCCATTCCCGATAACCCCGTCGAAACCTCCCTGCCACAAAAACCCCTCTTTTTCTCCACTCCGCCCATCCACAGCATTCCCGCGGTTCCGGTGACGGCGCCGACGAGTCCGTCGAGTTCGTACGTGGGATCCCCCGCATTGGAGGAGGCGGTGGGGACTTGGCGGGAAAATGAAGGGTAGTCGTGTCACGGCGACCACAAGAAGAAGGAGGTGTTGGAGGGAGTGGTGAACGGGCAGATCGTGCGCAGCGTGGTGTAGGGACATTCCCGCGGTGACAGGTAGTTCGGTGATGAAGAAGCCGCGTGCGAGTCGGAAGTGGAGCGCGGAGGAGGACGCGCTGCTACGACAAGCAGTGGCGACGGTGGGCGAGAGCAACTGGGTGGCGGTGAGCAAGCGTAGGCGAGGGAAGAAATCGTGAGGAAAAGTGGTGCCGAACCGCGACAACACACAGTGCATGCAGCGGTACCAGAAGGTGCTGCGGCCGGGGATCCGGAAGGGAAACTGGAGTCGCGAGGAGGACGAGACGCTGCTGCGGTGCGTGGCACAGTTCGGCGAGCACGACTGGGATACGGTGGCGAAGTACATTCCGGGACGCAGCAACAGCAAGTGTCGCGAGCGGTATACGAACTACATCGGACCCAACGTGCGGAAGGGAAACTGGACGCCAGAGGAGGACAACATGATCCTGCAGCTGCAGGCGCAGTGGAAGAACAAGTGGGCGGCGATCGCGAAGGTAGGGATGGGGAGGGCGTGCGAGGCAGGCGCTGAACAACGGGCGCACGGCGAACGACGTGAAGAGTCGACACAAGACGCTGATGAAGCAGAGGCAGCATGAGCAAGGGCGTAGTGGATAGTGTGTTTGTTGGAACAATGTGGTTATTGTGTGATGGAGAAGGAGTTCTGTCATGTAGATAATCATGGAATTGTGTAGTGAAAAGCCATCAAATACCTATCAAAACGAAGCCATCAATCAACATTTCTTCCTGCCCGCAGCTCTCGCCACGACCACGCAAACAAACATCTCACTCAAAAGCATAACCTATTCTCACCAGATCCTTGATCCACAACTGCACAAACTCCACGTCCTTCATCTCCACGATGCCACGCTCCAACATCGCCACATACAACTCCTCCAGCATGCCCGGAACGTCCTGACGCGTCGGCTCCCACTCGTTCAGGAACTTCAGCAGCGCCTCCGCCTGCGTGTACAGCGGCATCTCCGCGTCGAAGTCCTTAATCAGCTTGTGCTGGTTGCGGATGTGGTTCACGATCGCAGGACAGAACGCCACGCGCTCGCCGCGCTGCGCCATCAGACGCTGCGTGAAGTACGATCGCCAGATGTCCGAGACGCGGCCGTGCACCGTCATCGGCAGCAACATGCCCCAGAAGTCCTTGTACTCGAACAGCGTCGACTGCGCGTTCCACGGCGAGTACGATTTCTTCCGCAGAATCACGCAGTGCTTGATCGACTCGTCGAAGGTCGGCGGAATTGTCGTCGTGATGCGGTAGATGGCGTCCAGGTCGGGATTCACGTTCTGCAGGTACTGGATGACGCCGATGGAACCCACCTCCGCGCTGTCGCCCGCCTCGTCCACGAACACATAGTCCGCGGGCGTCTTGATGGCCTCCAGAGGGTAGCCGCGAGGCCAGATGTACTGGTCCTTCTGGTTCAGGTAGATCATGTACGGGTTCGTCACATATTGCGTCGTGTTCACGAACTTGAAAGACTTCGCCGTCTTGCGGTAGACCTGGTCCAGAATGTGCTCCGTCGAAATCAGCTCGTTGTCGTCGTCGAGGTCGAAGATCTGCTTCGCACCGTGCTCCATCGCGTACAGGAAACCAATGTTCTTGCGTGCGAAGTGATTCCAAGGAACAATCTTCATGATATTGTAGTCCAACTTCTTCTGGTCCTCCACCGTCAGATACACCACGTGCTTGCGATTCACATCGTACTCAACGGGGGACTTCTTATCCGCAACAACCACGAGACAGAGATCCTCCTTCGAGTCTGCCAACTGCTTCACCACCACTGTGGGCGCATTCACCGATGTGACCACCACCCAGTTGTCACACATCATTCCTTTCACCGGCTCGCGTTTTGGACGCTCTAAGTCACGTTGCGAAAGGGTGGGTCCCGAATAACTCCGCTTCTTGTCCATCATGAACAAACTGCCTGTCACCGCATCGATCATCTGATTGACTGTGCAGATCGAACGATCATGAATCATTGCCAAGTACAAGGGTACAGGGGAAGTAGAGTCAGTATACAGTTGTGACACGTAGTACGTCGTCGTCACGATAGCGATAAGAATAGACACTACGTAACCAAGCTTCATGAGCAACAATCTAAAAGGTGCAAGGATGAAGCGAAAAGTCCCGCGGGAATGCTGACTACCAATAATGAAAAACTGTAGATATGTACAATCCGTTGGAAAGAAAAAACGATTCGTCGAAAACAAACAATCGACACATTTTCACGCTCACATGGCATTAACGGACGTGACGTTCCGACAGGCTTCTCCTGGATAACGAACGAACCCTTGAACTGGGGACTAGATTTGGGATGATTCACACAATTCTACTTGTTCACGTAGTTTTCCTTCCATGTGGTTTTTTCCAGCTGGAGCTTGTAGAAGGTAATGCCCTGGTTGGCGTAGGTGGCTCGAATCACCCGTCCCACGTTGTGCATGTTGCGACAGTACACCTGCGTGTATCAGCATGCGCAAATAGGAGATACGATGCCACTTCGGTGGTGCAAGGCGGTCCAGTGACGATCCTCCAGAATCTGCGGGTTTACAAACAGCTTCCCTCCTGCATAGCTACACACATCAGGAACTTCGATAACAACCCACAGAAACTCGTCATCACGGACGAGGAGCTCAAAACACTTCTTGCACCGCAGTCCATTGTGTTGCTTTGCCACAGGGACTGGCTGCATGAGAATCGGCGCAGGCTGCTCAGCCTGACTTCGGACCATACCGCTCTTTTCAATCAGCTCGTCTTCCCGACTTCGGGAGGGAGGGTCCTTCACTGTCTCCTCGATTCCTTCATACAGATCCACCGCGTTGAGGTGGAACTCGTGTTTTTGCTTCTGTAGTTCGTTGTGCACTCGTTCATAACACTACAATTCAAATCACTGGGTGACTATCACATCAACGCAATACACCTTTTTGCAGTCATCACACCGATAGCGTACGTCCTCGGACTGGCACTCGCAACACCGAAGTTCCTCGGTAGTGCCCGAGGCATCTTCAAGCGCTTCCTTTTCATCCAATTTCTGTCTCTTCTCGCAGCTTTCATTATCTGACTCAGTTTCATTTTCTTTCCGTAGTGCCGCGTTGCATTGCCGTTGTTTCCGCTTCCGCTCCTTCTTTTTGAGTTTTCTCTTTTCTTCCCGTGATAACGGGGCCTCCATATCAGTTTTGACAAAGAAACAGTAACACACATAATCGTACACAGCTTTCTTCATTTCTTCTAGCGAAAGGAAGGGTCGCATATCTCGCTCTGTTAGCAGAGAACTCCCGAGGATAAACATGTAGAACTTTTCGTACATATGGTAACATCGCTACGATGCAACTCTCCCTCTCATGCTTACTTCCTTCTCCGAATAGGTTGAGAAGTGTTGGTAGTACCCGTGCAAGTACAAGCGGTAGAGTCGCCGCAGGATGGAGGACATCTCCTTCTGAATCTCCTTTTCCGACATTGAGTTTCTGTGTAACACCAACTCCGCATGCATACGATTGGATGAGCGAGTAGAGATTTGAGAATTTGACCGTATTGTAGTTGATGTTGTGGTAGAAGTAATCCATGGCGCAACACTTCATGTTGAAGGAGTGGCAAGAACAGAGGTATTCGATGTCGGTCGTGGCGCGGGAGTAGAACGCAAGCTCCGCCGGCTCGTGGTCGCGCAGCCGGAGATGCTCTTCCTTGATGCCGAGACTCAGCAGCCAGTTCTTGCAGTAGTCTTTCCAGTAGGCAAACCACTCGAGGTCCGTGCCGGGCTTGCAGAAGAATTCGCACTCCATCTGCTCAAACTCGCGCGTGCGGAACGTGAAGTTGCCCGGCGTGATCTCGTTGCGGAACGCCTTGCCGACCTGGCAGACGCCGAACGGGAGCTTCCGGCGCGTCGTGCGCTGGATGTTCGAGAAGTTGACGAAAATGCCCTGCGCGGTCTCCGGGCGGAGATAGCAGGTCGAGGAAGAGTCCTCGGTAACGCCGATGGCGGTTTTGAACATGAGGTTGAACTTGCGGATGGGCGTAAAGTTGTGCTTGCCGCACACGGGGCAGACGATGTCCTCGTGCTCGGCGATAAAAGCGTCCATCTCCTCAAACGTCATGGCGTCCACGTTGACCTCGTGGTGCTCCTCGCCGATGAGCTTGTCGGCGCGGTGACGCGCGCGGCAGGACTTGCAGTCGAGCAGAGGGTCGGAAAAGCTCGAAACGTGGCCGGTCGTGACCCACGTCTGCGGGTTCATGATGATGGCGGCGTCGAGACCGACGTTATAGGGGCTCTCCTGCACGAACTTCTTGAGCCACGCCTTCTTGACGTTGTTCTTGAACTCCACGCCGAGCGGACCGTAGTCCCAGGAGTTGGCAAGGCCGCCGTAAATTTCGCTTCCGGCGTAGACAAAGCCGCGGTTCTTGCAGAACGCTACGATCTTGTCCATGGTTTTCTCGTTATGATCCATTTTTCTTTCCTTTCTCCCGCGGCCGGCTGCCGCAGGATAAAAATTATAGCCCAGATAGTGTACCACGCCGCGGCCCGATGTACAAGCCGCGGCGCGGATTTTTCTTTATCGGATAAACCGGTCGTTGCGCGAAACGATCTTCACGCGGCGGCTTGCCGCGAGGAACACAACGATGATGAACACGATAAAGATGAGGCCGCTGTAGTCAAAGTCGAGCGAGGCGAGAAAGTCGTACATGCCGTGGATCAGCACGGGCAGCCACAGCGCCCGGCGGCGGCACACGCGCTCGCCGATAAAATCGCCCTCGTTCGCGTAGCGCCGTGCCGCGCCGTACCAGATGCCCATGAAAACGCCGAAGCAGGCGTGGCCCGGCACCGCCGTCACCGCGCGGACGAGCGCCGTGCCGAAGCCGTACATGGCGACATACCCGATGTTTTCCCACAGCGCGAAGCCGAGCGAGACGAACACCGCGTACACCACGCCGTCAAACTGGCAGTTGAAATTCGGGCTGCGCCACGTGCGCCAGCGGAGCAGCAGCAGCTTGAAGCCCTCCTCCGAGAGCGCCACAACGATGAAGTTCGATAGGATCAGATAGCCGAGGTCGGTCTCGTCAAAGAACGAGAGCAGGATGTTCTCGCCGATCGTCTCTGTCACGATGGCGAGCGCCGTGGCGATCACGCCGAAAACGAGCAGCGAGATCAAAAGCCCCGTCGGTTCCTTTTCCAGCCGGTCGGCACGGTAGACCTGGAGCAGCAATATCACCGCCGGGATCACCGCCGCGGCGATCAGCACGGGATCCATTTCGCTTATGGTAGACAGCATGGCGTTTCCCTCTCTCTTACTTCTTGCTTTTTTCTTCTTTACTCTTTTTCATTTTTATAGCATACGCCGCGGTGGATTGCAAGGAACTTTCAAAGCACTTGTTATCGGATAATGTGCTTGATATAATGGTGAAAAGGCTCCCTTGTGCAAAGGGAGCTGTCAGCCGGCAGGCTGACTGAGGGATTGTTCTTTTCCAGAAAGCTGCGTTGTCTACAATCCCTCCGTCAAAACCTCCGGTTTTGCCACCTCCCTTTACACAAGGGAGGCTTCTATAAAGAATTTGTTTTAAGGAGGGAGCGCCATGCTGCGGCTGATTTTGGGCCGTGCCGGAACGGGCAAAACCGCGCTTCTGTTTTCCGAGATCGCGGCGCGCTGCGCCCGGAGGCAGTCCGGCAGCTTTCTCATCGTACCCGAGCAGTACAGCCACGAGGCCGAGCGCGAGCTCGCGCAGCGCTGCGGCGATACGGCGAGCCTCTATGCCGAGGTGCTTTCGTTCTCGCGCCTTGCCCACCGCGTCGCCATCGGCTGCGGCGGCAGCGCGCGCGTTTACATCGATAAGCCCGGGCGGTTTCTGCAGCTCTCGCTCGCGCTTGAGCAGGTGGGCGGCGCGCTCAGCGTATACGGCGGCAGCGCCCGTTCGCCCGAGCGCATGGTACAGCTCCTCTCGGCGCTCGATGAGCTTCGCTTCGGCTGCGCCGCGCCCGACGCGCTGCGCAAAGCCGCCGAAGGCGCCACGCCCTCGCTCGCGGGCAAGCTGCGCGATCTCGCGCTTTTGCAGGAGGCGCTCGACGCGCTCTCCGCGCAGTCCGGCGCCGATCCCGCCGGGCGGCTCGACGTGCTGGCCGAGCAGCTTCCCGGCTGCGCGTGGCTCCGCAGCGCAAAGTTTTATATCGACGGCTTCACGGACTTCACCGCGCAGGAGCGCCGCGTCATCCGTGCGCTGCTGCCGCTCGCGGATGTGACGGTCTGCCTCACCTGCGACGATCTTGCCTCCGGCAGCGAGGTGTTCTCCCTCGCCCGCCGCACGATGCGCGCGCTGCGCGACGCCGCCGAGGAGGACGGCGTGGCCGTAGAGATCGTCTCCGTGCCGCGCGGCGAAGATCGCACGCCCTTTGCGTTTCTTGAGGAGAATCTCTTCGGCTGGACGGACGAGACGCGCGACGCCGCAGGGAGCATCCGGCTCGTGCGCGCGCCCGGTGTCGCGGCGGAGTGCGAGCTGGCCGCAGCGGAGATGCGGCGGCTCGTGCGCGAAACGTCCTGCCGCTGGCGGGACATTGCCGTCGCGGTGCGCGGCTTCGGGGATTACCGCGCCGCGCTCGAGGAGGCGTGCCGCCGCGCCGGTGTACCGCTCTACGCGAGCGAACGAACCGACATTTTCACCCGTCCCCTTCCGGCGCTCATCGCCGCGGCATTCGATATTCTTGCCGACGGCTGGAGCTACGAGAGCGTTTTTACCTATCTGAAAACCGGTCTGACCGGCATTTCCCGCGCCGATTGCGACGCACTGGAAAACTACGTTCTGCTCTGGTCGCTGCGCGGCACGGCATGGACGCGCGCCGAGCCCTGGCGGCAGCACCCGGACGGCTTCGGCGGCAAGATCACGCCGGAGAGCGACGCGCTCCTTGCAAAGATCGACACGCTGCGCCGGAGCGTCGCCGCGCCGCTCGCGGCGTTCGAGCGCCGCGGAAAAGAAGCGACCGACGCGCGCGGACAGTGCGCCGCGCTCGCGGCGTTCTGGGAGGATATTTCTCTGCCGGAGCATCTGGAAGAGCGCTCTCTCGCGCTCGAGGAGGCCGGAGAGCTTCAGGCCGCGGCGGAATACCGTCAGCTTTGGGAGCTGATCGTTTCCGCGCTTGAGCAGTGCGAGGCCATTCTCGGCGATATGCCGCTCTCGCAGGAGGATTTCGGGCGGCTCTTCCGCCGGATGCTCTCGCAGTACGACGTCGGCACGATCCCCGTGGCGCTCGACCGCGTGACCGCCGGAGACTTTGACCGCATGCGGCGGCGCAGCATCCGCCATCTGCTCGTGCTGGGCGCGTCCGACGAGCGTCTGCCGCGCGTTTCCGACGGGGGCGGCGTGTTCACCGACACCGAGTGCAGCGAGCTGCGCGCGCTCGACATCGAGCTCTCCGGCGGCGACGACGAGCTCGACCGCGAATTCAATCTCATTTATAACGTATTCACGCTTCCCAAATCGTCGCTCTACGTCAGCCGCAGCGCGTTTGCCTCCGGCGAGAGCGAGACGCGCCCCTCCTTCGTCACCGACCGGATCGCAAAGCTGTTCGCGCTTTGCGAGGAGAACGGCGACGTGCATGCCGCGAGAGCGCAGTCGCTCTCCGGCGCGCTGGAGCTGGCCTGCGCCGGAGACGCCGCGGCCCGCGAGTTTTTCGCCGCGCACGGCGAGAGCGGGCGCATCGCCGCCATCGAAAAGGCCGCTGCGGAGGAACGCGGGCGGCTCTCCCGCGAGGGCGTGCGCGCGATCTACGGGCAGAAGCTTTATCTCACGGCCTCGCGCATCGATAACTTTGCCTCCTGCCGGTTCCAGTTCTTCCTGCGTTACGGTCTGTGCGCCAAGCCGCGCCAGAGCGCGCAGTTTGCCCCGCCGGAGCGCGGAACGTTTCTGCACTTCCTATTGGAAAATGTGGCGCGCGAGGTGTCGGAGCGCGGCGGCTTTGCCGAAACGGACGACAAGACCGTCGCCGCGCTGACGGACAAATACGTCCGCGAATATGTGTGCACGCAGCTGGAGGATTTTCGGGAAAAGAGCCCCCGGTTCGTCTATCTTTTCCGCCGTCTGGCGGAGACATCGCGGCGCATCGTGCTCGACACGGCGCAGGAGCTGCGCCGCTCCGACTTCCGCCCGCTCGACTTTGAGCTGAATTTCTCCAACAAGGACGACGCCGATCTGCCGCCGGTCAGCGTCGGCAGCGGCGAGGACGAATTTGTTCTCACCGGCACGGCCGACCGTGTGGACGGCTGGGAGCATGGCGGCAAGCTCTACATCCGGATCGTGGACTACAAGTCCGGAAAGAAAAAATTCGCGCTCTCCGACGTGTGGCAGGGCATGGGGCTGCAGATGCTGCTCTACCTCTTCACGCTGGAGAAGCACGGCGCCGAGCGCTACGGCAAGGAGATCGTCCCCGCGGGCGTGCTGTATGTACCGGCGCACGATATCCTTGTGCGCGCGGACAAGCGCCTCTCGGACGAGGAGATCGTGGCGGAGAAGGCCAGAAAGCTGCACCGCAGCGGTCTGATCCTGTCGGAAACCGAGGTCGTCGAGGCCATGGAGCACGGCGAAGCGCTGCAGTTCCTTCCGCTGTACCGCGGCAAGCTCGCCGCGGAAGCGCTCGCCACGGCCGAGCAGCTCGGCAAGCTCTCGCGGTTTCTCGAGGAAACGCTCTCGAACATGGCCGGAGAGCTCCGCGGCGGCAGCATTGCCGCCGACCCGTGGTATGAAAACGACAGGGCCAACACCTGCCGTACCTGCGATTACTGCGACGCCTGCCGCTTCAGCGAAACGGCCGACGGCTGGCGGTTCAAAACAAAATTCAAAGCGCCCGAATTTTGGGAAAAGCTCGAAAACGGAGAGGAGGAGACAGCATGCCCCTGACCGACCATCAGGAACTCGCCGCCGAAAGCCGCGGCGGAGCGCGGCTCGTTTCCGCCGCCGCGGGCTCCGGCAAAACAAAGGTCCTCGTTGAGCGGCTCATGCGCTATGTAGACCGCGGCGCGGACATCGATCAGTTTCTTGTCATCACCTATACGCGCGCCGCGGCCGCCGAGCTGCGCAGTCGCATTCTCTCCGCGCTCGGCGAGCGCATCGCCGCCGACCCGATGAACCGCCGTCTCCGGCGGCAGACGGAGCTGTGCTGCCGCGCCTCCATCGGTACGATCGACAGCATCTGCGGTCGTTTTCTGCGCGAGAACACACACCTCGCCGGCATCTCGCCGGACTACCGTGTCATCGAGCCGGACCGCTCCGACGAGATCTGCGCCCGTGTGCTCGATAAGCTCCTCGAAGAGCTGTATGAGACCATCGAAGAGGATGCGGGCGTACGCGCGCTCGTGGATTCGTTCGGCTCGGGAGATAACGACGATAAGCTCTCGGCGCTTGTTTTGCGGCTGTACAAATCGCTGCAGAGCCACGCCGACCCCGATGCGTGGCTCGCCGAGCAGCGCGAACGGCTCACCGACGCGTGGAACGACGCCGGCGATACGCCGTGGGGGCAGTATCTTCTCTCCCGCACGCGCTCCCAGGCGCAGTACTGGGCGGAGCGGATCGAGGAGCTCCGTCTCCGGCTGGACGAGCCGAATCGGGACGCGAAGATCAAAAAGGCGTACACCAATAATCTTGATTTCGCCGGTGACGCCGCGCGGGACATGGCGCGCGCCGCCGCGCTCGGCTGGGATAAGGCGCGTCTCGCCTGCCCCGGCTCTTTCCCTCGCCGCGGTATCTATAAGGGCGACGACCCGCTCGCGCAGCGGATCATCGCCGTTTGGACCGGCTTCAAGGACACCGCCGCAAAATGGCAGGAGCTTTTCGCCAACGATTCCGACGCGCTCCTGCGCGATCTGGCCGTCAACACCCCCGCCGTTGATGCGCTGCTCGCGCTGACGCAAAAGCTCGGCGCGGCCTTCGCCGCCGAGAAAAAACGGCAGGGCGTGTGCGACTTCTCCGACCAGGAGCAC
>ERZ857757.2892-NODE-2892-length-10400-cov-4.650459_pt1 | contig 10400 bp, 9 predicted proteins | sample MGYA00519764_ERZ857757 | MGnify/ENA primary metagenome ERZ857757 (study PRJEB31778, sample SAMEA3449359) | human gut metagenome | biome: human gut; feature: human-associated habitat; material: faeces | place: United Kingdom | collected 2010/2012 ... | reverse complement strand
GTAGTCGTAATAATCTTCGAGCATGTCTGCGAGCTGCAAGCAATAACCCTGTATCACACCGGATACCGCATAGCGCTTCCGCTCGTCACTCTCGTAATCGGGGAGGGCGCTGCGCGCGATGACCTGAACATCCGCCGTATCGGGATCGTAGCGATAGTCGATATCTCCTCCGAAGGAGACCTCAATGGTGTTGACCACGAGCATAGTCATTGCGGAAAGTGCCGCACAAAGCTCGTCAACGCCGCCCATCTCTCCCAGACCCGCATGTCCGGTCTCGGTAAAGCCGTAATAAATGCCGCTCTTTTTGTAAAATGTTACTTTAGTCATTCTATGACTCCCGAAAGCTCATCCCTCAGGGGATAAAACTCAGCCGACGATGCTGCCGATCTGAACCTTTGTGTAAGGCTGACGGTGACCGAGCTTTCTCTTCTCGTTCTTCTTAGACTTGTAACGCAGAACTGTGATCTTCTTACCCTTGCCGTTCTTTACGACATTTGCGGAAACGGTAGCGCCGTCGATAACAGGAGCGCCGAAAACGGTGTTTTCGCCGTCGATAACTGCGAGGACCTTGTCAAACTTGACTGTCTCGCCGGCTTCAACGTCAAGCTTCTCAACGAAGATAACGTCGCCCTCTGCCACGCGGTACTGCTTGCCGCCGGTCATGATGATAGCATGCTTCATAAACTAACAATCCTTTCTTCAGGTCTCGCTCTCATGGGTGCCGGACACATCCGGACTTCCGACCCATTCAATGCGGCTCGAATAGCATATCACGACAGCCTTGAATTGTCAATGTTTTTCTCGCTTTTTTGCGGTGAATTTAATGCCGATATTGCAAAACACGAACGAACATGAGATAATATAATGTAATAGAGATTATAGAAATGAGGATACCCGAGTGCTGAAAAAACTGCTTTCACGAACCGCGATAACGGCGGTCATAATTCTTGTGCAGATCGTGTGGATAGTTGCGCTGCTGCTCAGGCTCAGCGATGCTCTGCCGGTGATGAACTATGTTCTCCGCATTTTGAGTCTTGTTGCCGTTCTGCATGTTATTAAAAACGATATGGATCCGTCATATAAGGTCAGCTGGGTGCTGTTTATAGCGCTTCTTCCGCTGTTCGGAGGACTTATGTACGTCCTGTTCGGCAACAAGCGCCCGACAAGGTTTATACGGGATAAACTCAATGTTCAGCTTGAGGAGACCGCGCGGTACTACACCATGCGCCCCTCGGCCGCCGAGGAGATCGACGATGATGACGCACGAGGGCTGTTTAAATATCTTGAGTCCTACAGCGGCTACAGAGCCTGCCGCGATACGAAGACCGAGTATTTCCCTGTCGGCGAGGACATGTTCGCAAGACTCATCCCGGAGCTTGAAAAGGCGGAAGAATTCATTTTCCTTGAGTATTTTATCATAAACTCGGGACATATGTGGGACTCTGTACTCGACGTGCTGCGGCGCAAGGTCGCGCAGGGTGTTGATGTACGCGTTATATACGACGATGTCGGCTGTGCGGACTATCTTCCGGCTAATTATTGTCAGACATTGCGCAGCTATGGCATAAAGGCGATGGTGTTCAATAAATTCGTGCCCGTCGTCAGCGTTGTTATGAATAATCGTGATCACCGCAAAATAACGGTCATCGACGGAAAGGTCGGATTTATCGGCGGCATAAATATTAGCGATGAATATATCAACAAAAAAGAACGCTTCGGTCACTGGAAGGACACCGGACTTATGTTCAAAGGACCGGGCGTTGAAAACCTGACGATCATGTTTCTTGAAATGTGGAATGCATTCGAGGAAAAAGAGGGCGGCTACAGAGATTTTGTGCCCGCAGAATATGAGGAGAAAGGCGGAGAAGGGGACGGATACATCCTCAGCTTTTCCGACAGTCCCCTTGACGATGAAAACGCCAGCGAAAACGTGTATGCCGACATTCTCTACAATGCAAACGACTATGTTTATATCACAACGCCGTATCTGGCCATCGACAGCAGCCTGCAAAACGCGCTGTGCCTTGCGGCAAAGCGCGGCGTTGACGTGCGGCTTATTACCCCGGGAATACCGGATAAGAAAATGGTATACCGCCTGACGCGGTCTTACTATGCCTCGCTTATCCGCGCCGGAGTGAAGATTTATGAATACACGCCCGGTTTTGTCCACGCAAAGAGCTATGTTGCCGATGATAAGATCGGCGTCGTCGGCACCATAAATATGGACTACCGCAGTCTGTATCTGCACTTTGAGTGCGGAACGCTCATGTATGACAGCCCGGCGGTCATTGACCTGAGAAATGATGATCTTGCAACGATAGAAAAATGCCGCAAGATCGAGCTATCGGACTGCCGTACGAGTTTCTTCGGCGAGCTTATCGACCGCATACTGCGAGTCTTGGCTCCGCTGCTGTAATACAATTAATATTATAAGAAAACTGCCGCCTCCGATGTCGGAGACGGCAGTGATTTTTTCTTCTTAGCCGACTATGTCGCGCGTGTCGCGTGCGATAACGAGTTCTTCGTTGGTGGGGATAACGAAAACCTTGACCTTGGAGTCGGGGGTGGAGATCATGATATCCTCGCCGCGCTTGGAGTTTGCCTCGTCGTCGATGGTAACACCAAGATATCCGAAATATTCGGAGATAGCCTTGCGGGCGCTCTTGGAGTTCTCGCCGACGCCTGCGGTGAATACGATGGCGTCAACGCCGTTCATTGCCGCAACATAGGAACCTGCGACCTTTGCGACCCAGTAGTGGAACATATCCAGAGCAAGCTGTGCGCGCTCGTTGCCTTCGGCGGCTGCGTTGTCAAGATCGCGGAAGTCGGAGGAAACGCCCGAAACGCCCAGAACGCCGGACTTCTTGTTGAGTATATTGAGCATCTCGTCAATGCTGATGCCGTACTTGTTCATTATGAACTGGATAACGCCTGCGTCCAGATCGCCGCAGCGTGTGCCCATGGGCAGACCGACCAGGGGAGTGAAGCCCATGGAGGTATCAACGCACTTGCCTCCGTCGATAGCTGCTATGGAGCTGCCGTTGCCCATATGGCAGGAGATGATCTTCAGCTCTTCGATGGGCTTGCCCATCAGCTCTGCGCAGCGGCCGGAAACATAGCGATGAGAGGTGCCGTGGAAGCCGTAGCGACGGATGCCGTCATTTTTGTAGTACTCATAGGGAACGGCGTACATGTAAGCCTTGCCGGGCATGGTCTGGTGGAAAGCGGTGTCGAACACTGCAACCATGGGAACATCTCCCATAACGTCGCGGCAGGCGTTGATGCCGATGATGTTTGCCGGGTTGTGCAGGGGAGCGAAGGGAGTGCACTCCTTGAGCGCTTCCATAACTGCATCGTCGATGCGCACGGAGGAAGCAAACTTCTCGCCGCCGTGAACGACGCGGTGGCCGACAGCGTCGATCTCCTTCATGGAGGCGACAACGCCGTACTCGGCGCTGGTGAGCTTGTCGATAACAGCCGCAATTGCCTCTGCGTGGGTGGGCATTGCAACATCCTCATCAAATACGGGCTTGCCGCCTACCAGGGGGCTGTGCTTAAGGTGACCGTCGAGGCCGATACGCTCGCAAAGGCCCTTAGCCATTACAGACTCGGTCTCCATGTCGATGAGCTGGTACTTCAGGGAAGAACTGCCTGCGTTGATTACAAGAATTTTCATTCCGATATTCCTTTCTTATTGTAAAAATCACAAAAAAATTGTATCATAAGAATATACCTAACATATTTTAATACATTCTGCACAAAAATCAAGTAATTTTTGAAAGGAACGAATGATTTGAGCGTAATTGGCATAGTAGGAGAGTATAATCCCATGCATTATGGTCATTTGCACCATATTGCGGAGACAAAAAGACTAATGGGTGAGGACTGCCCTGTGGTGTGTGCGATGTCGGGCGATTTTATACAGCGCGGCGAGGCGGCGGTGTACTCAAAATTTGCGCGCGCCGAAGCAGCCGTTATGAGCGGCGTTGACCTTGTGCTCGAGCTTCCCCTGCCTTGGGTGCTGTCCTCGGCAGAGGGCTTTGCACGCGGAGCGGTCGGACTCCTGGGTGCAACCGGCGTTGTCACGCACCTGAGCTTCGGCAGCGAGTGCGGCGAGATAGAGATACTCGAAACGATAGCCGAAACGCTTATCGATCCGCTCATCGGCGCCGATATCCGCGCTGAGCTGCAAAACGATGCAGGCATACCATTTGCCGCCGCGCGGCAGAGAGCGGTAGCAAAGCGGCTCGGCGAAATGTCGAGCCAGCTTGAAACACCGAATAACATCCTTGCGATCGAGTATATAAAGGCGATATACAATCTCGGCCTGAACATGAAGCCTGTCACAATTCAGCGCTTTGGCTCCGGTCACGACCAGATGTCCGGAGAGGGATACAAGTCGGCTGCCGAGATCCGCCGCATGATGATAAGCGGCAGGGATATCGCAGCTGTCCTGCCCGAGAGCGCATACGCCGTTTACAAGCGCGAGGAAAAGCTCGGACGCGGCCCGGTCGTGCCGGAAAGCCTCGAGAGCGCCGTGATATCGCGTCTGCGCATGCTGCCGGATGAAGCGTATGAAAGACTGCCGGACGCGGGCGAGGGACTGCATAACCGTGTGGCAAAGGCCGCGAGGGAGGAGTGCTCTGTAGACGCGATCCTTGCCGCCGGAAAAAGTAAGCGCTATGCTCTCAGCCGCATACGCAGAATGGTGATGTGTGCCGCCCTCGGTATAAGTGCCGATATGGCTGACGAAACGCCGCCGTATGCGCGCGTGCTGGCAGCATCTGTGCGCGGATGTGAGCTTCTGCACAATATGCGGCAAACGGCGCGCATACCTATAATAATAAAGCCGGCCGACGTCAAAAACTGCGGGGATGATTGCAGAAAGCTCTTTGAGCTTGGCAGCGGCGCGCATGACCTTTACGTTCTCGGCTATGCGGCGCGAGGGGAGCGCCGCGGCGGCTCGGATTGGCGCACAAGCCCTAAAATCATTGCTGAAAACGGCTGAAGTGCGCCATATTCAAAACATAGCAATAATAATATTAATAAAATATTCAAAAAACAGTTGCATTTTGGCTTTTCGTAGTTTATAATGCTCACTATCAACATAAAGACAAATGTTCGCGTCGCGCGGACACGGAGAAAGTTGAAAGTTGAGAAGAATTTATTAGGAGGAAAACTCAATGAAGAAGTTTTTAGCACTCGTTCTTGCGATGCTCATGGTGTTCTCGCTGTGCGCATGCGGCAACGGCGGCGACAGCGGCGAGAAGGTCGTCAAGATAGGCGTGTTTGAGCCTCTGACCGGCGACAGCGCAGCAGGCGGCAAGCAGGAAGTTCTGGGTATGCAGTATGCAAACTCCAAGGTTCCCACGGTTGAGATCGGCGGCGAGACCTACAAGGTCGAGCTTGTTTACGCCGATAACGAAACCAAGGCCGACAAGGCTGTTTCCGCAGCATCCAACCTGGTTGCACAGGGTGTTTCCATAGTTCTCGGCACATACGGTTCACGTCAGGCAATAGCAGCTTCCGAGACCTTTAAAGAAGCCGGCATACCTGCAATGGGCGTAACCTGCACCAATCCTCAGATCACCGAGGGCAACAGCCACTACTTCCGCATCTGCTTCACCGACCCGTTCCAGGGTCCCGTTCTTGCAAGCCTTGCAAAGGATGAGTTTAACGCCGATAAGGTCTACTGCCTGAGCGAAAACGGCGACGACTACGGCGCAGGTCTTGTCAACTACTTCAAGGAGAAGGCAAACGAGCTCGGCATTGAAGTCATCGAGGACGTATTCCCCTCCCAGAACGCTGACTTCACCTCTTACATGAACAACGCCAAGAAGGAAGGCGTTAAGGCGATCTTTGCTCCCGTTTCCATTTCCTACGCACAGCTTATCATCGACCAGGCAACCGCACAGGGCGTCAACGTCCCCATCCTCGGTTCCGATACATGGGATACCAACACCATCTTTGAGGTTGCAAAGGGCAAGGATATCGACATCTATGTTTCCACCTTCTATCAGGAAGGTGCAAACCCCGAATTTGAAAAGGGCATCAAGGAGTGGATCAATGCCGATTCCAAGAATCTTGAAAACAACGGCGGCAACGACATGCTTTCCGCAGTTACCGTCATGGGCTATGACGCATACATGGTAGCTCTCGAGGCTATCAAGGCGGCAGGCTCGACAGATCCCGCAGCAGTTATGGCAGCTCTTCCCGGCGTTACCTATGAAGGCATAAGCGGTCACATTGAATTTAATGAGACCGGCGATGCAAACCGTGACAGCGCTTACATCAAGTCCGTCAATACCGAGACCGGTGCTTGGGACTTCGTTAAGGTTCAGAAAGCTTCCTGATGCTGTGTTGCCGATAAGCGGCAATGTACATAATCTGTAAAAACAGTGTGGTGGGGATGCAAAAGCGTCCCCACCATATGCCGTTTTATTAAGCGGCACTGAATTCCTCGCAAATCAAGGCAGGAGCGCATAAATTTGCTCCGGATAAATATGCGGAGCGGATCTATGCGTTCCCGAAAGAGAGATAGGATGGTCCTCAGATGATCGATTTTTTACATAACAATTTTGGTTATCTGCTGTCGGGCATATCCGTGGGCGGTCAGTATGCCCTCATAGCCATCGGCTACACGATGGTTTACGGCATACTCAGACTTATAAACTTTGCTCACGGCGATGTTTTTATGGTAGCAGGTCTTATTATGGTTTACGCGATAGCCGGCGGCTTGCCGATGTGGCTGTCGATAATCCTTGTGCTTGTTCTTACTGTCGTTCTCGGCGTCGTTATCGAGCGAGTTGCTTATAAGCCGCTGAGATCCTCACCGCGTATGTCTGTCATGATTTCCGCGATAGGCGTGTCGTATCTTCTGCAAAACTGCGCACTGTACTTCACCGGCGGTCTGCCGCGTTCATATCCGGTCATTCCGTTTCTGACAAAGTCGGTTAAGATCTGGGGCGCGACGACCAAGATGGTAACTGTTGTCACACCTATACTGACGATACTGCTTGTTATTGTGCTTGTACTTCTTATCAAGTACACCAAGATCGGCATGGCAATGCGCGCCGTTTCCAAGGATTTCGAAACCAGTCAGCTCATGGGCATAAAGATTAATTCGGTTATATCCTTTACCTTTGTCATCGGCTGCTTCCTCGCGGCTGTCGGCTCTATGCTGTATTTTTCAAACTACACATCGGTCATCCCCACATCGGGAGCAATGCCCGGCCTGAAGGCGTTCGTTGCGGCTGTCTTCGGCGGCATCGGCTCTATCCCCGGCGCTGTCATCGGTGCGTTTATAATCGGTATCTGCGAGAATATAATCAGGTCCTTCGGTCAGGACTGGACGGTGTTCTCCGATGCGTTCACGTTTGTTCTTCTGATAGTTGTCCTCCTCGTCAAGCCCACCGGCATCTTCGGCGAGAAGGCAACGGATAAGGTGTGAGGTGACGGTAATGAACAAAACAATGAATACCAAAGTCCTCAGAACTCCTGACGAAGTCGCAAAGCGGCAGGGCCTGTGGCTTACGATAGTGGCCCTTGTTATTCTCTATGCCGTGCTGTTTGCCCTTGATAATTTCGTAAAACCCAACAAATTCACGCTGATGCTCATCCCCGTACTCAGAAAGGGCGCAATTTACTCGCTTTTGTGCGTGTCAATGAACCTTCTCAACGGCTTTACGGGACTGTTTTCGCTCGGTCAGGCGGGCTTTATACTCATAGGCGCATATGCATACTCGATATTCTCTATCCCCGCGGCAGCTCACGCTTCCGTCTATCAGTATTTTGACGGCGGCGCCATTCAGTTCTCGATCCCCGAGATGCTCGGAAATGCGATCGGCGTGAATGCCGGAAGCTTCTTCGGCGCGATAATATGCATCATCATCGCAGGTCTCGCGGCGGCCGTGTTTGCGGCGCTGATCGGTTTGCCCGTTCTCCGACTCAAGAGCGACTATCTTGCGATAGCTACTCTCGGATTTGCCGAGATACTCAGAGCTTTCTTCCAGTGGAAGGGTCTCGGCGTTATCACAAACGGCTCGAACCTTCTGCGTAAGTACACCGCGTTCAGCGACATGAAGCTGCAGATTGGCTCGCAGGTGTTCAAATTAAGTACGACCTTCCCGTTCCTGATAGCGATGATAAGCATAATCATCATCGTACTGCTCATTAATTCATCCTACGGCCGCGCGTTCAAGGCCATCCGCGATGACGAAGTTGCGGCAGAAGCAATGGGCATTAACCTGTTTAAGCACAAGATGCTGTCGTTTGTCATCTCCGCCTTCTTTGCGGGCGTGGGCGGTGCATTGCTTGCAATGTTCCAGACGGCCGTTCAGGCTTCGACCTTCACCTCGGTAATGACCTATGAGATACTGCTCATCGTTGTTATAGGCGGCATAGGCTCCGTGTCCGGCAGCTGCATCGCGGCATTTTTGTACATCGCATGCTCCGAGTGGTGGCTGCGCTTCCTCGACTCCGGCGAGCTGCCCTTCGGCAACATACAAGTCAGCTTCTTCCGCGACGGCTTCAGAATGGTCGTGTTCTCTGTCGTCATCATGATAATCGTCCTGTTCTTCTCCAAGGGCATCATGGGCAACAAGGAGCTGTCCTTTGCAGGACTTATTAAAAAGATAAAGGCTAAAAAGGCCGCAAAGGCCGAAAAGGTCAAAGAGGGAGGTGCCGCATAATGAGTGAAAATGTTCTCCACGTTGAAAATGTCACTATGCAGTTCGGCGGCGTCGTTGCCGTCAACAACCTCTCGCTCGACATCCCCGAGGGCAAAATAGTTGCACTAATCGGCCCTAACGGCGCCGGCAAGACCACGGCGTTTAACTGCATAACCGGCGTTTACGAGCCGACAAACGGCCTTGTGGAATTCATGGGCAAGCCCATTGTGCGCAATCATCCCCAGGGCAAGATGAAGAAAAACTACAAGGGTCAGAACGCCGACATGTATCTCGGCAAGGTAGTTGCCAACACGCCGGATAAGATCACCCAGCAGGGTATAGCCCGTACATTCCAGAACATAAGGCTTTGGAAGAGCATGACCGTTTTTGAAAACGTGCTTATCGCAAAGCATATGCACGCAAAGCAGAACGTGTTCTCGGCAACCTTCCGCGGCAACGCAAAGGAAGAAAAGCGTATGCGCGAGGAGACAATGGAGCTTCTGTGTGAGCAGGGGCTGGATAAATACAAGGATGAGATCGCAACAAGCCTGCCATACGGACTTCAGCGCCGCCTTGAAATTGCGCGCGCGCTTGCAGCCGACCCGAAGCTTCTGCTTCTTGACGAGCCGGCAGCCGGCATGAACCCGCAGGAAACGCTGGAGCTTGCCCAGTTTATCCGCGAGATACGCGAAAAGCACCACCTGACGGTGTTCCTGATCGAACATCACATGGAGCTTGTTATGCAGATATCCGACTATATCTATGTTATCGACTTCGGCTCTGAGATAGCTCAGGGCACGCCTAAGGAAGTTCAGAACAATCAGCACGTTATCGATGCATATTTGGGGGTCGTTGAAGATGAGTGAAACAATACTGAAGATCAATGACCTTAAGGTCAACTACGGCGGCATCGAGGCCGTCAAGGGCATAAGCTTTGATGTCCCGGCAGGGCAGATCGTCACGCTTATCGGCGCAAACGGTGCAGGCAAAAGCTCAACTCTGCGCACAATAGCGGGCCTTGTGAAGCCCTCCGGCGGCTCTATCGAGTTTGAGGGCGAGAACATTACGGGTCTTGACCCGACCTCGATCGTCACAAAGGGCATAACGCTTGTTCCCGAAGGCCGCAAGATATTCCCGGATCTAACCGTTCTTGAAAACCTGAAGATCGGTGCGTATCTGCGTAAGGACGATCTGACTGATGACCTAAACTGGGTGTACGATCTGTTTCCGAGACTCAAGGAGCGCTCATGGCAGGAGGGCGGTACGCTCTCCGGCGGCGAGCAGCAGATGCTTGCAGTCGGCAGAGCGCTGATGAGCCGTCCCAAGGTCATTATGATGGACGAACCCTCCCTTGGCCTTGCGCCGATCATCGTGCGCGGCATCTTTGACATTATCAAAGAGATCAACAAGCGCGGTGTTACAGTTCTTCTAATCGAGCAGAACGCAAATATGGCGTTGAAAACCGCTCACATTGGCTATGTCCTTGAAACCGGCCGCCTTACCATGTCCGGCTCCGGCGAAGAGCTTCTCGCAAACGAGCAGGTCAAGGCCGCATACCTCGGCACCTGATGCTAATATGATATGTATAAAAAAGACTGCTTCGGCGGTCTTTTTTTGCATAAGCTGACGAGAGTCGAACGCATATCGGTTTTGACGGGCAGATTTTCGCCCATGCTGCGTTAAAGCTCTTGACAATACGACAGTATTCTCTGCAAGCTTTGCCTTGCCTGA
>ERZ857757.2889-NODE-2889-length-10418-cov-23.609573_pt1 | contig 10418 bp, 8 predicted proteins | sample MGYA00519764_ERZ857757 | MGnify/ENA primary metagenome ERZ857757 (study PRJEB31778, sample SAMEA3449359) | human gut metagenome | biome: human gut; feature: human-associated habitat; material: faeces | place: United Kingdom | collected 2010/2012 ... | reverse complement strand
CGTATTCGAGCTTGCCCTCCTTGTTGACGTACTGCACGTCGAACGCCTTGGCGAAGTTCTGGCCCAGGAAGTGCGACGTACCGCTTTGCAGCGCTTTGCCGTCCTGCATCAGCGCCTCGATGGTGAGCGTGTCCTCGGCACCCGCGAAACGCTCGTTGGGCGACTTGTGGCCCACGACCACGGGCAGCGACATCCACTCCTCGGCGAATTTCTGGTAAACGCGGATCATCTTTTCGGCCTCCTCGACAGCCTCTTCGCGCGTGGCGTGCGCCGTGTGGCCCTCCTGCCACAGGAACTCGGCCGTACGCAGGAACAGGCGCGTGCGCATCTCCCAGCGCACGACGTTGGCCCACTGGTTGCAGAGGATCGGCAGGTCGCGGTAGGACTGAATCCAGTTCTTATAGGTGTTCCAGATGATCGTCTCCGACGTCGGGCGCACGATCAGCTCCTCTTCGAGCTTGGCGTCGGGATCGACCACGACGCCCTTGCCCTCGGGATCGTTCTTCAGACGGTAGTGCGTCACCACGGCGCACTCCTTGGCAAATCCCTCGACATGGTGGGCCTCCTTCGAGAAGAAGGATTTGGGGATGAAGAGCGGGAAATAGGCGTTCTGGTGTCCCGTATCCTTGAACATCTTGTCCAGCGCAGCCTGCATCTTCTCCCAGATGGCGTAGCCGTAGGGTTTGATGACCATACATCCGCGGACGGCGGAGTTCTCCGCAAGTCCCGCCTTCACGACCAGGTCGTTATACCACTGCGAGTAGTTCTCGTCGGACTTCGTGAGATCTTTCAGTTCCTTTGCCATATCTCTAAATCTTTAATTTTGCGTTTTATCCGGCAAAATTAAAGATTTTAATTAAAAATTAAGAATTAAAATCAAGAATTATGGATACCATCTGAAAAAAGCTCCCTTTGCAGAGAGCTTTTCTGAAAATCGCCGACAGATCAGAAGCGGAATCCGAGCGTCAGCGCCACGTTGTGACGGTTGATGTCGGTCGAATAGAGGGCGCTCTCGGTGTACCCGACCTTGTCCTCGGCATAGAACAGGTAGTAGTCCGACAGTTTCGACGACACGTACTGATAGGCCAGGTCGAGCAGCACGCCCCGGGACAGGACGAATCCCACGCCTGCGCCGTAATAGGTCGTCTGCTTGATGACGGGCGATGCCGGCGGAAACTCATCGTCCCGGACCATCGAACCGCTGTAACCGAAGCCCGCACGCAGCGACAGCACCGGCAGGGGTTTGAACTCGGCGCCCACACGCACGATGTTCGAAGCCTTGAAATTCTGGCGGAACGAATCGTTGTACCACGACTGCGAATCCAGCCCCGAGGGGTTGTCCTTGATGCGGATTCCGTTGTACCAGTCGCGCTCGTAGTCGACCGAAATCACGCCCCGCTCGCCGAACGTGTACGACGCGCCGAACATCAGCCGCGTCGGCGAGACGAACGACCAGCCGTTGGGGCCGTCGTCGACCAGCAGCGGCGAGGTCATGTTGGGATCGTTCGCCGTGGAAATGTATCCATTCTTGTCGGGCGTCACGTTCGGATCGGTATCGTTGTTGGCATAGGCCAGTCCGGCCGCCGCGCTCTGGAATTTCCGGTCGAGCGAATAGTAGGTCGGAGTGTGGATCGCCGCGCCGAGACGCAAGTTCGCCGTCGGACGATAGACGATGCCCGCCTTGAAGTTGACGCCCGTGCCGTCCACGATCACGCTCTGGTTGAGTTTCCAGCGCAGCAGCTGATAGTCCAGCCCGGAATTTCCGAAATCGGGCGTGTTCTGGCTCGGCGTATCGTAGAAATACTCCTCGACATAGTCGATGTACTTGCGCTGGTAGACGCTCTGGATGCCCAGCGACGCACCGATGTAGATTTTATTGTTGATATTGGCGCCCACCGACAGCACATACTCGCCGATCGAGCCTTTGCTCCGCAGCATCGTGTAGTGGTCGACGCCCGCATTGTTCCCGACCCATGTCGGTTTCCACGTCCCGGGATCGTCGGGATCGGTCTGGTCGATCAGAAACCCGCGGTAAGCCAGCATCGCATTCCAATACTGGGGATCGTTCGGCCAAACCCAGTCGCCCGAACCGCCGTTCGTATAAAATTTGTTTTTCGAGACGCCGTCCCACTTCAGCTGACGGGCATAGGCGTCGCCGATGGTCGCGCCCTGGTTCTGCCGCACGAACCCATAGTCGTAGTTGAAATCGGCGATGCGGTTGTAGCCGAAGCCGACATTGAGGCTGATGAGCGAGCGCGAACCCTCATAAGCGTTGATCACGACACCGATGTTGGCCATCGAAAAGCGGTCGCGCGAATTGCGCCCGTACTCCGGGGCGTTGCCCTTGCTGCGCGCGAAGGACATCATCGGCGTGATCGAAATGTCGCCGTGGCGGTACATGCCCAGACCCGCCGGGTTGATCGACATCGACGAGAGGTCGGCGCCCAGCGAGGTGAAAGCCCCCGCCATGGCCATGGCGCGCGCCGTGCCGAAGTTGAACTGCGTCTGCGAGAGTTCGATCATATCGGTCGGCATCAGCAGGTCCTTGTCCATCAGAAGTCCGCCCCATTGCTGAGCCGAAGCCCCGGCCGCCGTCGCGGCGGCCGCAAGCGTGATTATCAGTCGTTTCATAGTCGTTTGCACATTAAGAAAGTCAACCGTTAACGTCCGCCGGAGTTCCGGTAGCTGCCTCCCGAAGAGGTCGTACCCGACCCGCCGCGCGAACCTCCGCCGTAACTGCCGCCCGACGAAGGCGAACTGCCGCGGTTGTAGGACGACGAACTGCCGCTGTTATAGCTGTTGCCCCGGTCGTAGGTGTTGCCGCCGGAGTTGCGGTAGCCGTTATCGTTGTATCGGCTGCCGCCGCGCGACGAGCTGCCCGAATTATAGCGTCCGCCGAACGAGTTCCGCCCGCCGCTGTTGTCGCGCACGCCGAAGGTGTTCCGGCCGCCGCTGCTGCCGCCGCGCATCGACCCGGTCGATTTCGAGCCGGAACGCGATCCCACGCCGTAGCGGGTTCCCGAAGGCGACGTGTAGGGATTGGGCCGGCGCACGATGTTCGAATGATAAGGCCGTCCGTGCCAGCCCGGCCCCCATCCGGGACCATGATGATGCCCGTGCCATCCGGGACCCCAGCCCCAGCCCGGTCCGTACCAGGGGTCGTACCACGAACTGTACCACGGTCCCCAACCGGGTCCGTACCAGGGATTGTGCCACGAGTTCCACCCGAAGCTCCAGCCCCAGCTGCCGAACGAGAAGCTCGGACCCCAGGGCCTGTTCCACCCGTAGTACCACGGATCGGAGTAGATCACCGTGCCCCACGATCCAAACATCGAGGTGATGTACTTGGGTTCCACCCACACCTGGTCGCCCATGACCACGATGTTGTAAAACGCCGGGTCGTAGGCCGACACGTAGTTGAAGGCCGAACCGTAGCGGGCATTGATGTAGCTCGATGGCATCTTGTAGGTCGGCGACTCGAATCCGCGCAGGCGGCGCGCGTAAGCGCTTTCATAGTCGTCGGCCAACACGCTCTCGTAAGGATTTGCGTCCGCAGAGCGGTATTCGTAATAGCTATTCTCCGCGGCAGCGGCCTTCGCTTCGGCGATCCGCGCCTCCCATTCGGCCCTGCGGGCTTCGGCGGCAGCGCGCTGCGCCTCGGCCTCGGCCTGCTTCCTGCGGGAGATCTCCGCGCGGTCATGCACGGCGTAGAGATCGTCGGAAGCATACCCCGCCGAGGCGTAGTAAGCCGACGAGCAGCTTGCGAGGCCTGCGGACAGGATGACGGTTCCGAATAAAATTTTCAACTTTTTCATAGCGCACGTAATGTTTGCGTTAGTTCTTCAGATACCAAACGAAAACCGTACCGGTTTTAGTATCGTTCATCTTTATAAACGGCCGCGCACGGAAAATACTGCATGCGCGAAGCGGGTCCGTCCGTTTGCAAAGATACGAACCGGCGAAAGCAAAAGCAAACTTGCCTGCATTTTGCCGGGCGGGCGTATCTTCGACGAAGTCAAAGGTACGAATAATTCCGGAAAAGCGGCAGAAACAGGGCCTCCGGAGGCGTTTTTTCAACCAAATGTGATTTTTTCCGCACGAAAATGTGCGAAAATAAAAAATATGTCTATATTTGCAGTCCCAAAACAACGGTTTTGGGTCGGGAGAACGGGGCAAGTCCTCCTCCCGCGACCGAAAAGGAGAGGTGCCGGAGTGGTCGATCGGGCCGCACTCGAAATGCGGTGTACGGGCAACTGTACCGGGGGTTCGAATCCCTCCCTCTCCGCAGAAAAGATTGACTATCAATCAATTACAGAAAAAGCGCACAGTTTTACGCACATAAACGTAAAAACTGTGCGCTTTTTCGTACAAATCCTTACCTCCTGCATATTTGCTATCATCCCAATTCATCCGTCAACCTTTCCAATATAACAAATTGAAAATTAAATGGAGCATATAATTGGATATATGAATAAATATCAATAACTTTAATAATATTTTCAAGTTAAGGCATGCAATGAGACAATCACTTATTGATTTTATAAATGATGTTATTATATTTGAGTATCAATTGCCTAATACTGCTGTTGGTATTCCTAAGACTATATTATCTACTCATAATGACCATTGCTATAATTTAGCAAAAGAGGGTAATTTAGCTGATGTAATTTACCATTCAATAATTGATTACGCTTGGGAAGAACAGAAAATTAATATTCACAATCATCAAGATTTACTAACAACAGCCTTTGATCGCAAAATTCGTTTTTCAGAGAGTGCTCCCGAAACGACACAGTTGAAATACGGATTTTATGGTGAGGTGTTATTGTGCGCTATCTTATATGCTAAGTATGGGGCTAGTGCGATAGTATCTAAAGGGACTCTTTATCAACCCAATGCAAAAAGAGAATGTCCGGGTTATGACGCTTATCATATTATAGAAACTGCGGATTCAATGGATTTATGGTTCGGAGAAGTTAAATTTCACAATAGCTATAGTCAGGCAATAAATAGCGCATTAAAGGAGGGCGAGAATTTTAAACTGCCGTTAGTATTATCCAAAGAATATTTACAGTCTGAATTTTATACAATTGCTAATAGAGTAAGCAATCTTAATGTCTCTTCTTCGCGAATATGTGCTTTTTTAAGAGACGTTGAATGTCGCCCATTCAATATTATTGAAGAGGCACGTCGATATTCTATGAAGCTTGTTTACCCCATATTTTTAATTTACGAACATAATAATAATTCTTACGATAATAATATCAGACAAGTTGTTGATTATATTGCAACTCACTATTCAACAACAACCATAAATCTGGGAATTGAATTGTCAATATTTTTTATTCTTTTGCCGGTCAAAAATGTCAGAAATATTAAAACAACAGTTTTACAATGGATAAGAGAGAAGAAACCACTCGTATTGTAAAAAGTCTTAATGATTTCGATAAAGGAATTATTCATGATAGTGAATTTATCAAACGAGTATGCAACTACTATGATTTGGTGAAAGATGATTTATTATCTGAATCTGATATTAAGTTTTTACGTTTTTTAGCAAATCGAGCAGGGATCCCACAATACTTTGAGTTACTAACCCATTTTAATAAACTCATAGAAGAAAATAATTGTATCGACATCAATACATTGTCGTCAATTATTTATGAAAGCACGCTACATACAACGCAAAATATTATATTACATAGATATCAAAAACAGATTTTAGATTTTTTTAAAAAAGGATATAGAAATAGGTATTTTTTGTCAGCAACCACATCGTTTGGTAAAACTTTCCTTGTGTATGAAATCATACGGAAAATGCAGTATAATAATATTATGCTTATTTTCCCTTCCGTTGCACTGTTGTCAGAAAATCTTGATAAAGTATTTCACCTTAATCAAGACGATTCTTTTGCACCGCTTGAAAAATCATTTGCTATTCATACTTTAAGTGACATTAATCAAGATGATTTAGGGGAAAGAAATATTTTCATTTACACTCCGGAACGATATTTATCGTTTATCGAAAATAAACAAACTGATGTTTCTTTTGACTTTGTTTTCATTGACGAAATATATAAGATTGATAATGACTTTATCATTGACGAAGAATCCCAAGAGAATGAGCGAGATGTAGCTTATCGTATGGCTACATATTATTGTACATTAAATAATCATTCAGACTTGCTACTTGCAGGACCCTATATAGAGATTGGCAATAGGCCTCAATCATCTTTTTTTAGATTCTTGGAATCTAACCAAATTATCGCTCTGCAATATAACAACTTTGAAATAGTATCTAAGGATGTTGAAGAAGTACAGAAAAAATCAAATTTTGCAATTGACGATGATATAGTTAATTTCCATGCCACCGGAAAAACAGGCCGGCTTGTGGAAATATCCAACACTTTGGTTAATACAAAAAATGAAAATCTTATTATTTATTGCGCAAGTCCATCCTGGACAGAATTTTATGCAAACAAATTAATCGCATCGGGATTATTCGAGTCTCATGACTATTCAATATATAATAACTTTATTAATCACCTTAAAAATAAAATTAATCCTAATTGGGTGCTCGTAAAAGCTTTATGCAATGGCATAGGAATACATCACGGTTCTGTCCCCAAATATATTCAAAAATATATTATTCAATTGTTTAACAGTGGGTATTTAAAAATATTAGTGTGCACAACAACAATAACAGAAGGGGTAAATACTAATGCCAAGAATATCGTAGTTTTACATGCAAAAAAAGGAGACAAAGCATTAAAACCATTTGACGCCAAGAATATAAAAGGACGGGCAGGGCGTTTTCAGCATCATTTTAAAGGTCGCTTAATTTCTTTAGAAAGGGATTTTAATATAATTTTAGAGGCTGAAGATTCTAATATACAGCACAAAAATTACGATGCAGAAACAAAAAAAGATGAGATCGATTTTTTCATGACCGAAGACCAGTTTCTAAATAATCGAGATAAGGTAAAAAAACAAGAGGTAATTGACTTATCGACAGAATTTCCACAAGAAATTTTCGAAAGTTACAAAATGATTAAAAGGACAGATAAAATAAAACTATACAACATAATACACAAATTAGTATATAATGGCTCAATCTCGATTTCGGAACTAAACCGTAACGTATATGCAAGAACGGGAATTGGATGGTCAGAGTTACAGTCAATAATAAATGTATGTAATAATATAATTCCCGATGAGTCAGTACTTAAGCATCTTATCGAGAGAAAAAGAATATCACAATATGATAATAACGAATATTCTAACCTTGTCTTTTTATTGTATGCATATGTGAAGCATGGAGTTAGTGGCATGATTAAATATTATGCAAATAAAGCTGATGTCTCAAAGCTTGATGCTGAAATCAGAAATACCACAAAGCTAATATTTAATACATTTAAATATCAATTAGTTAAATATCTTGGCACATTCAATTTGATATATAAAACGATTTTGGCGAAGAAAAATCAGACATCCATTGACGATGAACAAGGTATTGAGAACTTTCTATCACTACTTGAATATAATGCATTTAGCAAAAATGGGAAAATTGCCAGTGACTATGGCGTACCACATGAAGTTGTTAAAATAATAGATTCCAACTCTATAAACATTAAAACTTTAGACTCGTTTGAAATTTCTGTTTATCAGGATATTATTGCGCGCTTTAATTTTTAGATGTGATTATTTTAATAAATTCTTCAGCGAAATGCGATTTATACCTCCCCCCTGAACTGATATAGTTAATATCTCAGTTTCAATAGGAATGATGCAGTTATTGACCAGAACAACAGAAATTAGGTCTTGAAATCCTTTTTTCACTCTTGCGTACCGGAAGAATGCCTTAATAGAGTCTGATTTTTTATTACTGACTGACTTTAATTTCTGTTCAAAATAAAATGGGAAGGTGTTTTTTACGAGTTTGAGATACTGATTTGCACTAATACTGCGATAATTAATAATCGTATCCTCTGTGTTAAGGGCAAAAGGTGAAATATCAATGATAAGCAGCCCTATTTCATTGCAACAGTTTATAAAATCCTGCTTGTCGGCGATTTGAATATTCAGTACATATTCCAAGTCGCTCTTGTAGAAAAACGACGTGTTTTTCGTTTCGGGATTATAGATATAGCTTTTGTCCTTACCCCATAAGGGGGCTTCGGCAATCATAAGGTATTTGACCTCTTTTATGCACTCCAGATTCCGAAACCACATTTCGTTAATCTCATGGAAGGCCGTTTCAAGGTAGGTATTATCGCGTTCAAAGTATTTTAAAATGCCATTTTGGGCATAGAAATCGCGCAGAATTTCCCGGCTCTTGTCATACTCCATCGTTAGGTTGTATTATGACCAACACCAAAAATGGCGCGGGTCTTTATCTTATCTGCTGAAGGTACGACCAAGCACCCGGAATCAAATAAGTAAAGCCCACGCCAAGCGTGAGCGTTCAACTTATTGTTTTTGATTCCTGATAAAATTTGGTCGTTTTTCAGCAAAAACAAATAGCAAACGCTATTTTATATGTCGACGGCAAAGATAGTGAAAATTCCGACAGATAAAAGCCCAGTCCTTCAACTGTATTTGTCGTATTCGCAGGACATCGCGCGGGCGTCAGCGCTGCGCGCGACAATTCCACGTATAGATTATGGTCATAATGCACCTTTTATCGAACCCTATTCCGAAAAGATATCATACCCCATGCGAAATGGCCATTTTCTTTCATTATAGGACAACAAAACACTTCAACCCAAAGAAATCCATTACCTGACCATTTAAAATGCGCATATATGGCCTATTCAAATGAAAGAATGAATATTAAATCTATTTTAGATAGGTTCATATTTTTAACCTTTCTCATCACTAACCTCAAAGTCAGCAGCCGCATCCAACCCATGTTGGCGAACAAAATAGAAGAACGAGCGAATGGTTACCTGATTTGCGCAGTTTCCTTTCGAAAGGCCACTAAATAACCTATCCGTTTCGACATAGCTGTATCGGGGATGGAAACTGCTGACCCGATGAAATAACTCCCGGCCGAAATCCCCGAAGGCGTTATGCAACGCATAGCCTATCCGCAGCCAATTTGCATAACCAGCGGTAATATCTACCTTTTTCTGCTCGATTATTTGGATATACTTGAGCACCTCTTTCAGCGGTTCGTCTTCGCTGTCCGTTCCGGATAGAGTTGCGTTCCCGGTAATATCAGGCACAGCCGCCCCGTCCGCCAATCCCTCGTATATTTCCGCCTCTTGGTTGATATATGGCTCCGGATCGTAAGACACGAACCGTTTTCGGGAAATGTCACAACAGGACGGGTCTATGGTAATCCCCATCGCGGAAAACTCGTTCTGCAAACTCCGGAAATGCAACAGTAGCTTGTTAGGCTGCGCTATAGGGACAACCACATAGTATCCTTCACCACCCACAGAACGTCCGCAAAATGCGACATAGGACAGTCTACCGAGCTGATCTTTCAACCAGTCATACCCCTCGACCTGCAGATTATCTTTCCTGTCGATGTCAATACAAATCAGCCCGGTGGGTTTCAGCAACGTATTTGCCGCCCCGCCCCGGAACAAACCGGACGGCGTGAATGCAGGAAGTCGAGCTTTCAACTCCTTTTTCTTCCTTGCGTCTGATTCTATCCGGACAGCCAGAACACGGGATTTGTAGCGATTTGTGGTCAAGAGGTCGATTAGAGTCGCTCTTACCGGGAATTTTGTATAGATGTGCTCGTAGTAGCTGACAGCTACATCCAGTCTGTTTTTCATACCGAAAACTTTTAATACTTCGGCACAAGGTTGGGCCGAATGGTTAAGAAGGTTAATTTTATGAAGATTTAGAATGAAATTTATTCTTCATCGGATTTATGTTTCTTCAAATACGCAACATTACCCACGTTTATCGTCGAAACCTGAATACCGTATGATTTAAGCCGCTTGATGAAATTGGGTTTGGTCAAATGGTAAAACCCGTTTTCCTGACAATAGTATTTATATTCGATATATAAATCGACAATCTTTGTTTTCACATTGACATCCGATTTATACCTTTCGTCGTTGAGGAACTGCCTCAAACTGTCGGACTGCAATCTGTAATCTTCAACGGCTCTACGCGCAGCAATACATTCGGTAAATCCATTCTGTTTCAGAAGTCTTGCAAGTCCGCGAAGCACCCAATTGAATACTCCGGCAAGCTCGTTTTCGATAATCTGGCTATGTAAGTCCTTAATCTGTTCTTCGGGCGGAATCGTTACATCGAACGGGACAATCAGAAACCGACGGAAATAAGCATCCGTAAACTCGTTACCTCTCGGAAGTTCATTACAGTTAAAAATAAGCCGGGCCATTAGTGTCCCGTTAAAATTGGGACGAAGTTAATATTAATCAAATAGTCCCTCC
>ERZ857757.2884-NODE-2884-length-10436-cov-8.957230_pt1 | contig 10436 bp, 6 predicted proteins | sample MGYA00519764_ERZ857757 | MGnify/ENA primary metagenome ERZ857757 (study PRJEB31778, sample SAMEA3449359) | human gut metagenome | biome: human gut; feature: human-associated habitat; material: faeces | place: United Kingdom | collected 2010/2012 ... | reverse complement strand
AACACGCTCTGCATCGGCGGACGCCGGGCCTATCTCTACGACATCGGCGCCAACCGGTTTACCGAAATGATGCTCTTCAGCGCATCGACAGCTATCAAATCGATTAACTACAACGACGAGACGGGCGAACTGTGGTACACGGATTCCACCAACCCCGAGGGCTCGCAAAGCTGGTCGACACAGACCATCCGCTACTCCACGGACAAGAACGCCTCGACAGAGACACGAACGATCAAAGTTCCCGACCTGGATGTCTATAAAGTCCGCGTGATGAACTGGTAACACGAAGCGGATTCCAACAGAAAATCGTGTATGTCCACGCGAATACACGATTTTTCTTACTATATATTTAACATTATTATTGCCTTCAATCCAAACAATCCATGAAAAAACTGCTTATTCTTCTTTCAGGACTGCTGCTTTTACAAACCTCCTGTTCACACACCGAATCCGCCCCCGGCACCCGTGCCGAACGGGTCGTTTCGGAGATTCACAACCCCGCCTCGAAAAAGGTGCTTGTCGCCTGCCACCGGGGCGACTGGCGCAACTGGCCCGAGAACTCCCTGGCGGCCATCGAGTCGGTGATCGGCATGGGGGCCGACATCGTTGAGATCGACCTTGCGCTGACCTCCGACAGCGTGCTGGTGGTCTGCCACGACCGGACGCTGAACCGCACGACGACGGGCAAAGGTCTCATCGCCGAAATCCCCTACGACTCCATCCAACGGTGTTTCCTCAAATCGGGCCACGGCGTGGCCACGTCGCACCGCATGCCGACGCTGCGCGAAGCGCTGGAACTCTGCAAGGACCGCATCGTGGTCAATATCGACAAAGGCTACCAATACTACGATCTGGTGCAGAGGCTCTCGGAAGAACTCGGAGTCACCGGACAACTTCTGATCAAAGGCAAAAGCCCCGTCGCGGATGTCGCCGCGAAGTTCTCCCGCTACGAACACAACATGATGTACATGCCCATCATCGACATCCTCAAACCCAAAGGACAGGCGCTCTTCGCCGAATACCTCGATACGAACACCGTGCCGCTGGCCTGCGAAGTCTGCTGGTCGGAGTACACCCCCGAAGTCGAAGCCTGCATGCGGAAAGTCGTCGCCGGAGGTTCGAAACTCTGGGTCAACTCCCTGTGGCCGTCGCTCTGCGGAGGTCTCTGCGACGATGCCGCCTTCGAAAGCGACCCGGCGGCCGTCTACGGAAAACTCGTCGATATGGGTGCCACCATGATCCAGACCGACCGTCCCGAACTGCTGATCTCCTACCTCCGCTCGCGGGGGCTCCACGACTGACCCCATGAACCGCTTCACGGAATTCTACCGCATCAGTCCCCCGGCCCCGGCCCGCGAGATGGACGCCGCCGCGCGCTCGAAATACTACCGCCGTCTGCGGTTGCAGGCATTCGCGGCGGCGACGCTCGGATACAGTCTCTACTATGTCTGCCGCACGAGTCTCAATGTCATGAAGAAACCCATTCTCGACAGCGGAGCGCTGGATGCTTCGCAGCTGGGAGTGATCGGATCGGCGCTCCTGTTCGCCTATGCCGTCGGGAAATTCGTAAACGGATTCATTGCCGACTACTGCAACATCAAACGCTTCATGGCCACGGGACTCATCCTCTCGGCGGCGGTGAACGCCCTGATGGGACTGCTGGGGCTGGCGCATTCCGTAGTTCCCACGGCAGTGATATTCGTGACGTTCGCCGTGATGTGGGGGATCAACGGCTGGGCACAATCCATGGGAGCGCCCCCGGCCATCATATCCCTCTCGCGATGGTATCCCCTCCGGGAACGGGGAACCTACTACGGATTCTTCTCGGCGAGCCACAACCTCGGGGAATTCTTCTCATTCCTATTCGTGGGCTCCATCGTGACATTCGCAGGGTGGCAGGCAGGATTCTTCGGATCGGCCGTGGCGGGAGCAATCGGTGTGGTGATCGTCCTCTGCTGGCTCCATGACACCCCGGAATCCAAAGGACTGCCGCCCGTAGAAGCCCTGGCCCACGAAAAACCAGCGCCGGGAGCGGACAAATCCGTACGGGAGATTCAAAAGCAAGTGCTCCGCACCCCGGCGGTATGGGTGCTGGCGGCGGCAAGCGCGTTCATGTACATATCCCGCTATGCCATAAACGGCTGGGGAGTGCTGTTCCTGCAAGAGGCCAAGGGATTCTCGGATGTAGAGGCGATTTCCGTAGTCTCGATAAACGCACTGCTGGGAATACTCGGAACCGTGCTCTCGGGATGGTTCTCGGACAAACTCTTCAAGGGAGACCGAAAGATTCCCGCCCTGCTGTTCGGCATACTGAACTCCCTGGCCCTGGCCCTGTTCCTATACGGAGGAAATGCCATGTGGGTGAACGTCCTCTCGATGGTCCTGTTCGGAATAGCCATCGGAGTGCTGATCTGTTTCCTCGGAGGACTCATGGCCGTGGACATCGTGCCGAGAAAGGCGACGGGAGCTGCGCTGGGAGTGGTGGGGATAGCCTCCTACTGTGCTGCGGGAATTCAGGATGTCGCGTCGGGATGGCTCATAGATGCGAACATTACCGTAACGGCAGATGGCGCCAAACACTACGACTTCGGACCTGTGGCTGTATTCTGGATTACAGCGTCAATAATATCATTCATACTGCCCCTGATGAACCGAAAGAAACCGACCGAAGTATAACGAAAATACCGGGAGCGCAGTTGTGAAACTGCGCTCCCGGTATTTTTTATGCAGAACCGTCAGAACAAGTGGAAAGCAACGGTCAATCCCGCCATCACGATCGAAACCATCGACATCAGCTTGATGAGGATATTGAGCGACGGCCCCGACGTATCCTTGAAAGGATCGCCCACGGTGTCGCCCACGACCGTAGCCTTGTGGCTGTCGGAACCCTTGCCGCCGTAGTGGCCCTCCTCGACCATCTTCTTGGCATTGTCCCAAGCGCCGCCGGCATTGGCCATGAAGACCGCCAGCACGAATCCCGAACTCAAACCGCCCACGAGCAACCCCATGACACCCGCCACGCCGAAGATCAGACCGACGGCGACCGGAACGACGATGGCCAGCAGGCTCGGGAACAACATCTCGCGCTGCGCTCCGCGGGTCGAAATCTCGACGCAACGGGCGTAGTCGGGAGTTCCTTCGCCCGTGAGGATGCCCTTGATCTCCCGGAACTGGCGGCGCACCTCCTCCACCATACTCTGAGCCGCACGGCCTACGGCGTTCATCGTCAGGCCGCAGAAGAGGAACGACATCATCGCACCGATAAACACGCCGACCAGCACCGTGGGATTCATCAGCGAAACGCGGTAGTACTCCATGAAATCGAGGATCGAGGCGTCCTGAATGAAGCGCATCGACCCGTCGGACATTTCGAGCATCGTCACGCCGTTGTGCATCAGTCCGATGCGAATCTCCTCGACATACGAGGCCAGCAGCGCGAGGGCCGTCAGGGCCGCTGAACCGATGGCAAAGCCTTTGCCCGTGGCGGCCGTGGTGTTACCCAAAGCGTCGAGGGCGTCGGTGCGCCTGCGGACCTCGGGGCCGAGACCGCTCATCTCGGCGTTGCCGCCCGCATTGTCGGCGATGGGGCCGTAGGCGTCGGTGGCGAGGGTGATACCCAGTGTCGAAAGCATGCCCACGGCGGCTATACCGATGCCGTAAAGTCCCAACGACATATTCTGCGGAGCCATCATGTTCTGCACGTCGAAGCCGATGGCGCAGAGATAGGCCAGAACGATCGCCACACCGATGGTTATGACGGGAACGGCCGTGGAGATCATGCCCGAACCGATCCCGGCGATGATGACTGTGGCAGGTCCCGTCTGGGCGCTTCCGGCGATCTTCTGCGTCGGTTTGTAGGAGTGCGAGGTGAAATACTCCGTGGCCTGCCCGATGACAATGCCCGCCACGAGGCCCGTGATGACCGAGAAGGACAACCCCACCCAGTTCCCGATGCCCAGCAGGTAGAGGATGCCGAAGGTGGCGACAGCAATCAGCAGCGAACTGAAATTCACCCCCACGCCCAGCGAGTGCAGCAGTTCGCGCATCGTGGCCCCCTCCTTCGTGCGCACGAGGAAGATGCCGATGATCGAGAGCAGGATGCCCACTGCGGCGATCAGCATCGGTGCCAGCACGGCTTTCATCTGCAAGGCTTCGGAGCCGGCCGACGCAAAGGCCGCAGCGCCCAGCGCCGCCGTGGCCAGCACCGATCCGCAATAGCTCTCGTAAAGGTCGGCGCCCATGCCGGCCACGTCGCCCACATTGTCGCCCACGTTGTCGGCGATGGTCGCGGGGTTGCGCGGATCATCCTCTGGGATGCCCGCCTCGACCTTGCCCACCAGATCGGCGCCCACATCGGCCGCCTTGGTGTAGATGCCGCCGCCGACACGTGCGAACAGGGCCTGCGTCGAGGCACCCATGCCGAAAGTCAGCATCGTCGTCGTGATGACCACGAGTTTCTGCGGCCCTGCGGCATCGACAAACCAGGTCAGAATCACGTACCAGAACGAGATGTCCAGCAGTCCGAGACCCACGACCACCAAACCCATCACCGCACCGCTGCGGAAAGCGACTTTCAGACCGCGGTCCAGCGACTGCCGTGCGGCATTGGCCGTGCGGGCCGAAGCGTAGGTGGCGGTTTTCATACCGAAGTAGCCGGCCAGTCCCGAGAAGAATCCGCCCGTGATGAAGGCGAAGGGCACCCAGCCGTTCTGCACCCCGGCTCCGTAGGCCAGGTAGGCGAAGAAGAGCGCCAGCACGACGAAGACGATGCCGACGACCTTGTACTGCTGACGCAGATAGGCCATGGCGCCCTTGCGCACGTGCCCGGCGATTTCACGCATGCGCTCCGTACCCTCGTCCTCGCGCTTCATCAGGCTGTAAAACAGCCAGGCGAAGGCCAAGGCGACGACGGATGCGGCAGGTACGATCCAGAAAATCGAAGGAATGTTCATATCGCAAAGTAGTTTGATTGGTTGGTTCCGTTTCAGTCGCAGTCAGAAACAAATATATAAAAATATCCCGACCGTAACAACGCCCGGGATACAAAAGTGCCGGAACAGGCATCATTTCGTCTTTTTCGGGGTACGGAACTCCACGACGATCGGACGGTGGTCCGAAGCCTTGTCGGTAAAAGCGTCGTGAACGGTTTCGACCCGTTTCACGCCGTCCCAGATCCCGTCCGTGCAATAGATAAAATCAATGCGGGCCTTTCCGCCCGTGGTCGAGGGCACGAACTCCCCGGAAAACCAATCGCCGACGATGTCGTGGGAATAGGCGCTGCGCACGAGATCGTGCACATCGTAGTTGCGCGTGCCGTGAAACGGTTTGTCGAGCGGCGAATGCGAATTGAAATCGCCCATCATCAGCCAATGTTTCTCACCGGCGAATTTCGGATTGAGGATCGTGGCATCGAGAATCCGGCGCATCTCCTCCACGCGGAAAGCCTCGCCGCCGTTGTCCTTGCGGGTCTTGTCGCCCATCGAATAGCGCTGCGGCCAAAGGTGCAGCACGACATAATTGACGCCGTTGATCTTCACGTGCAGGGCGCCGTGGGAAAGCCCCTCGCCGATGCGCTGCACCACCTCGATCGGGTATTTCGAGGTGAAGGCCACGGGATAGTTGTCCTGATAGGGGCCTATCGCGGTATAGGGATGCCCCCAGCGTTCGGCCAGCAGGTGCAGGCTGTCGGGCAGGTAGCGCGGCATCTGCTCCTTGCTGACGGTCTTTTTGTGCTCGTTCCAATGCGTCGCGCCTTCGCAGATGGCGAAAACATCGGGGTCCTGCGTCCGGACCCACGCGACGAAGCGGTCGTAACGGTTATACTGGTCGTACCACATGCCGTCGGCGATGTTGTAGTCCATCAGGCGCACCGTCTGCGCCTTTTTCTTTCCGGGCCGGGCGCCCTGCACGGCCGGGGCGGCCGCAAAAACGCCCGCCAGCAACAGCAGGGCTGCGAATCTCAGATTGCGTGTCATCATATTGCAGGATTTTGAGTTGAATGGTCGGAATTTCCGTTGATGCCGATCAGCTGCACCCGTTGTTCCAGATCGCCGACCTCCGGACGCACGTGGCGCTGGACGAAGGAGCGGTAATTATAGACCGTGCGGATCGAACAATGCAGCAAGGCGGCGATGGTCGCCGTGTCGGCAATGCCCAGACGGATCAGCGCATAGATACGCAGAACGGTGGTGAGCTCCCCGTCGCGGCGCCCCTCCGTGCAGGCTTCGGCGTCCAGCAAAGCGTTCATCTCGTCGATGAAGGAGGGGAAAAGCCCCAGAAAAGTCTTGTCGAAAAGAGCGTAGAACTCCTTCAGTTCGTCGTTGCGGATATTGCTGCGGGCATACTCGCGGCGAAGCTCCGCGATCCGGTCGTCGCGCAGCATTTTATTGACATGCTGATAGGTGGCCGAGAGCTTGTTGATGTATTCCGAGATGGTTTGCAGGAATCCGCCGATATAGACCTCCTTGATCCGGTTGGCATCGGCGATGCGGATGTTCTGGCAGCTCAGCCGGCCGTTCGTTTCGCGCAGGCTCCGGGCCAGTTCGTTCAGCTTGTCGTTCGACTCGCGGAGAGTCTGCTGCACGGCGAAAAGCCGCCGGTTCTGGGACAGCACGTACAGCCCCGCGGCAGCGGCGGATACGAAGAACAGCAGCACGACGCATATCAGCACGATATACATCGTGTGCAACCGGGCGTTGCGCTCGCTGTACGCCGACTCGATCTGCGGAAGGATGGCCATGTCACGCCACGAACGGCTCGGAGAGTTGAAAAAGCGCGTATCGTTGATCGCCACACGGATATAGTTCATGGCCCGCTCGACATCCCCCCGATCGAGAAGTTTTTCGGAAACGGCGCACAACGAGCCGTGATCGCGCACCGCCGACTGAATATCGGCCAGGGCCGAACACACGAACCACGCCAATTCACGATCGGGACGGCCCGCCCTTCGTTCGAGCTGCGCCTTGTGGTTGGCCGCCTTCGCGTACTCGTGCGAATCGGACGGCAGGGAGATCAGCAGACTGTCGCACAGAGCCGTCGCCTCGGGCCAGTCTTCCCGAAGAATCGCATCCATATAACCGTAGTAAAGCCGCGTGAAGGTGTCCTCGCCGATCTCCGCCGCACGCCGTGCGTAATAATGTTCGCGCAGGCGGAAGACATCGCGCCGCGCCCCGGGCTCGGTCAGGTAGCAGAGTTCCCGGTTCTTGCGGTGCTGGGCCACATAATACGACTGCAAGGCCCGGCGGCTGACGCTCACCGTATCGGAAATGGCGTTCAGTATCTCCTCGGCCTCGTAAAAACGGCCTCCCAGACTGTAACACAGCGCGATCGAGGAACGGGCGCGCATGGTCAGATCGTTATCGCCGATCCGTTCGGCCAGTTCAAGCCCCCGCCGGAAGTAGAGCAGCGAGGAGTCGCTCTGATAGGAACTGTAAATGTCGGCGAGCTGTTCGGTCAGGTCGAAACACGTGCGCAGCGGAAGTTCTTCGCGGCTCAGTTCGTTTTTGAGCGAGTCGATACGGGCTTCGCGCCGGGCGGCATACTCCCCGCTATGGGCGATCGCCCGGTCGAGCCGGCGGAACAGCTCCTGCAATCCGGCTTCGTCGTTACCGAAAACCGGAAACGCCGATAAGGCGGAGAGCAAGATTGCAGCGAATGGGATTATTTTCATTTCAGGTTTCGGTTTAGCACAAAACTAATACTTAAATAATATAAAAACAAATTACAAATCCGTACCATATGTTACAAAAGCATTAAAAAGCAAAACAATACAGTTTCCCGATTTACATAATGCACCGCGGTGCAAAACAGCAATCGACTGACATCGAATACATTAACATTTACAATCATTTACAATTTCCGATCGGGGGCTTTCCGCGAATTTAGAAAGGCGTATCTTTGTAATGAAAAATTTCCGACATCTGCCCTAAAATTACAAAAAAAAATTCAGAATCGATTCAGAACAATTAACCTTAAAACACTATGAGAACAATTCTACCCCGGAAAATCCCCAAAAGGAGCGTCACATCGCCGATCGCGGTCCTGCTGCTGACCGCCGCGATCCCGCTGGGCACCGCCTGCGACGATGACAAGGACTACTCCCGCAGGGAATACATCGAATGGTCGGACACTCCGGAATTCGACAGGAAACCCGACATCCTCCATTTTTCCGTCAACGGTTCACCGGAGAACGGCTGCAATGCAATCTACGTCAGGACGAACGTACCCTTCACCGCGACCGTGGAGTTCGAAGAGGACGAAGACAACGGGGAAGCGGCGGCCCCCGCCTGGCTCGAACTGGTGAAGATCGAACACGACTACCTGCCGGGCATCTCCCGCCTGCTCTGCAAGGCGGCCCCGCATCCCGGCACCTATAAGGAAAGAAAAGGCTGCATCTCGCTGCACACCGAGGTCGAATACCTGAACGATTTCATTCCGATCGTACAGGGATTCCCGGCCCGCGTCGAAGGCGATTTCGACTGGCTGAAATACGGCTCGGCCAACCCGCTGGAAACCCGCGGCGAAACGGCGATCTCCGGCTGGACCGCCGAACAGAAAGACAAAGGCTGGGAATCGACCCCCGCCGAAGAGGAGGGCACGGCCCACTGTTACGGCAAAAACGGCTACGTCAGGCTGGGCGACGACCTCGGACACGGGGCCAACCTGCTGTCGCCCTACAAGCCGGAAATCCGGTCGGACACGGCGGTCCTGGTCCGGTTCAACGCCATAGCCTATGCGGCGGCCGACGGCACGAAAGACGCCAACGAACTGACCGTAACGGTCAAGGGCGGCGGGCAGTTCCTCGACGGCGCGACTTCGAAAAAACTCGTTCTGAATCATTTCGATCCCTCGGACGAAGAGCTGCCGGAGAGCATGTGGGAGAATTCCCGGCAGGAGTTCATCGTCGTCTCGCACCCCAAAAACACGTTCACGAGCAACACCCGCATCGAACTCATGGCCGGCGACTACGTCATGGAGTCGGGCAACACCCGCATCTTTATCGACGATTTCTACATTTTCAGGCTCCGGTGGTACGACTACGACGACCTTTTCGGGGGCCTGCCCTGGGAGCAGCAAAAGAACGAATCGGGGAAATAAAACCTAACCGCAACAGATACCATGAAAAACTTTTTTACCAAGCGTTTCAGTCCGATATGCGCCCTCGCGGTCTCCGTACTACTGCTCGGAGGGGGGGGGTGCAGCGACGATGATACCGAGCCGGTCGTAGGCTCGAAAGGCGGCAGCAGGACACTCTACGTCGCCAGCGACGCCGGCTCGCGCACCGTCCGGGTCAAAGCCAACAGCGCGTGGCAGGTGCGGCTTACGCCCGACACCCGACTCTGGGTCTCGATCGACGGAGCCGACAGCGGCGAAATGGACGGGGCGTTCACCGTCAGCTACAAAACCAACAACACGCTTCCGCGCAAAGGAACCGTCCTGATCGCCTCCGGCACGCAGCAGGCGATCGACACGGTGTACCTGATGCAGTACGGCACAGCTCCGCTCCTGCAATTCTCGGACGGGGACAGGCAGTTCTCGTCGGTGGGAACCATCGACTCCATTGCGATAGACACCAACATTCCCATTTCCAAATTCTCGAAAATCGCCCGTCAGGTCACATACGGAGAATCGGACACGGAGTGGATCGACAGCATCCGATACGCCGGGGATTACAAAAGTCTCCTGTTCAGAATCGCCGACAACACGGCGTTCGAGAGCCGTGAGGCCCGGATTCAGTTGCAGTTCGAGGACGACTGGGGCGGACAGCACCTGGCCTGCTGCACGATCCGGCAGGGCATTCCGGGCGGCACGAGCGACACCCGCGAGGTGACGTTCGCCGACCTGCGCAGTCTGATCGCGGAGGCCGAAGGCGAGATCACGATCGACAGCGACATCGCCGTAAGCGGCACGGTCGTAAGCGACCACACCTCGCCCAACATGGCCGGAAGTCCGATGCCGAAGGCCGCGACCAAACCCGACATGACCCTCAACGACCGCACGGCCTATCTGCAAAACGCCGACGCCTCGCTGGGTCTCGCCCTCGTCACGACCGACGCCGGCCAAAACAACCTGAGCCGTTACGACAAACTCAAACTCTGGTGCAAAGGGCTGACGCTGACCAAGCGGAGCGACCCCGAGCGATACACGCTCCAAGGCGTGACGCAGGACCACATCATCACCAAATCGGCGGGAACAGCCGAAGAGGTGCCCGTCAAACGCCGTTTCATCGACCAGCTGACCGACGCCGACATCTACACCTTCGTGACGCTCAAACGCTGCCAGATGGCCGTCCGCACCCAGCGCTTCATGCCCGTGCACATCAACTACGTCAACAACTACAACATGTACTACCCTTCGGTCGTACTCGACCGTCACGGCGACATGATCCACCTGATGACCAACCACGGATGCGACTACCGGTTCCAGGAGATGCCCGA
>ERZ857757.2883-NODE-2883-length-10439-cov-4.316159_pt1 | contig 10439 bp, 10 predicted proteins | sample MGYA00519764_ERZ857757 | MGnify/ENA primary metagenome ERZ857757 (study PRJEB31778, sample SAMEA3449359) | human gut metagenome | biome: human gut; feature: human-associated habitat; material: faeces | place: United Kingdom | collected 2010/2012 ... | reverse complement strand
ATGTAAACTTTCCATTAAAAAAAGTGAAATATTAACCTTTCACATGCAAAAAAGGGGCGATTTGCAGGGATTAGTGAAAGGACTTTTTCTCACCGGCAAAAAATCTTTTCCTGTCGGTCTCTCTCCCCGACCAAATAAATCGAGAGCCTTTCGGCCCCACCGGTCAAACAGGGGCGCCGGTCTATAATTTCTCAGCAGACCTCATCGGGCAATTTGGGGGTCTGCCTTAAGCGGGAACCTGCCTCCCACCGTACCTTGAAAATTGAATAAAAAATCTCCCCCGTACACTTGGTACGAAGGAGATCCGGAATCTCTGCTATTTGCTGTCACTTATCCGGCTTTTTTGCGCCGGAAGGAGATCACTGCGACACAGGTGCCGATGGCAAAAGCCCCCAGAGCCGCCGCGTAAACCCACCAGCTCACCGGATGGGTTTCATCGGGTGCTGCCTCCACGGTAAAGTGGGTGGTGGCATCTCCCCTTGCCGAGCGAATGGCCAAAGCATGCTCCCCTTCGGCCAACTGCTCCAGGTAGCTTTCCCGCAGCTCTACGATGATGTTGCCTTCCCCATTCCGCTTCTCGTAGCTTTCGGAGGGCAGCACCGCGCCATCTACCAGCACCTCGATAAGGTCCTCAAACGCCGCATCGGAGCGGAAGGTGAGGGTGCTGCTTTCGCCCTTTTTCCACCGGGCATCGCTGCCCTGGATGATGCTCGGCGGCACCTTTTCGGTTACTGTATTCTCCGCGGTGAGCTCCGTTTTGCCGTTCGCGTCCGCAAAGTACTTATCACAGGCGGTGCAGTGCCAGCATTCCACCCGGCCATTGGCCGCCGCTGTGGCGGCTATCGCCTCCAACTTTTCCAGGGAGGCGTGGCGGGTGGGGTCGGTCTTGCCGTATTTGGCGCCGCACAGGATGCAGCTTGCCCGCTGGGTGCAATTGGGGGTGCCGCCGTAGCACTTCCCGTTTTGCTGGTCGAAGCAGCCGCTGGCCGTGCAGCGGCGGGTATGGGTCCCGTCTCCATTGGAGCGCCAGGGGCCCCACCGGTGGACGATGCCGGGATCCGGCTCATCCTTGCTGTCATCCGGCCGGATGATGACAATGACCCGGTTTTCGGTCCACTGGGCGGTGATGGTCATATCCCCGGCCGGCATGGTGGTGGGAATGGTCTTATCCCAGCCGGCAAAGGTGTAGCCTGTTTTGGTAGGGTTGGCCGGGGCGGTAATGGCCGTGCCGTAGTCCTGCTTAATGACGATATCCTGCCCGCCGTTTTCCGGCTTAAAGGTGATGGTGTATTGGTTGACCTGCCACTTTGCCGTCAGGGTCAAATCGGCGGTCACGGGGGTCTCAAAGTCCCATTCGCTTTCGCCGTTGTACCAGCCGATGAAGGTATAGCCCTCTTTAGTGGGGTCGGCAGGTTGGTCGGCAGGGGTGTTGGCACGAATCTGGGATGCTACTTCGCTTCCACCCTCCGACTGGAAGGTGACCGTATAGGCCCCGATGACCTCTCCGGTGATTTGGGCGCCGAGGGACTGCGTAAACCGGCCACCCGCCGCGATAAACACGCCGTTGGCCGTCTTGCCTTCCTCCTGCCCGGCCGTGCAGCCGGTAATGGTCCCGGCGGACATCTCGAACCGGCCGCCATCTTCCACATAAATACCGCCGCCCTCGCGCGCCGTGCAGCCCACGATATTGCCGCCCCGCATGAGGAGCGTGCCGTCTTTCCTCACATAGATACCGCCGCCGGTGTAGTAGCTGCCGCCGGTGATGGCACCGCCCTTTATCACGACAATGTTTTCACCCTCGGCATCCTCTGCCGCCAGCTTCCACAGGGCGTTGCTCTTATCGAACTTGTGAACGGCATTGGGATTGCTGTCGATCAGCGTCAGCCCGCCATTCTCTATGACTTGAATCAAGTTGCTGGCCCCGCTGGTCGTTTTCAGTAAGTGGCCGTTCAGATCGATGGTCACCGCTCTTTGTACCGTCATATAGGCGGTGATCTCAATATCCCCGGTCAAGCGGATGACCGCGGCATCGGAATTCAGCGCATCCGAAAGATCATTTGAAGTGGCTGCCTCCCGAAAGGCGGTCAGCCGCAGGGTGCTTTCCTTCTGGATATTATAATCTGCCAGAGTGCAGCCGTTCTACAAAAATCTGCTGCCAAAATACAGGCATTTCCCATCTACCGAAACACCCGTGTTCTGGATCTTCTGCTTGACATTATCGATGCTGTCGCCGATTTCCACCTCCAGGGTCAGCGGTTCTTGCCAGCCCAGGGCGCTGCCATCCACATAAATTGGCATGGCATGGGCGGTGGCGAGCAGCATGGCCAGGGCCAGCAGTACGGCTGATATCCTCTTTTTCATTGTTCGGCACCTCCTTAACTGTGTCGATGCGGGTTGCTTTCCTCCTCTTTGTTAATTATACATCACTCCCGACCGAAATGCCATTGGCAGGTTTGCCCGGAAATGACACGGCTTTATGGGCAATATGGCACAAGGGGCAGAAAAGCCGCCCGTGGGCGGCTTTTGTGGGATGCTTAGGACCCCAGCAGGGTGACGGTGATGGTGAAGGTCTGGCCGCGGCCGGTACGGCTGGCCCGGTACAGGCTTATTTCCACGGTATCGCCGGGCTTGTGCTGTGCCAGGATATCGCTGCAATCGGCACGGCTGGTGATGGCCCAGCCATCAATGGAGGTGATGATATCACCGACCTCGGCGCCCTGACGGCCTACATCGCTGTCCTCATTGATGGACATGATGCGCAGACCCGCTGGGATGCCGTAATAATTGGCTTCATTGCTGCCTACTTCCACCACGGTGATGCCCAGCTGTGCCCGACCGGTCACCCGGCCGTGCTGCATTAAATCGTCCAGAATGGGCAGGGCGGTATTGATGGGGATGGAGAAGCCAATGCCCTCGTAGCCTTCCTCCACCAGCTTGCTGGAGGTGATGCCCACCACCTGGCCGTAGGTATTGATGAGGGGGCCGCCGCTGTTGCCGGGATTGATGGCGGCATCCGCCTGGATGCAGACCATGGTGTAGCCCAGCTCGGTGGTGATGGTGCGCTGCACCGCCGAAATGTAGCCGACGGTTTGGGTGGAGGCCAGCGCCAGACCGCCGGGATTGCCGATGGCGACCACCATTTCGCCGACCTCCAGCTCATCGCTGTTGCCGAAGGTAGCCGCGACCAGCCCCTCGGGCGGGTTCTGCATTTTAAGCAGAGCCAGGTCGCTCTGGTTATCCGCCCCAATGACGGTGGCATCATAGCTATCGCCATTTTGCAGAACGACCTCGAACTTTTCGCCGCCGCTGACCACATGGGCATTGGTGATGATGTAGCCGTTTTCCGAAAGGATGATGCCGCTGCCCTGCGCGGTGGAGCTGCTGCCGTAGGTGATGATGCCCACCACCGAGGGGGCGCACTTTTTATAGATGCCGGCGGGAGTCAAAAGGCCGTCTTCGGTGGTATCCGGCACATTACCCTCCGGCTTGTTCTGCTGGTCGATCTCCGGCAGATGCTCCAGCTCATTGCCGATGGACGAATCCTGATCCGGCTGCGGGGCAGGCTTGCTGCCCCAGACGGAGGCCCCGACGCACAGCGCCCCCACCAGCAGGATGACCACCCCCATGGCGATGAGGAAGTACTTCAGGCCGCTGCTTTTCCGGGCGCGGGCGGGACTTTGGCCGTAGTTGCCCCGGTAATCCTGGTAATCCCAGTGGTAGTTGCTGTCATTGCTGCGGTTTCTCATGCTGTTTCTCCTCCCGACCGGCAGCGGGGGCCGCCGGCAATGTGGTAAAGCTGGCATCTACCATAGGGGCTTTGCGGTTGACGCCTTTTTTGTAGTGGGCGGGGTCGGCCTTGAGGCCGAATACAAACTCGGTGTATTCCCCGGGCTGGCTGCGGACGAAAATCTCGCCCTCGTGGACATTCATAATGGTGCGGCAGATGGAAAGCCCCAGGCCTACGCCGTTTTTATCCAGACTGCGGCTGCGGTCGGTCTTATAGAACCGGTCGAAGAGCCGTGGGATCTCCTCCGGCAGGACGCCGGAGCCGGTATTGCGCACCGCTACCATGATATTCTCGCCCTCGGTATAAAAGTCGAAGGAGAGCTTGCCCCCTTCATTGACGAATTTGACGGCGTTATCGATGAGATTATACACCACCTGCTGGATGAGGTCGGCATCGGCCAGCACCCAGTAGCGGTCGGTATCCAGCCCCTCCACCTCGATGTGCTTTTCCTCCAGCCGCTGCTCGAAGCCCAGCAGCGTATTAGTGACAAGGGAGGCGATCTCCACCTCGGTGGGCTGGATGGTGCGCTCGCCGGCCTCGATCTGGCTGAGGGTGAGCATATTGCGCACCAGGCGGGAAAGGCGCTGGACCTCACTGGAGACAATGCGCAGATAGTGGTTCTGCCGCTCCGGCGGGATGGTGCCATCCAGGATACCATCGACAAAGCCGCCGATGGTGGTCATGGGGGTTTTTAATTCATGGCTGACATTGGCGGTAAAGCTGCGGCGCACCGATTCGGTGAGGGCCAGCTCGGTGGCCATGTTATTGAAGGCGGAGGCCAGCCGCCCGATCTCATCATCGCCCTCCACCGGCACCCGGACCGAGAAGTCGCCCTTAGCGAAGGCACGGGTCGCCGCGGCCATCTGCCGCAGGGGGTTCACCAGGCTGGTGGTGACGAAGTAGATGACGATAAAGCTGACCACCAGCACGACGATGGCCGCGATGAGGAACATCTGGAGCATATCGCCGGCCAGGGCACGGTTGGCAGCCCGGGCGGTGGCCATGACGGCACCCACCAGAAGGCCGTTTTCATCCACCACGGGGGTGGCCACGGCGTACTGGGGGTCCTCCCCGGTGCCGGCCATGACCACGGAGCCCTGATAGCTGCCGGTTTTGGAGAGGCTATCCAGGACAGCCTGCGGCACCGACTGGGGGATGGCGCTCTCGGTAGTATGGGCCATAATGAGGATATTGCCCTTGTTATCGGAAAGGTAGATGTCGGCCTCGATGGCGGAGCCCAGCACGGCATACACCGGCTGCAGGGTATCGCTGCTGACATAGCGGTACTCGTGGGCGGCGTAATTTTCCATGGTGAGGCGGGCGGCCTGGGTCACATTTTTCTCCAGCAGGCTGATTTTTTCCTCCCGCAGGTAGTCATTGGCCAGCACCATAAAGATGGAGCCGACCAATACCATACTGAGCAGAATGATGGCGCAGCACACCGAATAGTACTTGCCCATCAGGGTTTTCTGCGAAGTTTTCATTCTTATTCCTTGACCTCGAACTTATAGCCGACGCCCCAAACGGTCTTGAGGCTCCACTGATCGCTGACGCCTTCCAGCTTTTCGCGCAGGCGCTTGATGTGGACATCGACGGTGCGGCTGTCGCCGTAGTACTCGAAGCCCCAGACCTCATCCAGCAGCTGATCGCGGGTGAATACGCGGTTGGGGTGGCTGGCCAGGTGGAACAGGAGCTCCAGCTCCTTGGGCGGGGCATCCACGACCTTGCCATCCACCTTGAGCTCGTAGCGGGTCATATTGACGGTGAGCTTATCGTAGCTGACCTCCTTGACCTCACCTTCGGCGGTGCCGGCGGGGCTGCTGCGGCGCAGCACGGCCTTGATGCGGGCCACGATCTCCTTGGTATCGAAGGGCTTGACAACATAGTCATCGGCGCCCAGCTCCAGGCCCAGCACCTTATCGAAGGTTTCGCCCTTGGCGGTGAGCATGATGATGGGGCAATCGCTCTTTTGGCGGATCTGCCGGCAAACCTGCCAGCCATCCAGCTTGGGCATCATGATATCCAGGAGGATAAGAGAGGGCTTTTCGCTCTCGAACTTGGCCACGGCTTCTTCGCCATCGTGGGCCATTACCACCTCGAAGCCCTCCTTTTCCAGGTACAGGCGCAGCAGCTCGCAGATATTCAGGTCGTCATCGGCTACCAGGATCTTGTCCATCATTGCTATTTCCTCCTTACAGGTCATAGTATTCTAATTTATATTATAGCACCGGCGGGGTCTTTTGCATAGCGCCGAATGTGGCAATTTTGTTAAAAAATTGTGAGGAGGGCGGACGCTGGCAAGGAACAGGCGTCACCGCCCTAAAATTTTCCGTTGCCCACCTGCGGCGCCCATGGTAAAATGATAGAAAACCTGCCGCAGCGGCAAAAACATACAGGAGAAAACGCCATGAAAAAGATGCTATCACTCGCAATCGCTTTGGCACTTTGCTTTAGCCTTTGCGCCTGCGTCGGCAACACCCCGCAGGGAAAGTCCGCATTGGACTGGGACGCAATGCAGGAGGAACTGCAGGCCTCCTCGGAGGTTCTGACCGCGCAGCTGACCAACTTTGCCTTTTACTCTGGAGATATCCTGGGAAGCTCCGCCTATCCGTTGGAGGACCGACAGATCCATCTTTTTATTTTAAGTACGGTAATGTTCATGGAGAAGGAGAAATACCTGTACCATGATTTTGTCACCATGGATGATGAGGGGTGTTACCACTTTCCAAAAGAAAAGATACAGCAGATGGCTGAGGAGGTGTTTGATATTCCGGATTATGAGTTTGGTGAAGATACCTATGTTCCCGAAACTGGGGAGTATGTGTTCTGGTCTGGCTTTGGATGGGGGAATACTCCGGTGTGCAGGAACACGGAGGTTCAAATTGATCGGGAAAAATCCGAGGTAAGCGTCAGTTACGAACTGCACGGCAATGTATATTATGAAAATCCCTATAAAATTGGGGACTTCCGGACCCGTTTCTCCGTAATGACACGGCCGGACGGCAGCTTCTTCCTGCATTATCTGGATACCGTTTCCCTCTGATGAGGCAGGTCACACCCCCAGAAGCAAGCGGACCGCAAGGGCACTGACCAGCGCCGCGGTCAGATCCCCGGTGAGGGCAGCGGCCATGGTGTGGCGGGTACGGCGGATCCCCACCGCGCCGTAGTAGACCGCGATAGCGTAGAAGGTGGTCTCTGAGGCGGCGGCCAGCACACTGCCCACCCGCCCGATGAAGCTATCCGGGCCGTATTCCCCCAGCAGCTGGTGCAGCAGGGCGGTACCGCCGCTGCCGGAGACCGGCCGCAGCAGGGCCAATGGCAGTACCTCCGCCGGGAAGCCGATAAGCTGAGTCACGGGGCGAAGGAAGCCGGTGAGGACATCCAGGGCGCCGCTGTGGCAGAACATGGTGACCACCGTAAGCAGGCAGACCAAGGCCGGGGTGATGGAGGCGGCGGTTTTGAGCCCCTCTTTGGCTCCCTGCAAAAAGCAATCGAACACATCCACGCCGGAGCAGAGGCCCCAGCTGAACAGGCCGGTGATGAGCAGCGGGATGAACCAGGCGCTGAATGACATGGAATGCCCTCCCTTTTGATGAAATTCGCGGATGGGGTGAAGGGCGCCCGCAGAGCGCTCCGGCCCAGCCGGAGCCGGTGGCCGAAGGCCGCCGAAACCGCCCGGAAGGGCGGTTTGCCCTGCGGGCGCCCACCCCCTGCACGGGCCTGCCTTTATTCCGGCTGGTGGGACTTCCCGCGCAGCAGGCGGTCCAGCAGCAGGACCACGGCCAGGGACGAAAGCCCGGTGAGCCATACCGCCGGCAGGATCTCCATGGGGGCGGCGGAGCCGGCCTGCTGCCGCAGCGCGGCGCAGGTGGTGGGGACGAGCTGGAGGGAGGCGGTATTCATCGCTACAAAGGTGACCATGGCATTGCTGGTGCTGTCCTTATGGGGGTTCAGCTTTTGCAGCTCCCGCATAGCGGCAAGGCCCAAGGGAGTGGCGGCATTGCCCAGGCCCAGCAGATTGGCGGAAAGATTCATGCAGATGGCCTGCATGGCGGGGCTGCCCTGCGGCACTGTGGGGAACAGCCACCGGGTGAGGGGATGCAGCAGCCGGGCCAGCGCTTCCGTAAGGCGGCAGCGGCGGGCAATCTCCATCAGGCCGCTCCACAGACACAGCATGCCGGTGAGGGCAATGACCAGGCTTACGGCTTCCCCGCAGCCGGAAAGCGCCGCGGCGGAAAGGGCCTCCATCCGGCCGGTGAAGGCCGCGGTGACGACCGAAAAAATGAGCAGGGCGGTAAGGATACCGTTCATCATGGGCGGAGCTCCCTTCTTCGATTTGGCGGGAATAGAGATGAATTATCAACATCTTTTTCTCCTTACGGGAGCGTATTGCGCTAATGTTTTCCTTTTTTGATGTGTTTTATCGAATTATGTAAAATAACGGAATCTGTGCGCATTTTATCAATTTTAGCAACAATAACCAAAAAAGCGGCAAATTAGGGGCAAAAATTATCCACAAGATTTGCGAAATTGTGCTAATTACCTCTTGAATTTCATGGAAAATAATAGTACACTTAGTAGCAAGGTAGAGAAAAAGCGAGAATATTAGAAGATATTGTAAACCGCCAGCAAACCACCTAACTTTATTAAGGAGGAACCTGTACCATGAAATCCACCGGCATCGTAAGAAAAGTTGACAACCTCGGCCGTATCGTTCTCCCTGTAGAGCTTCGCCGCACCCTCGGCATCGACATCCACAGTGATGTTGAAATTTATGTAGACGGCGATCAGGTCATTCTTAAGAAGTACCTGCCCTGCTGCATTTTCTGCGGCTCCAAGGAAGAGCTGGCTACCTATGACGACAAGTATGTCTGCCGCAGCTGCCGCACCAAGCTGGGCAAGCTGTAATTCCCAAACCACAAAAGACAAGCAAGGCCCCTGCCATATGGCGGGGGCTTTCTTTTTTGCGGCGGCCCGGCGGCGAGGGCGGGGCCTTTTTTGCAAAGGTATAAACTGAGCGCCTACCCGACGGAGGCTAATTTGTGGGCGCCTGGCGGCGACGCACTGATTTTGCAGAGTGCAAGACCCGTACAGTTCGCCGCCGGGGCGTTTGATGACATAGTTTGCGCCAACAACCCCTCCGTCAGCCGATCGGCTGACACCTCCCCTTACACAGGGGAGGCTTTTGGATGGTGCAGTGTCACACTCCTTACACTGGGGAGGCTTTAGGGGAACGCGAAAGGCCCCCTTTCCCGGTGGGAAAGGGGGCCTTATTGGATGGTGCATTATTCGCCGGCGGGTTTTACCGGGGCGTTCTTGGTGACGGTGAGGGAAACGGTATCCTCCAGCACGGCATCGGCGGGCAGCAGCTTGGCCATGACGACATAGCGGTAGTCATTGGGATAGTGCAGCTTGGTATCATCCGCCAGACGGTAGGTGCAGGTGGAGAGGGTGAGGATCTTATCGTTGCTGGTCACTTCCACATCATAATCGTAGAAGGAAAGATCCTGGGCCTTTTTGATGAGGCTATTGAAGGTGGCATCGGCGGGGTTGGGGTTGATGTAGTCGAACTTGATATCGGTGTAGAATACCGCAAATACCTGCCAGACCATGTCCTCTTCGATGGTGGAGTAGTAGATATAAGGATGGGTCTTGGCAAATTCCTCGTCCTGATACTTCAGCAGCTGAGCGAACTTGGGGCCGTTTGCGTGGTTCTGATAATCGGTCAGCAGGGCATTTTCGGCCCGGCCCAGATTGTGGCCGTAGATGACGGTATTCTTCGAGATGGTGGAGCGATTGCCGCTGGTGCAGCGGAAATCGGCATAGTAGCAGCCGTCGTTATCGTTCTCACCATTGGCATTGCGGCGCAGGTAGTACTTGTTATCATCGTTATAATTGACCTTGACCACCACATCATTGACGGTGGTGCCATCAATATACAGCCAGCCGATGGTATCCTTGTTCTTCTGCTGCATGGCCAGCGTATTTTCCAGCATGGTCTTTTGCAGCTCCTTGAGGATCTCCTCCTTGGAGGGCTCATCGGGATTGGGGTTATCAGGATCGGTGGGGGTAGTGGGATTGCTGGGATCGATCGGATCGGTGGGGTCGCTGGGGTCTTTGCCGCAGGCGGCAAAGGCAAATACCATGCAGAGTGCCAGCAGCAGGGCCAGCAGGCGTGTTGTCGTTTTCATAATGTTCCTCGTGCCTTTTCTTGTAAATTGGCCCCGGCGGGGGCTTTGTTCCGCATCATTTTACACCATGGCGGCGGCGCTTGTCAATGAACGGGCGGGCAGAACGGGGGACTTTGCAAAAAAGTTCGGATTCTGTTTACAAATAGGGGAAAAATAACTATACTAAGGGAGGGGAGTTTGCATCCCCCAATTTAACTGCAAGGAGATAATAAATTATGCTGATTACAAAAGATATGGGCATCATGGAGATCGTACAGAAATATCCTGCTACTGTAGAGGTACTGCAGCGCTTCGGCATGGGGTGCATCGGCTGCGCCGCCGCCCACTTTGAGAACATTGAGCAGGGCGCCCTGGCCCATGGCATTGATGTGCCCCGGCTGATGGAGGCCCTGAACGAGGCTGCCGCCAAGGCGTAAGATCTGACTGGAGCTGATGCAGGGGGCGGGTGGGGCCGCAGGCCG
>ERZ857757.2882-NODE-2882-length-10453-cov-2.659261_pt1 | contig 10453 bp, 17 predicted proteins | sample MGYA00519764_ERZ857757 | MGnify/ENA primary metagenome ERZ857757 (study PRJEB31778, sample SAMEA3449359) | human gut metagenome | biome: human gut; feature: human-associated habitat; material: faeces | place: United Kingdom | collected 2010/2012 ... | reverse complement strand
TAGGAGATGACTCGGGATACAAGCAGCTGGTCGTCGAGAGGGAGGTCGGGAAGCAGCTCATCGGTGAAGATCTTCACTGGAGCAACGCCGCGCAAATGGTCCAGAAGCCAACGGGCACTGGTCACAAAACAGCGCGATTCGTAGGCGGAGAGAGATTCTCCGGCAGAACGGAGAATCGATGTCGAGATGAAGTGTGTGTTGCTGAAGAGTCCGCAGTTGTAGAGACCGGACTGGATTGCCTTCTTCATGCGAACAAAGTCCTGAATTGAGAACACGTCATAGTAGTACATTGTTTCCTTTTTTCTCTCGGATGGAAGCGAGCGAAGACTCACAGATGAGGAGGTTGTTGAACACGTCACTGAATTTGATAATCAGATCGCTCTGAAATCAAGGAGATACATTCCATAACAAAGGAGGATATGAAATAGAGAAGTACCGAATCACTAACGACGGCAATACAACCGGAAGAGGGAATTTTCATCGCTACCGACTCATTTTCATCCGTTTCCAACGTACAGATCGATGCTTTTCCAGTACATTTGGGACAGTCGCTGATTCCGCAAGAAATACCTTTACGAATCTAATGGCATGAGGCGTAGAGTTGCTTGGATACATAATTCTCCCGAACCTTGATCAGACCACTCTTGGATACTCTATCGCTCAGAAATACTTCCGAGACGCGTAGATCTGCAATGGTTCCTAACTCCATCGATGTATGAAAAGAGTCCTATTCACCCATGGGCGTTTCAGCGTAAGGAAGGGAACCTAACTCTATTATCCTGGATTGCTTCTAGATGGCTCCATATCAATTGTTACGCTCATAGGGAAAACCTCAGTCCTTCAGTTTACTTTTGGAATTACAATTATCATGAGTCAACTTGTCGATCTACATATGCACACACTTCATTCGGATGGTATCTTATCCGTGAAGGATCTCATCAACTTGGCGAAAACAAGAGGAGTCGAAATCATGTCTATTAACGATCACGATACTGTAAAGGGTGTGATGGAAATGAAAACACTTGAAGTGAGTGGAATCATTGTTCTCTGTGGAATTGAATTGTCAAACAGCTTCAATGGTTGTGGTACCATTCATATTACTGGTTACTTCCCTCCGACTGCAGACTTTGAAGCGTTGCAGGCAATTCTGGAAGAGCGCGTGAGTCAGAAACGGTCGAGATTGTATTGGATAAATCATACGTAGTATCCAGAGAGCGAAGAAGATGGTGGAGCTGCTCAGTGGGGATGGTATTCAGATCACTTGGGAGGATTTGATGAGTCACTGCAAGAACTGTCTTCCCTCTCGTCCTCGCATCGCCGAGGTCCTCGTTCAGAATGGTTACGGCAAGACGGTGGCGGAGGTATTCGATCACTACCTCACCAACAGCTCGAAATAGTGAGAGTAGATGCGTTTATTGACCTGTAGTTATGTGGCTGGAAGCTATATGCCTCCGAAAGAAACGATCCAGCTGATCCACCAGTTCGGAGGAGTTGCCTCGCTGGCCCATCCTTGGTTGCTCAAACAGAGAGAAGAAGTGATGGAGGAAGTGGTTCGATGTGGAATCGATGGAATGGAGTGCTTCCCTCCTTCCCATCTCGCCGAGACGGGAACCACGTTCTACTTGGACTTTGCACACAAGCATGACTTGATCGCCACGAGTGGTTCCGACTACCACGGAACGAAGTCTCCCGAAGTACTTCCCGGAAACAACATCTTCCCTACAGAGGAGAAGGAGAAAACGATCGTGTATTTGAAGAAACACTCTATTCTGTATTCTTTTTGTTCTTATCATTCTTGTGCGCATCTATCTGTAACTCTGATTCCACCTCTACTTCGCTCCTCCTTCTCCAAACGCTCCCGAATCACCTTCACCGCCGACTCGTAATCATCTGTATCCACAATCAAGGTGCAAGGACCATCGTTTTGCTACTTCTCAGACTCCCCTCACAATCGTACAAGCTCCACATTCATGTACGCTCCAAACACTCCATCGAAGATCTTCTCACTCTTGTACATCTTCTTCACCAACTCCACGAAGTCGTTGTAGAAGGCCTTCGCGGGCTCGGTGGACACTACAGATAAGAGAATATGATGAAGCGAACTCGCTCGATGGTAGTCAGGACGCGATTTGACTACACGATTGGTTGCAAATCACTTTTCCTACTCTTCAGCGATCCGTACAGCGTGAACTGTGAGACCAGGAGAACTTCGTAGTCCATATCCTTCACACTCTTGGACCAGGGCTTTCCATCAGGAGCATCCCACAAACGAGCATCCTAACTCTTACTTCTCTGCTTCAGAGATATACCAAGATCTTCTTTGCAATCAGTTCCGAACACGCTTTTTCGTCGTCGTCGCGAACACCAATAAGACACATTAATCCCTTTCCAATTTTGGACACCAGTTCTCCATTCACCGAAACGGATGCTGATAACACTTTCTGGATCACAACCCTCATCGTTATTCTGTTTTCGCAATGATAGTGATTCATTGATTATCAAGGAACCACTGTTCTATTAGCGATGACTTGGAGTGTTACAAAGGAGAGAAATGGAAGGGGAGTGATTCTACATGATCCGCAGTTCATCACTTGAATAACTGATCAACTCTAGTACATCTCACTTGAGGCAACAACACCATCAACAAGTCCCTTTCACAACAGTTTGATAACAAACAGCTCAGTTTTTGTTTACCTTATAGCTGCAATCGCCTCCGTACCCGTCATAAAAGGTCTGGTGAGCGCTCTCCTTTGTAAAGTGACGTCCGTTACCATGCTGGGTTTCGTCACCATAAAAGTGGATGCTGTCACTGTTGTTCACGACACACTCGGAAACAGTCTTATGGAACAGCTTGTCGTTTTGCTCTTCACAGAGCTTGTAGAGCTTCTTCAGCTCCACACGACTTCCGATCCACGACAAAGCTGTTGCAAGTCCGATCCAAGCGGGAGATCTAGTTTAAAACAGAGAGCAATCACTACAGCATCGTCATAAGCTCAAACGTGTAACGCATAGAGTCACCCTACATCATCACTTCCTCACGAGCATACGGAGATACGAAGCAAAAACGGGAAGAAACGATTCAGGATACAAAAGGGATTATCAAACAACGCAGTTAACGAGGAGGGAAGAACGCCCATAACCGAACAGATGGCGCAAGCACCGAGAGTGGAACACACACTAGTTAAAATGCACAAAAGCGACTTCCTACACCAAACTAGTGTCAATCAGAACATGCTTTGTAATAACGGACGCAAATTTCATGTTGCTAGGATACTTCACATCGTAATGTTGCTTTTCATAGGGTTTCCGCACCAACTTATCAAACATCACATCGTTCACTGGAAATATGAGAGGATACTATCTCCACCTACCAATGGTTCCCACCGGTACCTCCTTCTCTTCGCAGCAAGAGGAGAAGACCATCAACTGTGTTGGAGCCAGAGAGAGCACGGGGCGAACTCGTAGAAGGAGCACCCCTTTTCGGAGGTGTGGATTCTTGAGCACCGAGAACATGTGGACAGAAAATGAATTGTCGTGTCCCCCTCTCGTTTTCGTAGTTAGAGTAACCATTCTTTCCTATGCATTCTGAGTAGAGAGTTTGGTGAGTGTTCTCCGTAGAGTGTCATTACCCCTCACTCAAGAGGGTCTTGTCGAAATCAAGCATCGTTATTTTTACATTCACGAGTTGCAAGCGTTTCATCAGTATGGAGTTCTTCTGGAAAAGAGACTCTTCACATTCCAGCTGGTGAGAATTTGACCTTTCTGCTACGTAGATTGTGTCCTGTATACTAAGTGCCTTCTCGTACTGTTATTTCAATGTGTACTACTGGATCTTCTCCTTGTGCATTGTGTTCGGTTCTGTGATTATGCGACTTTCTGTGTACCTTAAACACCCGCGTTTCTTCTGGATCGTACCCTTTTCAGTTCGATGGCACCAAGTACTTTGCTGGTATTACGATTGCATCCTGCGGGTTCTCGTACATCTTCTTTCACATCGTGTATGGAGTTCTACGCAAACGACTCATCCATCTCCTCCTCCTTCTCTTTACGTGTATGTACAGCTTGGTCGTAGTAGGAAGTTCTCTCCTGCAGCTCTTTAGACTGCTTCGCTCTACGTAGCAATCAAGATGTACAGTTTCTACTTGCTGGTGCCCTCATCTGGTACAGATCAGTCCTCTCGTCCACTCCTAGTGCTCCCACAATTGTAAGATGACTATTGTTGATTGTATGTTGCTAATTCAAACAAGACATTTATACAGGTTGAATAAAAGGAGATCGGCCCTATTCTCCCATTACTCCTAATTGTCCAAAATAGAGCCACCCGATTCGTGGTTCCCATCGTGAATTCACAAAAACACCCTACCACCTTTGTGAAGTATCTGTATGTGACTATTTGGTGATATGTTTCTTGGTGTGACGTTAGAAGGCGAGGCAGGAGTTCTAATTTGTGTTGTAGACCATGGAGATGATTCTGAAGCCCGAAGGCGTCAAGCCCACTGACTTTGAGGTTGCTGTTGCCAACGAGATCGCTGAGATCGCCAAGAAGACCAAGGATCTTGCTGAGCCTCTGAAGACCTTCAAGATGACCGCTGCCAAGGAGGTCGAGGTCGAGGGAGACAAGAAGGCCATTATTGTGTTCGTTCCCTACAAGCTGTTCAAGGCTTTCCGCATGATCCAGACCCGTCTGACGACGGAGCTGGAGAAGAAGTTTGAGGGTCGCCCCGTTGTGTTCATTGCCCAGAGAACCATTCTGGCCAAGAACTACCGCCGTGCCCACAAGTTCCAGGGCAAGCGTCCTCACGCTTACACTCTGACCGCTGTGCACAACGCCATCATCGACGATCTGGTGTACCCTTGCGAGTGCGTCGGCAAGCACACCCACATCTCTTGCACGAACGGAAACTACATCAAGGTGTTCCTCGGTGCTCAGGGCCAGCAGGAGGTCGAGAACAAGCTCCCCGCTCTCTCCACCATCTACAGAAAGCTGACGAGCAAGAACATCCAGTTCGAGTTCAAGAACTAAGTTGATTTGCGATAGGGTGGTATTGTTTGTTTTATGAATTCCATACCGTTGGTCCCTGGGAAGCTGGAGGAGAAGAAGGGTGGCGTGAAGTCGATGTTTACCGGGGAAGTGGAGACGATGCGCGATCGACTGCAGCGACAGCAGATTGTGAACGATTTGAATTACGGACTGGAGTCGAATGTTTGGAACGAATGGAGCGTGTGACTGTGTAGTTCATGGATAAGGATCCTGAGGAGGAGAAGTTGGGCGACATCTATGACTTCGACAAGTATTTGGAAGAGAAGGAAGAGGAAAAGAAGAGTGAGGTCGTCGAAAAGAAGAAGGAGAAGAAGCCTGTATGTCGTTGTTACGGATTTATAAGAAACAGAGCAAATACATTGCGATATTGAAGCAGCGAGCGGATGAGCGAAAACGCGAGATGGATATCATATATGAAAAGTGGTATCGCTCGGAGAAAGATGATTAATAGAAATTTGTTGAAGGAGCGACAAAAGGATGATGCGATGTATGAGGGGAAGGAGAAGTTCGTGACGGCAGCATACAAGCGGAAGCTGGAAGCTGATCGCAAGTGGCTGGACGAAGTGAGAGAGCGGGAGTTGAAGGGACGTTCGAGCAAGTCCTCGTTCCTGACGCATATGATTGACTCGCGAGCAGACGAAACGGAAGATGGAAAGCAGGAATATCGTATGAGTCTGAGTTCCAAAAATGGATTAAAGAACCAAGAGAGGGACTGATGGGTACATGTCCGCTGTGTGGAGCAAATGGAGAGTACAAATGTCAGGGCAAAGCAAAAGGAGAGCACAGTCAAAGCACTTATCTGTTTCTGGGACAAAAGTACAAAGAGACTGGTGTGGTGATGAGATACATCGAAGTAAGCAAGACATGGATACTTGATTTGATATACGGAGAAAAAGGTCCAGAGATGAGTGGGGCTCTGGAGGAAATCTCTGGTGTAGAAATAGCAAGAGCCTACTTTTTGCCGGGGAAAAAGGTTCAGATTGATTATCACAAGCACGACCCGTATTCCGGAAGGGATTTCTGGGATGATTGTAATTTGAACGGCATGAATAATATCCAGATAAAAAATGGACAAATTTTGTCAGAAACTTACGAAAATATGAACGGAACAATGTTCCAGTATTCGGCAATGAAGGAATATGAAAGAGAGGTATACCGGTTCAACCCGATTGATTATCTGACGAGGTACATGCAGACACCACAGCTTGAAATGATTGTGAAAATGGGACTGACAGGAGTAGCGAAGAGTTTGGTCAGCTGCCAATATGTAATTGTGAAAAATGAGTACGCAAAAAGACCAGACGATTTTTTGGGCATTAGGAAGTGCCGTGTAAGACAGTTGATAGACAAGCACGGAGATCTGCATATTCTGGAAGCTATGCAGTTGGAGAAGCGAATGGGAGTAGTATGGACGGACGAACAGCTGGAGCATATTGCAGAGGCACATCTGCAGAGAGGACAAATTGAAGTAGCCACAACATACATGAGCGTGCAGCAGTTATTAAACAGGATTAAAAAGTATGCAAAATGTGAATGGAACACAGGATGTGGGAGAGGAGAGCAAAGGCTTCAGAACACTGCCACAACTTACATGGACTATCTGAGCATGAGACTAGCCCTGGGATATGACCTCAACAACACAATTTATCAGCAGCCGAGAAATCTGGAAGAGGCTCACGCGAAGATGGTGTCAGAAAGTAGCAAGGAGGAAGCAGACAAGCGGTTGAATGAGGTAAAAACAAGGTTCCCTAACATACAGAAGCAGTACAGAAAGCTACGGCGGAGGTATTTCTACGAGGACAAAAAACTGCTCATACGTCCAGCAAGATCGGCAGAGGAGATCGTGATGGAGGGACGTCTTCTCCACCACTGCGTGGGAGGAGATGGGTACCTGCGCAAACATAATGAGGGAGAGACTTATATTTTGATGATAAGAGAGCAGGAAAACCCAGGGATACCCTATATCACGGTGGAAATTGAAGAGAAGAGTGACAGAATTATACAGTGGTACGGAGCACACGATCAAAAGCCAGACAAGAAAAACATGGAAAAATGGCTTGATGAATATGTCAAAAAGTTAAATGCTGGAGAACTTAAGACCACGGAACCGCAGGAGAAAGAGATGCCACAGATACGCGTGGCAGTATAAATGAATTAAGGAGGAAAAAGATGGAAGAACTGATGGAACAGAGACATGATGGGAGCGAAGTGATTACGTACACGGATTATACCGTGTATAAGCAGGACTTAAGATCAGATCTGCAGCGGGCGGCTGAATCGTTTGTGCGGATCGGGTACATGTTAAAAGTGGCACGGGATACGAGGATTCTTGAGGGCTCCGGCTATGCGAGCGTCAATGAGTTCGCGTTAAAAGAGTTTGGATTGGAAAAGACGCAGGTGTCGAGGTTTATCAACATCAATGATCGGTTTGCCAAAGATGGCTACTCACTGGAGCTGCGCGAGGAGTATAAGGATTATGGCTACGCGAAGCTGGCAATGATGCTGACGCTACCGGAGGAGGTCAATGAGATGCTGAGCCCGGAGATGAGCAAGGCGGAGATCAAAGCGATCAAGGACGAGGTGGATGAAGAAAAGAAAAAAACGGACATCGAGGTGATGTTGGAGGAAAAGGACGAGGTGCAGCAGTCTCTCGATGACACGCTGGCCAAGGCACTGTACCAGTGGGGAAAAGACACACCAGAGAGCTACATGCAAATCTGGAACGAGGCACAGCGGTGCCGCACCGGGGAGATCACAGCAGAAGCACTGGTAAATGAACTCGCGCCAGGGGGATTTATCCTGATTATGACCCGTATTCCGGGAGAGGGTAGATGCTCGGTCAAAATCGATGAGAACAGCGAGCAGGTATCAGTGATGTTGATCCGCGACGGACAACGACATACATACAGCAAAACAGATGCGGCGCAGGTGCTCATGGATATGTGCGGCGGATCAGACGCAAAAGAGCAGTGGAGCGAACTGTATAACTTGGCATATCCGGAGCCGGTGAAAAAAGAGCAGGTTGCACCGGTGCAACCCAAAAAGGAGAGCCATGTGCAGCTGCCGCCAAAGAAAGAAAAGCCGGCAGAGAAACCGGAGGAAAAAATCGAAGAGAAGCCACAGGGACAGCCGGAAGCACCACAGGGGCAGTCAGCAGAGCAGAACAGAGAAAACGAAGCGCAGGAGCAGTCACAGTCGGCGGAAAGCATCGGAGAGGATGAACAGCGGGAGCGATCGGCGCAAAGCACAGGAGAGAATGAGCCGCAGGAGCAGCAGTCGGAGGAAGATACAGCAGAGGCAAATCAGACCAGACATGTAGAGGGCAGACGATCAGCGAAAGTCGCGGAGCTGGAGGCAAAGAAGCACTACTGGGCGGAGTCACTATCGGCACATGAGGTGGCGCTGAGAAATCGAATCAGCATGCAGCACTGGGAAAAGGTGGCAGAGATGGCAGCACAGATCAAGGATGAGGCAGAAAAGATTGTTGATCTCCAGAACGAGATTAAAGAGATCCAGGACGCCATCCAGATGCGAATTGAGGATATGGAGGACCAGCAGGATGCGGCAAAGGACGAGTAAAAACCTTAAGTACCAGTTTGACGAGGATACAAGGCGGCTGATTGTATTTAGAGATGATGGACAGTGCATCTTTTGTGCGCGTCGGTACCATATGGAGAACAAAGACCCGATGCTGTACCAGATCAAAGATATTATGCATTTTATCAACAAATCACAGGGCGGTCTTGGAATACAGAAAAACGGCGCAGTAGGATGCCGCTATCATCATATGCTGCTGGATAACGGCAGTAAGGGACTGCGTGCAGAAATGATAGAGATCTTCCGTGAGCACTTAAAGTCAAAGTACAAAGAGTGGGATGAGCGGGATCTGGTGTACCACAAATGGGATTTCCCAACTTTTGGTTAATTGTTATATCACGGGCACTCAGCGACAATGGACATCCCCAGGGGACACACCCTGGGGAGAAAGGAGAAAAATGTTTAAACATGTGATCTACGAGAAAAGATGCGCGATGTGCGGCAAAAAGTTTGATGCCACAAACGCAAAAACAATGTATTGCAGCAAGCGGTGCAGAGAAAGGAAAGCAAGAGAGCCGCGAAAAAGAGAGGATACGCTGTCAAAGACAGCCATGGAAGCATGTAAGCTTGGAATGAGTTATGGCGTATATGTAGCAAGACAGGAGGTGGGAGCACGTGGTTAGAGAAGCGTACAAGGAAGTGGTGAGATCGGCGAAGTATAACAGCTACGAAAAGAAGAAAAGCGAAAAAGCGTTGGAGCGATTCAGGGAAAAGCCGTATGCACTCCAGCGTAAGGAGAGGTTGGTGGAAAAACATGGTTGAATGTATGAGAACAGTAGCGAGGAAGCCGGAGTTTGGACAGTGGATTCCGGTAAGTGAGAGACTTCCGGATCCAGAAACAGAGGTGCTGATACTTGCCAGAAGGAAATACCACAGTGGCGGACAAGCGGATATTATCACTACCGCAATGTATGAGAATGGAGAGATGTCGGAACGTGATAGCTGTTGGAATTGGGTGGATATCGAGGGCGAATGGGACGAAGAAAATGAGTGTTACATTATCCCGAAGGGGTGGTGGGAGAACAAGCATTATAATCCAGACGATGTGTACAACAACCCGATAGATGACGAAGTGATTGCGTGGATGCCACTGCCAGAATCGTACAGGGAGTGAGGAATAGGCATGGAGTATGGATACATGCGTGTATCATCAAAAGAGCAGAACGAAGAGCGGCAGCGCGTAGCACTTTTGGAGGCTGGACTGAAAGAGAAGAACATATATCTGGACAAACAGTCAGGGAAAGACTTTAAAAGACCGCAGTATAAAGCACTGTACAGAAAGCTAAAGAAAGATGATGTACTGTTTGTAAAAAGCATTGATCGGCTAGGCAGAAATTATCAGGAGATAATTGAGCAATGGAGAAACATCACAAGATCACAGCAGGCAGATATTGTGGTGTTGGATATGCCGCTACTGGACACAAGAAGAGGAAAAGACCTGATGGGAACATTTATAAGTGATATTGTGTTACAAGTGCTTTCGTTCGTGGCAGAAAATGAGCGTACGAATATCAAGCAGAGGCAAGCAGAAGGAATTGCGGCGGCAAAAGCACGAGGAGTTAAGTTTGGGAGACCATCAATTCCATTGCCGGAGAATTTTCTCACAATGGTTTCCAGAATGACCTCAAGCATACACCGGGTGTCCTTTCCATGGCACGCACCATGGTCCCGGATTCCGCTGGCAGCCAGTTCTTTATCATGCACCAGACCAGCCCACACTTGGACGGCGAGTACGCGGCCTTTGGTCAGATCATCGAGGGCATGGATGTAGTCAACAAGATTGCTGAGACCGCAACCGATTACTCTGATCGTCCT
>ERZ857757.2878-NODE-2878-length-10464-cov-7.891440_pt1 | contig 10464 bp, 9 predicted proteins | sample MGYA00519764_ERZ857757 | MGnify/ENA primary metagenome ERZ857757 (study PRJEB31778, sample SAMEA3449359) | human gut metagenome | biome: human gut; feature: human-associated habitat; material: faeces | place: United Kingdom | collected 2010/2012 ... | reverse complement strand
TTTAATGTTACTTTTTCGCTTGTACGAAAAAGTAACCAAAAAGTACACCAGAGGGGCGGCGAAGCGCCGCTGCAAATAACCCTCTGGATACCCGGGGAACGGTTCAAAATTCCGAGCGGTGAATTACTTACTAAAACGCAAATTTTGTGCCTATCAAGAAATTCCTACGAAAATTTGCAACCTTGTGCCATACAGCTCGGAGTATTTTGAACCGGTGCGAAAGGGTTACTTTACTGCGTAAGGATTTGCAGGTGTTTATAAAAAGGCAAGCCCTGATTTGGGTGGACAGCAGGTTATGTGTTTCAGAGAATGGGGGAGTTTGGTGGGAGGGTGTTTTTAAGAGAACAGAAAGTTATTACCCGAAAAACAGATAGTTTCGGATGAGAATACGAAACTCCAATTTTTTTGCGCTCAAAAATAGTTTGGATAAATCTTAAAGTTTTAAACAGCTTATAGCACTTTTGTGTCACGCCAAGCCATAGTCATACTCTAAAATTTCTATCAGCCTACACCAATTTCCCTTTCCGCCGCAACAAAGATAACGTGCAATCTTCCTTTTCATCGACTGCTTGCGGCGTCAAGCACGCACTAACCGACCAAAGTCAAAATATGGATATTTAGCGATAGTCTCCTTGAAACATGGTCGTCTTGTTCGCGTCCGCTCACAATACTCCCTGTTTCGGCGGTCTCCGACACGCCAAAACTTGCCACCGGCAACTTTTGACGCGTCCGAGCAGCTGCTTTTTGGTTCTTTTTGCAGAAGCAAAAAGAACGTAAAAACCGTTTTCTTTTTGTTGCTTTTCGCAGAAACGAAAAGCAACAAAAACCCATTTCTGATAGAACAGCGAGGATACTCCATGAAAGATAACCGAAAAAACTTTCTATTGCTCGGCATAACCGCATTTCTTCTGTTTTTGATTACACGGTATTGGAGCATTGCCGAAAGCGTACTCGTTACGCTTTTCTACGCTGTCACACCGCTTATCGGGGGATTCGTGATCGCATACGCAGTCAATATCCCGATGAGCTTCTTGGAAAAAGCGCTGTTCGGAAAAAGCAAAAAAGCAATCATAACCAAGATCAAACGCCCGGTCAGCATGACGCTTGCTTTTGTACTTCTTGCCGCACTGGTCTTTTTGGTTATTACCTTGATCGTGCCGGAACTTGTGTCCTGCGTTAAAGTGTTGGTAGACGAAGTGCCGCCGGTGCTTGATGAATGGTATAAGAACTTGGAAAGCGAATATGGGCTTTCCGGGCTTTTGCAGGATAAAATCAACGAACAGCTCGGACAGAATGCCGACTGGAAAAACCTTGTGGAAAAAGCCGTCGATTTGGTCATAAACGGTCTCGGCGGTGTGATGGGATCGTTGTTTACATTTGTTTCCGCCGCTTTTTCTACCGTTTTTTCGGTATTCGCCAGCTTCGTTTTCGCGGTTTACCTGCTAAGCGGAAAAGAAACACTGACAGCCGGACTCAACCGCGTTGTTTCCGCTTATTTAAAACCGGAAAAATTAAGAAACACCTTAAAGCACGTTATTTCGGTTCTTGACGATTGTTTCCACCGGTTTCTTGTTGGTCAGTGCACCGAAGCTGTGATTTTAGGGGTACTATGTATTTTGGGTATGACCCTTTTCCGCTTTCCATATGCAACCATGATCGGCACGCTTGTCGGATTCACGGCGCTGATTCCGATTGCCGGCGCCTACATCGGCGCGGCGGTGGGCGCATTTATGGTATTTTCCGCTGACTCTCTCGTCGGAGCGGCTCTGTTTATCGTCTTTATCGTGGTACTGCAACAGTTGGAAGGGAATTTGATCTATCCGCGTGTTGTGGGAGCTTCAATCGGCTTACCGGGCATTTGGGTGTTGGTGGCCATTACAGTCGGCGGCGCTGTCGGCGGCATTGTCGGAATGCTGGTCGGTGTGCCGATTTTCGCGGCAATTTACAAACTCGTCAAAGGCGACCTCGCGCGCCGGGACGCGGCATTGACTCCTGTTGAGCCTCTGGACACTGCAAATATACAAGAATAAAAACAAACGCCGCAGGGTTCACTGATTCAGAGGAACCCTGCGGTCTTTTTTTCAAAAGGCGGTTAAGAATTGTTTAAGAGCCGTGTAAGATACGGTTAAAGTCCTTGATTTTTCCCTTTTGTGTGCTACAATGAAGCCATAGCAACTCAAAAGGAGGATCTTTCATGAACCGGGAATCACAAAATCTGCCGGCTGTTTCAAATGTTTTTCAGGCTCTGCGCAGTACCGCCGCCAACATAAAGAACTATATTTTGGAACATCCGCATCTGTTACTGCTATATTGGCCGGTTTTCTTTGTGCTGTTTGAGCTTTCCGAAAGCGGCGCTTTCATTACGCGGTATCATACCGTACAAGTCATATGGGACGAGTATATTCCCTTTTGCAGTGTGTTTGTCGTTCCGTATATAGCTTGGTTCTTTTTTGTCGGGGGCATGACAGTCTACACGTTTTTCTGTGAAAAAAAGATATTTGTCCGTTATATGACTTTCGTCGCCCTCACCTATACGGTCGGCCTTGTTACCTTTTTTCTCTTTCCGAGCGTCCAACATCTGCGCCCGACGGTCTTTATCAACCCCGGCTTCTTTGACCGCTTAGTCATCGGAATTTATGCGTCGGATACCAACACGGGCGTGTTCCCGTCGCTCCACGTGGTCGGGCAATTGGCGGTGCTGTTTGCTGCCTTCCAGTGCAAACGCTTTCAACATGTTGCTTGGCGTATCTTTTTTGTACTTTCCAGCATGCTTGTGTGCGCGTCTACCGTCTTTCTCAAACAACATTCCCTTTTGGATGTATTCGCCGGAATTTTTCTTTCTGTCGCAGTCTATCCTCTCGTGTACAGACAAACACCCCCGAAAGGAGACGGAAAAGCATGAAAACGCCTGCACTTGATCTTCTGTTTGAACTCTATCAGTTTCTCTGCCCGTTTCTGCCGTTTGCCGTGATGAGCTTTTTGCTGTTGCACAAAAGCCGCAAACAAAAAGGCGGCGACGGTTGTCTGGAAGAACCGTCCCGCCGTGCGGAACACTTAAATTTTGTCGGAATTCTGCTTTTCGGCGTATACATCACCATGGTTTTGGATGTGACCGGAAGCGGTACGCTGTATGATTTTCTGCGTTCCAAGGGACTTAACACTGCCGCCGTCAATCTGATTCCGTTTTCCGACCCGGATCTTTCGGCAGTCGGCTATACGCTAAATGTCATCATGCTCATGCCGTATGGATTTCTGGTTCCGTTACTCTTGAAAAACATGCGGAAACTCTGGAAGATGGCTCTGGCGGGCGCGTTTTTCTCCGTGCTGATCGAATGCAGTCAATTATTGAATTACCGCAGCACCGATGTTGACGATGTGATTCTGAATACGCTTGGCGCTGTTCTTGGTTATGGCCTTTATCGGCTGTTTGCGCGAATCGTTCGGCGTGATATCGGAAGAGATGCCTGTATTCCGTGCGAATGCGCCGTATGGGTTTTATCCGCCTTTTTCGGAAAATTTTTGCTGTACAACGGGCTGGGGTTTGCTGTTCTTTTGTATGAGACGTAGTTTATGAGTGTTTTTTAACCGGAATCTGTGCAATCATGATACCGGCTAGAATCACCACACAGCCGACGTAACCGGCCGCTGTCATGCGTTCGTTTAGCAGAAGTGCGCCGCCGATAGCCGCAAACATGGATTCGGTTGAAAGAATGATAGCCGAAACGGTGGGATGTGTGCCGCGCTGACCGATAATCTGCAAGGTATACGCAACGCCGGTAGACATAATGCCGCCGTAGAGCAGGGGAATGAGTGCCTGCTGCACGGCGTTCGCCGTAATCGTTTCGGTGAAAAAGGCGATAATAAGGCTTAAAATACCGACAGTGAAAAATTGGGTGCAGGAGAACCGGATCGGGTTTATCGAGCTGTTAAAATAATCGATAAAGACGATATGTACGGCAAAAGCAACCGCGCACAGCAAAAGCACCACGTCGCCGAAACCGATGGTAAGCGTACCGCCGAACGTCCTGCCGCCCGTTACGATTTTTAACATAGCTGTGAAAAACGGGGTATCGCCCGACGACATACTGCCCGAAAGAATGAAAAACAGTCCCACAAGCGCAAGGATCGCACCAAACCAAGTGTTGCGGTTCGTGCGCTTTTTTAGAAATACTGCCGAGAAGATTGGTACGATAACCGTATAGAGCGCAGTCAGAAAGCCGGCTTTGCCGGAACTGCCGGTGATATTGATTCCCCATTGCTGTAAATTCGCAGCTGTAAAGAGGATCAAACCGGCCACCATGCCGGAAAGGTAGGTGATTTTGTTTTTCCCCTTTTCGCCGCGCTCAAAAATGAAAATCACCGGGAGGAGCGACACGGCGCCGAGTATAAACCGAATGCCGTTGTAATAAAAGGTTCCGAGATTTGCTCCGCCGGAAACCTGTGCCACAAAGGCAAAGCCCCAGATGATAGCGGTCAAGAAGAGGATGAGAATGGAGGTGGGTTTGTTTTTCATGGTTTTGCACGTGCCTTTCGCTGATTGGATCAAAGTGGTAATGGATAAATTATAGAGGAATACGACATTTTTCACTTTTACAAAAAGTGGTAAAAGAGGCGGCCATGCCGCCTGCCGATGCTCACGCGGCGCGTGAATTTGCCGCCCCGGGAGGGGCGGTCGGGGAGCCGCTGTTATTTTTGCGAAAAGTAACCAAAGAGGCATTTGGGATCGCCTTTCTTTTTCGGAAAGGAATGGAAAGAGCACTTTTCGTTTTACGAAAAGCAGAAAAGGGACGGTTTTAATGTTACTTTTTTGCTTGTACGAAAAAGTAACAGAAAGAGACGTTTTTACGTTCTTTTTGCAGAGGCAAAAAGAACGTAAAAACGCCCCGGCAAGACCGCAAGGGCGTACCCTTGCTAAACCGGCTTTACATCGATAAACACAAGTTCCGGCGGATTGAAAAGGCGCGGAATGGGAAATCCTCCCAAAAGACCGCGGCTGACAATTAACGCCCCTTGCGCTAACGTGTAAAGACCGCCGGCATATTTCGGAAATAACCCTTGATGCGGCGCATATAATCCGTTGATAAGCCCCGGCAAACGCCATTGTCCGCCATGAGCATGCCCGGCAACAGCAAGATCAAACGCTAAATTCTGCGTTTCATTCAGCCAAACCGGAATTTCCGGATGGTGACAGATAAATACAGTAAATAAACTGTCTCCGTCCTTGGCGTCCGCACGGCTAAGCGCTCTTTTCGCCTGCGACAGTACCCCCTCAAAACCGGCTTCCTGCAAATCGTCAATTCCGGCTATCCGGATGTTTCCGTCTGCTGTTTTCCAAAAAACCGAATCCCCGCGTAGCACCGTAATTCCATATGAACGCGCCAAGGCGCGAACCTCTTCCGGTTTGCCGGAACGGTATTCATGATTCCCGGTCACATAAAAGCACGGATACTCTTTTCCAAGCGCACCAAGCAGCTCCAAGGCCGGCTCACGGCTCTTGTCCTCCGCTATGACATCTCCGGCAAGTAATACAATATCCGGCTTTCCGGAACGGAGTTTCGCTAATAGTTTTTCTTGCCCTTTTCCGTAACGGGCGGCATGAAGATCCGAAAGCAGCGCAAAGCGGAGCGTCTTTTGACCGCTTAGCTTATCCGTTAGAAGTGTATAGCGGCGCACGGTAAGTTTTATCGAAAGAAGAATTCCTGCCGCCGCAAGGACGCAGGCGGCAAGAAAAAATACACCGACAAAGAAAGATACCGACATCGGTTTAACGCAAAACGACGTTCTTGACGATACCGCCCTTTTTGGGCGCATCCCCTTCGCCGACTATGAGCGATTCCGGCAGATCCGACGTACTTCCGGCATCGATTCCGAGCGCTTTCTTGTCGGTCTGTTTGACGCCGTTGACAAAAACATCCTCAAACAGAATATCGGAAATTACCGTGTTGTCGGCGGCTGCGGCAATGTTGGACGGCGGTATGCGTCCGTCCTCCGAATGGACATGGATATTCTTGAACCGGACATCCGAAATGTTGCCGGTCACATCGTCATGCGACCACATGGTATGAATAGTGAGAATCGTAAACAAAAGCGGCATATGTTTTTCATTGGCGTTGACATAAACTTCGTCGCGCTCAGTCTGCAATTTGCCTGCCATGGCCTTGGCGGTATATTCGGTATAGATATCCTCAAAGCGGATATGGGATACTTCGGCATGGTCGCCGTGTTGAATGTCCATCATGACCGAATCGCCGTGGATAACATGGATGTTCTTGAAGCAGATATCGGAAATGGTGGGTGCACAGGTCTCCGCGCCGATTTCCATGGCGCGTCCCCAATCGCACCACAGCACACAGTTTTCCGCATAGACATTGCGCACCGGAAGTGTGGTATTTCCGGCAAGACCTTTGATAACAATACAGTCATCGTAGTTGCGCAAATAGCTGTTGCGGAGAACGGCATTGGTGCAGTTGGTAAAATCACAGCCGTCGGAATTGTACCGCCACATGCCGATAAGCTTGATGTTGTCGGCCGTCACGTTGGTACAGCCCGAAAAATGCGCGGTCCATGCCGAAGAATTGACTATGGTAATACCCTCTACCCACACATTTTCGCAGTGTGAGAAGCAAAGCGGCGAGCCTTTGCCGCGCTCGATGCTGGAATTGTCCAAAATGCCGTAACCTAACACGCGGACATTTTTCTTATCCGATGCGGAAAAACCGCCGTATACAACCGAACCGGGCGCAAAATAGACCGTTTCGTTGTCGCAAAGCTCCGTAATCTCTTCGGAATAATGTACGCCGGGCGCAAAATACAGCACATTTTCGTCCTTTTCGTCAATACCGAACTCCTTTTCCGGATCGATAAAAACGGTCAATACGTGGTGCATATCGTCAAATTCGACAGAATACTGTCCCGGACCCGGGAAAGTGACTCTGACCTTGCCGTCCGCAAATTCCGGTCCGATGTTCTTGTCAAGCGGACGAACCGTCACCGTTTCAAAAAAATCTTTCGGCGTGATAATTAACGTGACCGCGTTATCCGAACCGAACATGGTAAACGATGTCGGCTCGGTCTGCTCAAACGGGCGCTGATAGCCCGGCCAGACCTGATTGAGCGGAAAAGCCGACACATCACAGCCGTAAACGCCGATTTTTTCGCCATTTTCGGTTACAACGGAAAAGGCGTCGGAAACTTTTTCGTAATTTTCGGGAAAAGAATAAATTTTCATATTCATGCGTCCTTTCTTTGGAAACGTTATCGGGAAGATTCCGGCCATTCTAACGTAATACGGCCGATCTTTCCGTCGCGGAATTCGTCGATCAGCATACGTGCACAGCGAAGCGTGTCCACTTCGCCGCCTGAGATGAGGAGCGACCGGGACCGTCCGATAGCCTCAAAGATTTCGAACGGTTGCTTGTCGTTTACCTCATCAGCAGACAGTTTAAACCGCTGCATCATCAGATTCGGATATTTTTCAAACAGCTCTTTGCACAAAAGCACGGCAATCTCCTCGGTGTCTAAGATCTCATCGCGGATAGCGCCCGTGTAGGCAAGGTGAAGTCCGACGGTCTCATCGTCAAATTTCGGCCAAAGAATGCCGGGAGTATCCAATAAATCGATGCTTCCCTCGACCGTGACCCATTGTTGGGAGCGCGTGACGCCGGCTTTATCTTGGGCTTTGGCTTTGCGCGCGCCGTAAAGCTTGTTGATTAGCGTAGATTTTCCGGAATTGGTCACACCTAAAATCATCGCTTTCGGCAAACGGCGCATACCGCGCCTTTCATAGGCGGCAAGCTTTTCTTTCAAGACCTCGCGAATGGCCGGCAGGATCTCACAAATACCAGTCCCGGTCACGCAGTCGGTAAAAATAACCGTCTTTCCCTGAGCGGCAAAATACTCTTTCCAGCGTGCAATTGCATTCGGGTCGGCAAGCGAAGATTTATTCATCAACGTAATATATGGCTTTCCGCCTAATATCTTTTCGATGTTCGGGTTTCGGCTGGAAACCGGGATTCGCGCGTCGCAAAGCTCGATGGCGATATCCACCATGGCAAGGCTCTCGCCGATTTCGCGGATAGCCTTGGTCATATGTCCCGGAAACCATTGAATGGCGCGCGCCAACTCACTTCCGGTAGCCGCTTTGCGTTCGGAGTCCTTGTTTTTGGCCTTTTTCGGACGCTTTTCCGCGTCAAGCACCGCGCCGGTCGCGCTGTCGGTGATAACGTGCGTGCGCTTTTTATACGGCTTTGCGAAAGCGTCCTTGTCTTTAAACGGTGCATTCTTGGCGTTTTTGGCGCCTTGTCTGGGCTGCCGGGTATCGCGTGGCTTGGAATTTTTAGCGCCGGTCTTGCCGGATTTCTTTTTCTGTATCATAATTCTTCCGTTTCGTTATTCTTGTTCGTCGCTGTCAAACAGTGTGGCATTGCGCACCTTTTCCGGCTTTTTTCCGTCATCTTTCCGTTCGGGATAGGCAAAGCCGAGATGTTCATATGCGCCGCGTGTGGCACAGCGGCCGCGCGGTGTGCGGTTGAGAAACCCGAGCTGCAAGAGGTACGGCTCATATACGTCCTCTAATGTTACAGCCTCTTCGCCAATCGTAGAGGCAAGCGTTTCCAATCCCACCGGGCCGCCGTCGAAAAACTCGATGATCGCCGACAGCATCCGGCGGTCGGTCATATCTAAGCCCAACTCATCCACTTCCAACATATTTAACGCGTCAGACGCAACTTGCTTGGTAATCACGCCATCCGCTTTCACTTGGGCATAGTCGCGTACACGTTTCAACATGCGGTTTGCGATACGCGGTGTCCCGCGCGAGCGGCGCGCAATTTCATAAGCGCCGTCCGGATGAGCCGTCACACCTAAAATGTCGGCACTGCGGCAGACAATGTCGCAAAGCTCCTCCGGCGAATACAGTTCCAACCGGTATAAGTTTCCAAAACGGTCGCGCAAAGGGGACGAAAGCTGACCGGCACGCGTGGTCGCGCCCACAAGGGTAAACGGCGGCAACGGCAGACGGATGCTCCGGGCGGACGGGCCTTTTCCGGTAATGATATCTAAGTTGTAGTCCTCCATGGCCGGGTACAGGATTTCCTCAACCTGACGCGGCAGACGGTGAATCTCGTCGATAAACAAAATATCCATCGGCTTTAAGTTGGTAAGAAGCGCCGCAAGCACGCCGGGTTTTTCGATGGCAGGGCCGGAGGTGATGCGGATATCCACCCCCATTTCGGCGGCAATAATGGTGGAAAGCGTAGTTTTGCCGAGTCCGGGCGGTCCGTGTAGCAGAATATGGTCAAGCGCTTCGCCGCGCATTTTGGCCGCCTGCATGGAAATCGCTAATTTTTCCTTGATTTTTTTCTGTCCGACGTAATCGTTCAACGTTTTCGGACGCAAGGAAAGCTCAGCTTCATAATCCTCCGGCGATTCCGAAGAGGAGACGATCCGATTTTCAAAATCGAATTCTTCTTCCTCGTAGTTCTTGTCCTTATTGCTCTTTATCATATGTTTTTTCTTCCGTTATTTATCGTATAAAATTTATTATTTACGTTTACATCAGCTTTGTCAAAGCCGATCGGATCAGCTCTTCCAAGGTCGCGCCGCTTGCTTTGCGGATAGCGCCCATGGCTTCCTGCCGGGAATAGCCGAGAACGACAAGGGCGTTGACAGCTTCTTTAAACATATCGTTTCCGGCAGACGGAGCGTCGGACGTTGCAGTCATTTCCTCTGTCGGCAGACCCCAATCGGTTAATTTATCCTTCAATTCCAGAATAATCTTTTGAGCCGATTTCAAGCCCACGCCTTGGGCGGCCGAGATAGCGCGTGCATCCTGTGCGGCCACTGCCGTGATAAAATCGTCGGGAGACAGAACCGACAAAACGGCAAGCGCAGCTTTGGGACCGACGCCGGAAATGCCGATGAGCATTTTAAAAAGATCGCGTTCGCGCTCCGAAAAGAAACCGTATAATTCGGCTGCGTCCTCGCGCACCACATAGTAGGTGAACAGTTTCACGTTGTTTCCGACTGTGTTCCCCGACGCATTGAAAGCGCCGCCTGCGGCAAGGCTGTCATAGGTCTTGCGCGTAATTGAAACAAGATACCCCACGCCGCCGCAGTCTACGACTGCCCGGTCTGGCTCCAAAAGCGCAAGAAATCCGTTTAAATAATAGTACATGCAAAACCGTCCTTGTTCTGTAATTTGAAGATATCTGTCGGATAGGAAAAATATCCCCATATTATTATAATTTTAACCGATACGAGGGCAAAAGTCAAGGCAAAGATTGAAAAATAATTCTTTTCCCGAAAAGAATGAAAAGGGATGGGTTTGTGTTACTTTTCGATTTTCGAAAAGTAACACAAAGAGAACGTTTTTTACGTTCTTTTTGCAAAAGCCCAGAGGACCAAAAGGGCGTTTTTCTGTTACTTTTCGCCTCCTTGAATTTACAATGTAAGTGCAAGCAAAAA
>ERZ857757.2874-NODE-2874-length-10476-cov-3.292390_pt1 | contig 10476 bp, 5 predicted proteins | sample MGYA00519764_ERZ857757 | MGnify/ENA primary metagenome ERZ857757 (study PRJEB31778, sample SAMEA3449359) | human gut metagenome | biome: human gut; feature: human-associated habitat; material: faeces | place: United Kingdom | collected 2010/2012 ... | reverse complement strand
TCCATGATGATGAACCCTATGGCACAGATGCCACCAGAGTAGGAGTCCCTTGGATGTTGACATATAGAATTACGAGTGACCTTGAGTTTGTCTTTTCATGGAAGTGTTGCATGATCATCTTAGTTGTGTTGAATGTATCATTACATCATTTTGCTGATGCATAGTATGTCGTTTCCTTCTTCCTCTTTGAAGGTAACCTGATAACGAACGTTATCGGAACATTCTATTTCTGCAAGTACTCTTCTTGGATGATGATTGTCGTATGATCCCCACGATGTCTATTCATTTCCTAGTACGATGTGGGGAATGGACTTTCGGCTCTTTGTTGTCTTATTCTCACCATTGTCTTCTTCGGGATGGGTACTGTAGAGATATTTGGTATGGTGTTTGATACGCTGGGCTACATCTTCCTGGGCTTTACAGGTTTCTATGTATGCTTGGTAAAGGAGTAACATCGTAGATCATTGAACTCACTTTCGGTATTATTTACTCCATTCATGCAGTGAGAGTCTCGAAAAAGTACACATCCTATCAGATAGAACTAGCTGAAAAGAGTAATGCCTGGAAGAAGTGGCATGTTTCTAGATAATAAATAATTCTGATACACGTTTCAATTCGCACAACAATAATGGGATTAGTTCTAGTATACCATTCACAAATGATGGATCATTCTTCCTTCCAATCTCTCAATCTCACTTCTTCTTCTAGCATTATCATACTGAAGCATGAAAACTACACCAGCGCCATTTGTCATATGACAATACTACAAAATCGGGTACTTTGCGCGAAAGAGGGCCTATACCCCAATGGCTGAGATTCAGTTTCAATCTCAGTCATTCTCGTTTCGTCAATATGATTCATACTACAAACTTAAATTCCAGTTCACCTACAACTACCCTGTCTGTTGCTCAGTCTACTCCAAACACTGGTGTTACTGGACAACCTATCTATCCTCAACCAGAAATAGCCTCTGGAGCTGGGGCGCCACAAGTTAGTCCGGTAATGTACCAGATGGCATATCAACCTGGCGCTCAGCCAATGATGCCTCCAGCCGCCTATACTCCTCAGGCGTTTGCACCTGTGAATCCGATGCCAAGCGAGTAACCACTCCTAATCCTAATAACTCGTAGGATCACGAAAGAACTTATCACCGTGTTGTCTTGGAGAGGTTGTATGATTTTCTTGCTTGTTGTGAACGTATTCATAACGGTTGATTCTCATTGATAGTACATTGTATCCCTATTCATCTTTGAAGGAAACCTGATCACGAATATCATCGGCTCCATCTATTTCTGTGAGTATTCAGGATGGATGATGATTGTTGTATTCCATTCATAATGTCAAATAACCATGTAGTACGCTATCGGAAATGGACTATCGGCATTTACAACGGCGATTGTAGCCCTTAACTTCTATCTCGCTTCCACCATCGATCCAGAGGTCGCAGCTATCTGCATGACCTGGTTCTATATTTACCTTGGCATCACCATATTCTATGTGGGGTTGGTTTGGGAGTATGAACGCTAGATTGCTGTGTTCATCCTCAGTATTATCTACAGTGACAAGGCAGTTAAGGTCGGACACAAGTATACAGCCTTCCAGATTTCAACTGTCGATAGAAGCAGGGATTGGAAGAAGTGATTTGTTTCTTAGGAGTAATAATAGTAATTGATTTGTCACATATCAATCATCTAAATGGAATACACTATTACAATACGCTTAAATCCCCGATGCCATTGATTCAATCCTCCATCACCCCTCCCCCGCACCTTTCTCCCAACAAACAACCCCACTAAAGGACTGCGCAATTCACATGTTTCTGTTCAAAAGCTGGTCTGTAGACCGATGTGACACATACTTCGCCACAACCACGTTCTTCTCCTCTCCCGAATGGAGCGCTGTTACATAGTACATGGAGGAAGGAACGACTCCCGACACCCAATTCCTCACCGATTGCCGCAGTTGTACGGGACGTTGCGGCTCCTCCCTCTTTGTTTCCACTTTCTTCTTCAGTATAGGACGCTCCGAACGAACTCCAAGACAGTCGCAGCAAATGTGGTACTTCCGACTCCCATTGTGATACACGTACATACGTCGAGGATGGGTGCGTTGACAGAACTGGCACAAGACTGGACCGTTGTGGTCCAAAACTCCACTCCGAAGAGGTGTGCTCATTCACAACAAATGAATGCCGAGTCATGACTTGCCTCGCATTCTGATTGGCTGGAGGCACTTTTCTCCCTACCAATCATCTCACGCCAAAACCCCGTTCGGTGATGCTTCTGTGTTTCTCTCAGTCAATTCAATATCATCGTCTTTTGGAGTCGGAAGAATTCATGATAACGAAAAATACCTTGAAATAGAGAACCGCCACCAATCCATGTCCCAACAAACAACCCAACATACGAAGAAACATAGCACAACGACCTTAGAAGGCCCTCAGAATCGCCGTAGCTCCGCAATTGCACTGGCAGTGCGAGCCCGTGTTGACGCAGCTGCAACTCGTGTCCCATTCCTCGGCAATGAACTCCATGCTGCACGCGCTCGCCGCCGTCGTGAAGCTCGTGAAGCGCTCCGGCACCTCCAAGAAGAAGCTCTCCCACGCCGCGCGGAACGTCGACGCGTCGTACGTCACGTAGTACGTTGTGTCCGCCTCCCACGCCTCCGGGTTCTCCGCCACACACTGCATGCCCGAACACACGGGCGTCAGCGACACGATCGGACGCACGCAGTCCAAGCACCGCACCGTCACCGGCTTCACCGCCACTGCCTCGCGGTTGAACGTCATCACGATCGGCGCGTTCACAGCCACGCGCTCCGCACCGTCCACCGGCGTCACGCTCTTCAACTCCAGCGTCATCTCTACACCTCACTTCTCCCACACACTCCTACTGTCCGGCGAAGCCACACGCGACACGAAGGACACCACGCAGTTGGCGCCGTCGCGCTCGCACATCATCGGGTTCTGAACGGCGTCGCCCACCGTCGCCGGCAGACGCAGCTCGCAGTCGTGTAGATGCGGAAGCAGACCCGTGTGCACGAGAAGGTCCACGTAACCCTTGCGAGCCTCGAAGCCGGAACGCATCACCAGCGGCGTTGTCGCCGAGTCGAAGACGCGGTGCACCGTCGCCTCACCGCGCTGCGAACAACGCAGCTCGTACGTGAAGGGCTCCAGCGAGGTCACCGGCTCCGTCAGCGTCGCCAGCAACACTTCCTCCTCCTGCAGCTCCGCTACCAGCAGCGTCGTCAGCGCTGGCTCCATCGCGTCCATCGACACCGTGAACTCGAATCGCTCCGCGTTGTCGGGCATCGGCTTCGCGTCCAGCAGCGCCCACGCGTCCTCGCCGTGCAGTCGCTGCACCGCCTCCAGCGACACGAAGCCCAGCGAGCACGTCGCGCCCGCAGGAAGACGCTCTTCGCCACGCAGAGACACGCGCAGCTGGTCGTGCTTGGCTCCCTCGATCATCTCCTCGCTCAGCTCGAAGCGCTGCGTCAGACCGCCACAAGCCACCCAGATCGCCGGGTCCGAACCCAGTTTCACACTTCCGTCGAACGTGATGCGGAACGTCGGCAGACGGCTCTCGGGAGCCACCGACTCGATCGAACGCACACGCAGAGGCGAAGCCGCGCTCGCCGTGGTGAACAGGTCCGCCTGCGTAATCGTCGCCAGCGAGTGGCGCGCCACACAGCTCACGTAGTAGTGGGTGCGCGGCTCCAGATTCTGCAGGAAGACTGTGTGCTGCTTGCCCATCGAAGTGAACTGTCCCTCCAGAATACCCGCAGCCACCTCCGCAACCAGCTCTTCAGGAGCCACCAGCGACTTCGCAGCCACACAGTAGACCGCATCGACGACCGACGTGGTGACGTCGAGGACCGCCGAGGAGCCCGTGACCGAGCCCTCGCGCAGCTCCATCGTCATGCTCGTCTCCTCCTGCGCCAGCGTGGTCACCGTCAGACGCTTCTCCACCTCCACACGCGGCACCTTCACGACCAGAGCGTACTCGCTCTCTGGACGCAGACCCGCAAACACAGCACTCATTCCCTCCTCACCGCAGACCAACGGCAGCGAGACCTCCATTCCCTCGGCGTCCGTCAAACGAGCCGTCGCATCCAAACAGAAGGGCGACGCCACCTGCACCGTCACGTGCGTCGCATGCGCCTCGGTCGTGATCGTCACCTCCGAAGCCTCCACGCTATGCAGCGTCTCCACCGTCACCGAACTCCACGCCGCCTGCTCGGGAACCGTCTGCTCCGCCGCAGCAGCCACACGGCACTCCACGGGACCGGGAGCGAACTCGGACACGGGAATCAGCGCCTCCAACGCCGTCACGAAGCGTGTGACACCAAACACGGCGTCGCTGGGACGCTTGCACTGAACGACATACACACTCACAGGCGCGGTTGCGAAGACCGCTGCGGGCGTCCACTGGAGACGGAGTAGCTGGGCCTCCTTCTCCTCGGCAGTCACCTCCACAGCGCCGTAGGGAAGCTCCGAGGCAACCGACGTCACCGTCAGCGACGCGGGCGTTCCCGACGTCTCTCCCAGCGTGAAGTAGCACGTGATCATCAGACTCGACTCCGCCTCGCTCACCGCCGTGTACAGCGTCGGGCTGAGCGTGGTCGGAGCTGCAACAGCCTCGCCGTTGCAGGTCACCTCCAGATAGCTCGCGAAGGCGTGGAGACTGATCGGAACAGCCACCGACACCGTCACCGCCACCGCGTTGCCCTCCGCCACCTGCGAGACCACCGCCAGCTCGGGAGCCGCCGGCTGGATGCGCAAACGCTCCTCCGCCAGCAGATCGTCGAAGTCGTAGGGCGTCTCCATATCGGGCGAACTCAGACCGTAGGCGTTCTCCGCACGCAGCAGAAGCGACACGTGTCCGGGAAGGTAGGCGAAGGGTCCGAAGCTGCGTGCCGTGCTGTCCACACGCACCTCGGGAAGCAGAGGCGGCTGGAACGCCAGGTAGTACGCGGTCACGGGGTAGGGAGCGTCCACCACCTCCGGAGCGTCGAAGCGCACAGTGAACGAGTCGCTGCCGGGAACCACCTCCACGTTTCTCGGAGCGCTTGGCGGCAGCGGCGCCGTCGTGAAGGTCACGTCCAGCGGCGTCTCAGGAACCACGGCGTCGTTGAGAGCGCGCCAGCAGGCGGGGAACACCATCTTGTACTCGCCGTAGCGCAGGTAGTTCGCGATGTCGTGAGCGTCCTCGTTCTTGGGAATAAAGTCCGCGAACACGCCGCCGTTGCGATGACGACCCACCAGCGACGTCTTCGTCGCGTTCACACGCAGTCGGTAGCGGTCGCTCGCGTCGCTCGTCGACACCACCTCCACCTCACAGTCGGGAAGCGGTGTCTTGATCGCCAGCGTCGAGAACAGCGCGGCGGAAGGTCGGCGGGACACGTGCGTCATGCCCTCGTACGGCATCGTCTTCACCGTCGGAGGAATCGGAATACACGTCTCCGGAATCACCTCGGGCTCCCACTCGCCGCTCAGGAGACAATGACGCGTCCACATGCCCGTGTAGTCAGCAGGACAAGGAAGTGTGAAGCCCTCACCAGCAAGCGTCTCGCCCCACGCGCCCTCAGCGGCACACACATTGTGCACACAGGCGTCCACAATCGAGGTCGCCCACACTCCTCGGATGTCGCAGTACAGAAGCAGATTGCCATTGTAGCCCTCGGGACACGGCGCCGTCGCGTTCGTGTTGGCCAGCGTCGCAGAGAACGCCTTTCCGTCCACCGTGGTGGCTCGACAGATGATGGGACGACACTTTGACATGTCGTAGTCGCTCCACAACGCGCCCTGCTGGCAGGTGCGCGTCTTCTCGCCCATGAAGCCGTCGCCGCAGGAACGACTCTCCGTCTCGCCCACGTTCACCAGCGTTCCGTCGTCGTTCGTGCAAGCCAGACGCGTGCACGTCGATTCCTTCAAGTGCAGCTCCGATCGCATCGTCTCCTCGTTGTACACACACTCGTACGTCATCGCGCCGTCCATGTTCACGTAGCACGCTACCGACAGCGTCTCGCCTACCGGCACCTTCGTCACCGTGCCGTTGCCATGGTTGTACGCGCAGGGCTGCTCGCAGCGTGACTCGTCCACCTCGCCCCATCTGTATCCGTAGCACTGACGACGACGCATGCCCTTGCTGCCTCCCACGCACGGCGCCTCGCTCCACTCGCCCACGCCCGTCTCGCTCCACTCGTCCTCCGCTTCGCAGCGACACGCCGACGCGTCCAGATCCTCCCAGTGACCCGTAAGCGCTCCGCACGTGCGCGTCACCGACACGCCGTTCATGCACGTCATCGCCGGAGACTCCTCGCCCGCTCGGCGCTGGTTCCAGAAACGACCGAACTCGTCACGTGCCTCGCAGAAGCACGCCGACACATCAGGCTCCGCCATGTGACCGTCCTCCTGGCATCCGTAGACGATGGAACCCACGTCGCACGCCTCCGTGTGCTGCTCGCCGAAGCTCAGATCGAACTCTCCCGCACACTTGCACAGATCCTGAATGGGAGCCTCCCACATGCCGTTATCGGCACACGTGCGAGAGCGGAAGCCCACGTCGCACAGAATCGACACCACCTCGCCGGGAGACGACTGACGCCAAATACCCTCGCTGCCGCAGAAGCAGTTGCTCACGTCGCGCTCCTCCCAGAAACCGTCCAGACCGCACACGCGCGTCATCGTTCCCTCCGAACACGACGAGGAGGCGATGTCACCCGCCAATGTCGTCGCGAACGGACCCTCTCTGCCGCACTTGCACTCGCTCAGATCCACAGGGTCGAAGTAGCCCGAGTCCGCGTTGCAGGTGTACACGCGTTCACCCACCGAACAAGCCTTGCCGTAGCTCTCGCCGGGAGGCAGCAGCACCTCCTGCTCGTCCTCCGTGTACGTGCATCTGCAGTTCTCGTTGTTCACGGGTCCCCACACGCCATTCACGTTGCACACACGTGATCGCTCGCCGTGCATGCAGCCGATCGTCACCGTCGTCGGACGCGTTCCCACAGGAACCTTGTACCACGACTGCTCCGACGGACACCACTTCACAGGACACTGATTCTGGTCCACAGCTCCCCACTCTCCGTCGGGACCGCAGAAGCGCGTCTGTGTGTTCTCAGGGTCGGGCACTCCGTCCGCGTCGAAGCAAGGCGCCGTAGCCACCGTGTTCACAGGGGTCGCGTCGAACCCATCGAGCGCCTTGCACATGCAGTTCGAGTAATCGATCTCCTTCCACGCGCCCTGCTCGTCGCACTCGCGCGTCATCTCGCCAGCGGGACACGCCTTCGTCGCCGTCTCGCCGCTCAGCGTGCGTTGCCATCCGCTCTGCGGACTGCAGTAGCAAGCTGACCGATCATAGATCTCCGTCCACTGTCCGTCCGTGCCGCACAGACGACGCACGAATCCACTGCCACATCCAGCGCGTGCGTAGCTTCCCGCGGGCGTCTCGCTCCACACGCCCTCCGCAGGACACTTGCAGTTGAAGTTCTGCACCTCGCCCCAGACGCCCGTCGACAGACACTCGCGCGTCAGCTTGCCGCGGTTGGCACACGTCACCTCCACGCGTGTGTTCAGCTCCGTCTGCGGCCAGATGTCGTCGGCGGCGCAGGCGCAGTCGTCACGGACCAGCTCCCAGTGACCCACCTCGTTGCACTTCACGACCGTCATGCCGAAGGAGCAGCGCTTCGTCAGCTCCTCGCCCACCAATCCGTCCTGCCAGCCGGGCAGCTCCGTACACTCTGCCGTTCACATACAAATTCGCACCTACTGCACAGGTCGTCGTAGTACGGCTGCTCCCAGACGCCCGTCGACAGACACTTGCGCGACACCACCACGCCGTTGTCGCAGTGGTTGTCGCTGTTCGTCTCACCGTAGCTCGTCTCGCGGAAGTACGCGGTCTCGGGACACTTGCATCGCGAGGAGTCGATCGCTCCCCACTTGCCGTCCACGCCGCAGCTGCGGTACTCCACGTTGTCTCCGCAGGCGCGCGAGGCCACCGAGTCGCCCTCCGTTCTCTCCCATCCGTCCTCCGCAGGACAGACTACGTGGAAGGGAGTGAAAAGGCCCTACAGCAACTGCCGTCCTGCTCCACCCAGGTTCCGGTGAAGTCGCAAAGCATCCGCTTGTCGCCCTCGCCGACGCACAGCTTGTGACTCTCACCACGCGGCGTGTCAGGGATGCTGTTGTATCCCTTGCACACTACATGCTCGTCCATTCCGCCAACCGCTACCTGAAGCCTGCGAACCATCGTAACTGCCCCAGCCCTCGGGCTCGCAGAAACGCTTCATCTGACCTCTCGGCGTTTCGATGATCTCAGAGCTGTCGACGCGCACACCCCACCAGCGGTAGCCATACTCATCGATCTCCGAGCGGCAACCTAGCGAATCAAATCACTCCGGCAAGACGCTACGGCACTCTTCTTTCGGAGTCCACGTCCCCTTATAGCACGTGTAAAAGACACTTCCATAATGGGTTTCGTTGCACGGAATGGTCACCTGCTCCATGAAGAGTCCCTCAGGAAGCCGGGGACTCTCCACGGACGGGCAACGCCACTCCAATTCATTAGAAGACACTAGACTAATCACAGTGAACTACGGGTGATGCAAACCGATGGGGAACGAACAAAAGTGAATAAGCCAAGCATGGAACGTAAGAATAGGAATGACCCGTTTGAACGGAATTACCGCGGGAGTGTATATGCTCTCCGAACAAACAACCCAGTCCACAGAGTAAATGGAACTGCGCGCAGAATGAGGTTCTTGTTGGTCCTGGATGGCTGGGGGATTCGGGGCGTTTTCAACAGTATCATCACTTGATTGGATTTCCTCCACGATGGGTCCATCGGACTCTGTGGGATTGGGCTGTTCCCGCTGCGCCCCATTCTGACCCATCATTCGCAAGGACTCCTCAATCACTCTCTGCATGAGGATCATGTTGAGGACATCCTCATCCATCATGTTTCCAAGCATTCCCCGTCGGAAATCTTCGAAACTGAAATCTCCTCTCGGAGACGCCTCACTCGTTGCGCTGGTAGTCGTTTCTTCCTCGCTCGTTTCTGTCTCTGTTTCTGCTTCCGTATCCTCCTCTGTATCTTCCACCGCCTCTTCCATCGCTTCTTCCACATCCTCCGAGGACTCGGTGAAGGAGTTTCTCGACATGTCACTCGACGTGTCACTCGACGCGTCAACCGCCCGCGCGTCACTCTGCGCGAGCTGCTCGACAGCCTGGTCGAAGAGATGGTCGCTCATCTGCGCGTAGTCCGAAATCTCCATCGCCAGCGTGTGTTCCATCTGCCGAATCACCTTCTCCTCGCAGATCTCCCGCCGGTTGAGCTTCAGATAGTGTGTGAACTTCTTATTCTCCGTCTCCTTCCGATAGTTCGCCGCGAGCGATTGCGCTCCCGCCGCAAACAAGTAGAACACGAAGCCCTAGGAATGAGCAGGAGAAGAGACGAGGACAATGTAGGCGAGGAGAGGGAGGAGAAGAACCGTGTTCGACATCAGGTAGAAGAAGGAGTGCAGATAATACATCACCAGAAACACCACCGCCGGAATAAACACCGTCAGCGACCACAACTACGTCGAAACGCCCACGTGATCGTACGATGGAGGGATCTTCGCGAATAGTGCTCCAGGAGACGCAGAAGAAGTAGACGAGGGCGGGAAGGAAGAACCAGAGAACCGCGGTGAACGGCGAGGAGGTGAAGACGGAGGTGAGGAGGGTGACGAGCAGGATGACGAGGTTGAGGGATCCCACGGCCAGCATCCAGTTGGTGTAGGCCTTGTTCATCACCTTGTAGACGATCTGGCGCTGGTTGTGGGAGTTGGTTATTGTGTGGCTTTTTCCGAGGAGACAGGTGTTAAGCGTCATGAGGGCAGAGAAGAGGACGACGGAGAAGAGAACGCAGTCGAGGAAGATGGAGAAGGAGAGAAGTCCGTTGGCTACGCGGATCCAGAGGAAGGAGAGGTAGCAGAGGAGAATGAAGATGATGAGGAGGTCGCGCTTGATGATCGGACATCTGCGGACCAGCAGGGGAACGAGAAAGGTGGTGCAGGCGTGATAGGAGAATATGTCTCTACGGTGGGAGGGGAAGGAGAGGGCAACTTGGAAAAAGAGGTGCAAGATGCCAGATACACTATAGTACACAAAATCACTGCCCAACAGACAAGAAAACAGTAGAGGAAAACAGGATGAAATGACCTCATCGGATTCTTCTAGTTGTCAAAGGACCAGAGCGGATTCACGTTGATATCAAGCCATAGAGTGTAGTGAAGGATATTCGCGAAAAAGAAGAGACACTGCAAAAACAATAGAGTGCTCGTCATGTTGACGATGAAACTCATCTCCTTCCGGGTACGGTCCTATCCATCGACAACTCATCGCATTCGTACGAACAAAGGATGCAACCGGTGCAAAAAATCGCGGAAGGCAATTGCATCATTCTTCTCCTCGGAATAGATTCGTATCCTAGACTCAGA
>ERZ857757.2872-NODE-2872-length-10479-cov-10.126727_pt1 | contig 10479 bp, 9 predicted proteins | sample MGYA00519764_ERZ857757 | MGnify/ENA primary metagenome ERZ857757 (study PRJEB31778, sample SAMEA3449359) | human gut metagenome | biome: human gut; feature: human-associated habitat; material: faeces | place: United Kingdom | collected 2010/2012 ... | reverse complement strand
CAAAGTCGTTGGCCATGCAGACCATATTGACGACGAGCTGGATCACGATCAGCACTGCGGAGAGCAATACCGTTGTAATAACATCCTTAACCGTCCACTTTTTCTTTTTGTCCATAAATCCATTCCTCCGTTTTCTGTTAATTTATACTACTGTTAAGAATCCGAGCATCCACGCAGATATAATTTGCAATGCAAATAAAACAATCGTAAGGACCGGTGCTCTGGTTTTTCTCTTTACGGCATGGCTGATTCCCGTGAAAAACCCGCAGATGGCCGCTGCAATTCCTACACCTGCTACATAGTACTTCTTTGAAGGGGATTTCCTCACTCGCGCTGTAATAGCGCAAATCCAGCAATTCTTCCTCAAATCCTGCCGTATGGTTCATCAGGTGGAGTAAAGTAACCGGCTCAGCGAATCGCAGATTTTTCAAAAAGCCGTCCGGCAGATAGGTGCGGATATCCGTTTCCAGATCGATTTTCCTATCCTCAACAAGCTGCATCACGCTGACCCACACAAAGGTCTTTGATATGGAACCCCATTCAAAAACCGTGGTCTCCGGGTCGATGGCCGTATTGTTCTCTAAATCAGCAAGGCCATACCCCTTCGCAAATACCGAATTGTCATGCTCCGAAATTACGACACACGCGCCCGGAACCGTTTTGCCAATGTATTTTTCGGAAACAGCGTTTGCGCTTGCCTCATATGCGTCCAGTGCACCGGATGCATATGCAGCAGGAGCGAGGAACGCAATCATAATCAGCGCCGCAAGAAAGCATTGGAGGGCCTTGTATCTCATCAGTCTTTCCATAGGGTCATTACTCTATCGTCAGTCTAAAATCACAGCAGTCTCCGCCCTGTCCGAGCGTCTTTGTCCGTCCCCATTTGAGCTTTGGATGCATATGCCCGTAGGCCTCGTCATCCGCGCGGCAAAAGCCGGCCACAATCTCCGGGCAGCCGTATTTCACACAGGTGTCCTGATAGGGGCAGGCCAGCATGTCGAAGCACATTTCCTCTTGCTCTGTTCGTATCCAATTAGCCCGAAAACCGCAGTCCTCTCCAAAGGAGCTTTTTGTCATTTTGGCAAAGAACTTCGGAACCAGCTTATACAGACCCGGTATTCTCATTGCCCCTCGAATTTTTGCACCAGCGCCCGCTGCCCGCTTTTCATAATATCTATTCAGAAAAGCCGCCGCTTCCTCACGGGAGATTCCATTTCCCGTCATGGCGTCAAAGGCGGCGATGGCAGGATAGATGCGTTTCCGCGTATGCATATACATCTTTTTCGGCTCGTCGGCGTTTTCATCCACGATTTCCGCATAACGCCTCCATGCATCTTCTATGATCGCGTCTGTCTTTTCCGCGCCATACTGTTTTTCCATTGCAGATACCGCTCCGGTCAAGTATCTTTTGTCTAACCTTCTATCCATGTGCTTTCCCGCCTTTCAGCGTCCAGCCGATTGCCTGGCTGCGCATTCCCACAAAGCGCCTGTACAGGCCGTCTTCGCGCATCAGCTCCTTATGGTTTCCGCATTGAACGATCCTGCCGTTCTCCAGCACGATGATTTGATCTGCCGTGCGCACGGTGGACAGACGGTGGGCAATCATCAGGATCGTTTTGCCTTTTGTCAGCTCCCGGATGGCCTTTTGCAGCTCCTGCTCGTTTTCGGGATCCACGCTGGCTGTGGCTTCATCCAAAATGACGATGGGTGCGTCCTTCAGAATTGCCCTTGCAATGGAGATTCGCTGCTTTTCCCCGCCGGAGAGGCTGGAGCCTCCTTCGCCGATCTTTGTCTGATAGCCATCGGGCAGCGTCATGATAAAGTCATGGCAGCAGGCTTTCTTTGCGACTGCTATGATTTCATCCTCGCTTGCGTCCGGTCTGCCAAACCGGATATTGTTCTCGACGGTGTCCTCAAAGAGATACACATTCTGAAATACGATGGCGAAATTCTTTAGAAGGCTGCCGCTGGTATATTCCCGCACATCCCGGTCGCCGAGCGTGATCTGTCCTTCCTTCACATCCCAGAAACGGGCAATCAGACCGACCAGCGTGGTTTTTCCGGCGCCGGAGGGACCAACAATGGCGCAGGAGCTTCCCTGGGGTACGCTTAAGCTGATTTGATGTAATACCTCCTTTTCCCCGTATCCAAAGGACATATTCTTCACTTCAATATTGAAATTTTCCGGCACAAGATCAGCCCCCTTTTCGTCCAGGGATGGAATGTCCATGATGTTATCCAGCCGATCCAGGGAAGCCTCCACCGCGCGGGCAATGGAGGACATACTGCCCGCCACCTCCACGGCGGCATAGATCATGAAGCTGGACACAAGAAGCAGCAGGCACTTCTCCGGCGTGATGCTTCCTCCTGCCAGAAGATAGGGCGCAAAAACCAGAATAGCCGCCCGTGCGAGCTTGAACACCGTCTGATAGAGCGCCGTCATTTTGGAAAACGCCTTTTCAAGCACGATATTTGCCTCTTTGCTTTCCTCAATTGCGGCGTCAACTGCTTTTCCGGTGCGCTCCGCCAGCCCAAACGCCTTGACTACGCCCATGCCCTGCACATATTCCAAAACGGCAGTGACCAGACCAGCCTGGGCGGCCTGACGGCGGGGCGCGTATTTCCTGCCTACCTTGCCGATAAACGAATAAACAATGAGCGCCACGGCAAGCCCGGCCAAAGAGATCAGCCCGATCCGCCACTCATAGATCATAAGCCAAACGCCAATCACAATGGCGTGGATAAACCCGCCCGCCACATTTTCCATAATGGTAACGGACTGCTGCTCCAGATCACCAAGGGTGGTCGTCACCGCCGCAGTGATATCCCCGAGCCTGTTTTCATTGAAATAGCCCATAGGCGCCCTTTTCAGGCGTTCGCCGATCTCTATGCGTTTTTCCGACCCGAACGCGAAGCTGCCAAGAGTTCTGGCATTGGCAGAAAGATTGACAAATACAATTCGCCCTACAATGGAAACAATCATGATGCCAAGCGAAATCCAGATCGTGCTTTCAGGCATAACATCGCCGGAAAGCTGCTTCAGGATTCCTGTGAGCACCGTTAGAATGGCCATGATTGGGATCATCTCAAAGAATGAGCTGACAAGGTATGCAAGGAAAGAGCGGATAAGACGCTTCTTCTGTAAGCCCGAGAACAACAAAAGTCTTTGAAACAACCTTATCATCACGCCACCTCCTCTGCGGTATCTTTGCCCTGCATATGGGCTTTCCACAATTCCTTGTATAGATCGTTTGTTTCAAGAAGCTCCTCATGAGTGCCTTCCGCAGCGACATTTCCTTTATCCACGACAAGGATCTTATCTGCTTTTGTAATGGTAGACAGCCGATGCGCAATGACAATTAAAGTTTTTCCTGCTACAAGCCCTGCAATGGATGCTTGAATAACGGCCTCATTTTCAGGATCGGTAAATGCCGTGGCTTCATCCAACACCACGATTGGGCTGTTCTTTAGGATCGCCCTTGCAATGGCGATCCGCTGCCTTTCTCCGCCGGAGAGGTGGCTTCCCGCATCGCCCGCCAGCGTATCATAGCCCTCCGGCAGAGCGGCGATGAAATCGTGACAGCTCGCTTTTTTTGCTGCTGCTTCGATCTCTGCGTCTGTGGCCTCCGGTTTTCCGATACGAATGTTTTCCCGGATAGACAGGTGGAACAGGAAGTTATCCTGTGATACATATGAGACAAGCTCCATTATCTGAGGGAGAGGAATGTTCCGCACGTCCACGCCGCCAATACGGACGCCGCCGCTCTCCGCCTCCCAGAAGGAGGCGATGAGCCGTGCAATGGTAGATTTACCGGAGCCGGAGGGACCCACAATGGCCGTCATACCGTTTTTTGCGCAGTCAAAGGAAATTCCATGCAAAATCTCCGTCTCTTTGTATCGGAAGGTAACATGATCAAAGGATACGTCGGTGTCCGCAAGGACAGCTCTCTCGGTCGGCCGCACAAGCTCCGGCTCATCCAGAAGATTCCCTACCTCTTTTACGGTGGAATCCACCATGGCCAGGCTGTCGGTGTACTGCAATGCCTGAATCAGTGGTTTTACGAGTCCAAGGGCGAGAATGATGCAGGTAATCAGCGTACCCGCTTCGACGCTTCCGTTTATAAAGAGCCAGCTTCCCAAAGGCAGCACGCCCACAAGCGTTGCCGTCAGGATGGATAGCCCCATCACATAGTAGCCGTTGGTCTGCTTGAACCAAGTCGCTTTGGCGGTCTCGTTCTCCGCCACGGCGTCGGCGTATTTTTTATATGAGCGTTCACCCTGATTGAACGTCTTCACCACTTCGATGCCGCCGATGTATTCCACCGTTGCGGCATCCATGTTTTTCCCGGCGGCAAGTACTCTGGCATATCTCTTCTCGTAATCCTTCATCATTCCCATATAGCAGAAGGCGCCCACCGGAATCGTCACAAGAGATATCAGCGCGAGTCTCCAATCAAGGCTAAAGAGGTAAACGAGCATTAGAATTGGGATTAGGATGTTGGCAGTGAGCTCCGGTACCATATGCGCCAGCGGAAGCTCCAGCTTTTCTACGGTGTCCACGATGATCGTTTTGAATTTTCCGGACGGCGTATCAAGGATCGTTCCCATGGGGACACGGGAGAGCTTCTCTGTTATCGCCATACGGATATTCCGCAGAATGATAAAGGCAGATTCATGGCTTTTCATTGTAGAAAAAGTTCCGAACCACACCTGCCCGAGATAGCCCGTAAAAGCAATCAATGCCAGAAACGCCAACTTGCTGAAAGCATAGTCTTCGTGGCAGATCATAATGATCCCGCGGGACACCGCGATATAGGGGATCATGCCGCAAAGCGCCCCCAAAACCGCAAGTACAACGGAGCCGATCAGTTTCCCTTTGCACGGCTTCGCAAAATCCATCAGAATCGTCATCGCCGAATTTTCTTTTCCAGCCATCATTCCTCACCTCGCAAAAGTCTTACTATCTTTTCTTTCTGCCCGCCGGAAAGGTCCTCTACGATTTCTCCGTCCCGGATGAACAGTATTCTTGTGCAAATCCGCATCATAAACTCAATATCATGTGTGATGATCAAAAGCACCTTGCCTTGTGTCGCAAGGCTTCGTGTCAAGATGCCGACCTCTTCCATGCTTTTCAGATCCAGTCCGCTGGTAGGTTCATCGAACACCAGCAGCTCCTTGCCGCAGATATCGCTCACCACAACCGCAAGGCGCTGCATCTGCCCGCCGGAAAGAGACAAGGGATGCCGTTCCTTATACGCCAGCAGATCCACCTTTTCTAATGCGCAGTCAATCTCGTCTTTGTTCGGAGCTTTTATGCCAAGCGCGCATTCTGCCGCCACGCTGTCGGTAAAGAGCTGGTGCCCCACATCCTGCATGACCATGTATGCCTTTTTCCGTCTCAACCGCCGGCTCATCGGTTTTCCAGCCCACAAAACAGTGCCGGAGCTGTTCTTTTGCAATCCGCAGAGCATTTTGGCGAGGGTCGATTTCCCGGCGCCGTTGACGCCCGCAATGGCGATGATTTCTCCGCGGCTTGCCTGAAAAGAGATATCATTCAATACATTCCGACCGCCGAGACGGACGCTGATTTTCTGAACGGAAAGCAATCCATCGGCAGCGATTGTTTTCGCACCGCCCGATTCGGATACCGACAGATCTCTGACACGCAGTCCCATTCTGCGAATATCTGCTTCAGGCAGCGCCTTGAACGCTGAAGCCTCCATGTCCGATGCAATCCGGCCATCCTGCATATAAACGACGCGATCCACAATGTCCATCAGATACCAGATGCGGTGCTCTGCGATCAGAATGGTCTTTCCTGATATTTTCGCCCGTTGGATCAAATCAGCCAATTCTCCGATGGCCTTCATGTCGAGATTGGATGATGGCTCGTCAAACACAAGGACATCGGGAGCCGAAGCATACACGCTGGAAAACGCGATCTTCTGCTTCTCGCCGCCGGACAGTTCAAAGATATTTCGACCCCGGAGCTCGCTAAGATGCAGCTCCTCCGTAAGTTCATCTAATCGGGAGCGCAGAGCCTCTCGCGGAATGCCCCGATTTTCAAGCCCAAACACGATCTCGCTGTCTGTATCCGTATTGAAAAACTGCGTTCGAGGATTCTGAAAAACCGTCCCTACCGCATCCGATAGCGCAGCAATCTCTGTCTCCCGTGTATCCATACCGTTTACGCTCACCTGCCCCGAAAGATTGCCGTGGAAGAAATGGGGAATCAGTCCGTTTGCGAGCCGTGTAACCGTTGTTTTTCCACACCCGGACGGTCCGCAAAGCAGCACGCATTCGCCGGACCGGATAATAAGGTTCAAATCAACGACTCCGCCGTTCCCGCTTTCAGCGTATGTAAAAGAGACATTTTGGAACGATATCATAATCAAAACACCCCTTTCATGCCCGCGTATACCATGCCGGCAACGAGCGCCGCGTAAGCAATTACCACCAGCAAATCAGCAAACGAAAACGCGATTTCCTCTATACAGCTTCTTTCACCTGTGTGCTCGATGCCTCTTGTAATCGCTGCCTGCGTAATCTCGTCCGAAATTCTGGAAGCAGAAACAAGCAGGGGAACATAGACATACTCCATCGTCTGTATAGGATGGCTAATCAGCCCAGCCGCGGACGCTGATATCCCTCGCAGCGCCATGGCATCCCGTATGGAGGCCCACTCTTCTCTCATGGTCGGGAAATAACGGAGCGTAATGGCAAGAGCAATCGTGAGTCCTTTCGACAATCGGAGCTTTGTGATCGCCGCAAGAAATTTACTTACGCTTGTCGTTGCAATCAGAAAGCTGCCCAGCATAAAACAGGGAAGAAGCTTGCGGATATACACTGCAAACATATAGACGATTCCGCCGAAAGTCACTGGCAGCCTCGGTACGATAAAAAGCTGGATCAGCAGAAGCGCGAGAAAAAATGCTGCGTATTTCAGCATCCTTTTCAGATTGCCGGAAACGCTCAGAAGTACAAGCGGAATCCCCGCAAGCACACACTCCACCGCGATGCTTTTATTCATAAAAACGGAAACGCTTGTGACCGCGAGAATCAGAAGCTTCGTCCGTGGGTCGAGTCTCATTTATACGACTCCTGCTTTTTCAAAGTGTTTTTTCATAAGCTTCTTTCCAATCAGTCCGCCGATGAGCGCGCAGACAAGTGTCCCGATAATCATTGCGGGGATCGCCCACCAGGTAGCCCCAATCGAATGAATCACTCCTTCAAAGGAGGCGAAGTCGCCTTTATTCTTCATAAAAGCATCAAACTGTGCGGGCATGACAACCATTGGAATATATGCCCCCATCGGCGCAAGCGCCATGACGCAGTAGGCAAGCAGGTTTTTCTTAAAGGATCTGAAATCAGCGGAAGCGCAGATAAAATCCGCGATCACGCCGAAAACCAGGAAGAATACGGACATCATCCAGAACATTCCCGTAACAAACAGCAAAATCGCCGCGATTACACCGAGAATGGAGAGAGCTCCCTTCTTCGGTATTTTTGCCACATAGAGCATGAAAACTGTCCCCGTAAAGAGCGCCACGATCATTGGCATAAACGGGAAAGTGACCGGCGTCATCTGCGCAACACCGCCAATCACAAACGCCACCACAGCATAGATGAGCGAAAAGATACCAACCGATATAAAGTCCCTTGTTTTCAGTTTCTTCGAATCTGTTTTAAGCATAATAAACGACCTCCAATTTTATATTGTTCAGTTAGAGTATGCTAACTCGCGTGTAAAAAATTAAAGTGCTTGTGTGATTGTGCATTATTCCAGCCGGAGCAAGCCTTTCCAGCCAGAGTTGAAGAACTTTGCAAGCTCCTCAATATACCGCATAGCTTCTTCTTTGGGCATATCATGGACAATCGTCTCACATACCGCCGTAAAATAGGCGCTGGTAATCATGTGGTGAAGCTGCTTTGTCATTTTTCCGGAGAGCTTTCCTCTTTTGCGGAGAAGTGCGTAGTATTCCTCTGAGCACTCTACCTCCAGTTCCACAAGCTCCTCCAAAAAATTTGCATAGCGCGTACCTTCCGCCCGGCAGAGGATCAGCTTGAAGGCATCAAAATGGGCGTACATATATTCCACAAAGACGCGCAAATACTCAGTGGACAGCTTCAGGCTGTCCTTCGTCTTTTCCTCGGAGACAAGATCGAAATGGGCGGCCTGTGCGGCTTTGAACTGCTCCAACAGTCCCTTTGCTGCCTCGCCCACAAGATCTTCAAAAAGCGCGGCCTTATCCGGGTAATAGCCGTAGAAGGCGCCTTTCGTGAAGCCCGCCTCCGCAACGATTTTATTTAGAGATGCGTCCTTGAAGCCCTTTTCCAGAAATTCTTTTTTCCCAACTTCGAGGATCTTCATTTGAGTTTCTGTACGTTTCATTGGCTCTCCCCTTATAACATACCGGTAGTATATACTGCTGGTATATTATAGCCGAACAGATTGAGTTTGTCAATAGGATCTGCATTTTCCGGTTGCCATGCTTTTCTACTCTGTGGGACTGAAGTGTTATCGAGCAGTACTCTCTGCTGATTTAACATATAGCAGAGCAGCACCAGATCGAGGCCACTTTTCCTTTGGATACAGGAATATATAGAAGATTTCCATACGCTTTTGTTTTTTCGCTGTACTTTGAGAAGAAATCTGTGATATACTTTCAATTATAGGGATGAGCAAAACGTGAGTTTTGCAAAACCGATACACAATATATAGTGTTCGAGTAAGTTAAGCGGAACCGTTTATTGTATTTCTTCTTGAGCAAATCGGAGTTTTGCTCAACCCTGTATTTAATTACTGTAGGAGGTGATGCGAATGATCACGGTCGCGGATGTCATGAAACTACCATCTATGTATGGCGCAACTATTCTCGCAGGCCATGCCGGAATGTCAAACCCTGTTGAATCAGTTACCGTTTTGGAGTATGGGTGGATTACCAACACGTTGGATGAATTATTTTCCAAAACCGAGTTTCAAGGGAATGATCTGATTATTACCTCGTTTGCCACAATTGCAGACAATGTTGAGGCACAGTGCGAAAACATCCGTAGATATCAAGCAATGGGGAGCGTTGGGTTTATCCTTTTTTACATCGGGTTGATCCTTCCAAGCGTGGATGATCGGGTTATTGCCTGCTGCAATGAACTTGATTTAGTATTGATTACCATGCCCGAGGATATAAGGACCCATAAATATAGTGACGTGATTGGCGACATATATCATGCGATTTTCAAGGATCAACAGGCAGGTTCAAATTATGTAAGTACACTTATTCGCCGGTTTTCTAATCTTCCTGCAGAGCAGCGCAACACAAGCACATTACTTCGTATGCTCAGCAACCACTTGCAGGCATCAATTATTCTAACAGATTACAAAAAATCAATCAGCAATATCGCGTGCTGGCCGCAATCGCTATCGGAGCTATTAAGCAAGGAACTAAAAAAACAACTGCAAAAAATGCAGGGTGAACAAGCGGTCAAGATCTCTTATGATGATGGTGCAAATTATTTGCAACACTGCCCAACACTTTTGGAGGGCAAAGAAGGTTTCGATTTATATACTTTTAAGTACAATGAATTACTATCAAGAGAAGATCTGTGGCAGGCGAGTGAATTTGTCCAGCTATATAGCCATATTTGGAATAAGGATCTGGGAAAACTTGTAACATCAGAGCTGGTTCGAGCCATCATTGACGATGACCCCTTGAAAATGAGGCGATTAGCAGACTTGTTCCAAATTAATGTTGCGGAGCTGAATCAAATGTGGGTGTTTGCTTCTGTTGATTCTTCAGAGCCGGATTTGAAATTGCTGAGGAAATGCACAGAGTACTTTTCCGGAATATACAAAACGGTTTTGGTCGGTTTCTATGAATCCAATATGGTGATTTTTGCCCACGCTCCCCAAACGGCAGGTGAACGAGATTCTATCGTGCAAGATTTCATTAACGAGTCGGCGGATTCTTATAGTAACTACGTAGTGGTTTGCTGTGATTGCCTCAATACGACCAATGATGCCCATAACGCATACTTTGATGTCATGCAGTACGCTTCTTTTGCCAGAAGCATCTACCCGCAAAAGCGCGTCTTACGTCCATCGGATGTTTCCTTTGCCCAAATATGCGCAAAGGAAAGTGCTTGCAGGGAAACTCAGATTCGCTATCTAAAAATCATAGAAGACATTGAAACAACGCCTGAGTTGCTGACAACCTTGACCGCATATTTGCTAGACTATGAGAGCAGCATGGCAAATACCGCAAAAGCACTTTGCTGCCACATCAATACGATAAAATATCGATTAAATGCTATCCGCGACAACACAGGCTATTCCCCGTCTAAACCAGCAGACGCATATCCACTACTGATTGCTGTTGCAATCAATCGCATGAGAGATTCTGAAAATGAATAATAAAGAAAAAGAGATTATTAAGGGACTATAATTGTAATGAGAAATATACTGAAGATTTTTAGTGGTGT
>ERZ857757.2871-NODE-2871-length-10482-cov-2.763690_pt1 | contig 10482 bp, 6 predicted proteins | sample MGYA00519764_ERZ857757 | MGnify/ENA primary metagenome ERZ857757 (study PRJEB31778, sample SAMEA3449359) | human gut metagenome | biome: human gut; feature: human-associated habitat; material: faeces | place: United Kingdom | collected 2010/2012 ... | reverse complement strand
TGGAGCGCCTGCTCGACCTCACCTTCGACTGCACCGACGAGATGGGAAGCCCCACGCGCAAGCACCTGATCCTGGAGATCATGGGCCGCAACTCCAACCTGATCTTAACGGGCGAGGACGGGCGCATTCTCGACTGCCTGCGCCGCGTCGACTTTGAAATGAGCGAAAAGCGGCAGGTCCTGCCGGGCCTTTACTACCATCTGCCGCCCACGCAGGGCAAGCGCGACCCGTTTGCCGTCACGGGAGAGGAGTTGGCCGCGCTTTTGTCTGCACAGACCGCGCCGAAGCGTCTTGACGGCTGGCTGCTGGATACCTTCGGCGGCCTCTCGCCGCTTGTGTGCCGGGAGCTTGCGTTCCGCCTGACGGGCGATCTGGATACCGACCTGTCCGCGCTTTCGGCAGAAGAAAAAACAGCGCTGGCAGCGCGTCTGCTTGCCGCCTTCGCGCAGCTTCAGACCATGCCGCCGCAGCCCATGCTCCTGTATCGCGACGAGCGCCCGTGGGACTTTACCTGCCTGCCCGTGACGCAGTACGGCGATTTTATCCGGCAGGAGCCGTATGACTCGTTTTCGCAGCTGCTCGACCGGTTCTATGCCGCGCGCGACCGCGCCGACTCCATCCGGCAGTCATCGCAGGCCATCCGCAAAACCGTCTCCAATCTGCACGCACGCACGGCACGCAAGCTGGAGAACCAGCGTAAGGAGCTTGCCGCGACCCATGACCGCGAACGCCTGCGGCAGCTCGGCGATATCCTCACGGCGAACCTCTACGCCATCAGGCGCGGCCAGACGAAGCTGCGCGCCGCTGACTTTTACGACCCGGACATGAAGGAGATCGAAATCACCCTCAACCCGGCCATTTCCCCACAGCAGAACGCGGCGAAATTCTATAAGGACTATCAGAAGGCCAAGAACGCCGAAAGAATTCTGACAGAACAGATCGCAAAGGGTGAGCAGGAGCTTGCGTATCTGGCAAGCGTCCTCGACGCGCTTACACGTGCGGAGTCCGCGCGGGATCTGCAGGAGATCCGGGCTGAGCTTGTCTCCGGCGGCTATCTGCGCGAGACGGACCGCAAAAAGCGCATGAAGCTGCCGCCGAGCCGCCCCATGCGGTTCATGTCGTCTGACGGTTTCCCGATTTTTGTCGGCCGCAGCAACCGGCAGAACGACGAGCTGACGACAAAGCTGGCGGCCAAAACGGACATCTGGCTGCACGTCCAGAAGATCCCCGGCAGCCACGTCATCATCGAAACGAACGGCCGGACGCCGCCCGATCGGACGGTGACGGAGGCGATGCAGCTTGCGGCGTATTATTCGCAGGCCCGCGACGGCCAGAACGTGCCGGTCGACTATACGCCGGTGAAATTTGTCAAAAAGCCTGCGGGCGCGCGCCCGGGCATGGTGACCTACGACAACTACCGCACGCTCTATGTCACGCCCGAGGAAGGGCTTGCCAAAAAGCTCTTTCTCAGGTAAACTATCGAAAAGCGATTCCCCTCTCCCCTGTTGGACGGCAAAAAGCAATCTTGATTTTGGAAAGGAGAACCCCATGGATAAAAAGAGAAAAACCGTGCTCATCGCCGTCGCCGCGATGCTGCTCGTCGTGGCTATCTTTTTGCTGCCGCGCCGTGCGCAGCCGCTCGGCGAGCTGATCCCCGCGCCTGAGACCGCCCGCGTCGACGGACTCTTCTGCATTTCGACCATTGTTCCCACGCCGGACGGCTACGGCACGTTCGACACCGGCGACTGCCGGGTAGAGGGCTATCCGGACAGCGAGGCCGCCGCGGCTCTGCGCAGCGCTATGTCTGAAATTTCGGTGCAGCGCTATTACCGCCTGCCCACCTCGCTTTTCTCCCGCTTCACGCAGAACTGGAACTATGTCACCGTCTGGTGGATCCCCGAAGACGGACAGAAGCATGACCTATACCTCAACTGGGACGAGGGCTTCATCTACGATGACGCCCACCCCGCCGTCGCCTACAAGATCGATGGCAACGCGCAGCAGGCGTTCAGTCAGCTCTGCGCCATCATCAGCGAGTACGGCGCGTACACCCGATAAAATTCAGCAATAAAAAACTCCGTATGAGAAATCTCATACGGAGTTTTTTTGCGTCCTTACAGCATTTTCTGCGGCATCTGCCACGCGTTGTGGTCGGTGTGCAGCAGGTGGTGCGACTTTTCGCCAAGCGGCGCGCCGAGGTAGTCCTTGTAGAGCGCCTTGACATCCGGATTCTCGTGCGAGAAGCGCAGAAGCTCACCCTGATCGAGCCGCCAGAGCACGTTGCCGCGATCCTCGGCAAGCTCGGTACCGTCGTGGATGGGCTGGCCGCCGCCGCCCGCGCAGCCGCCGGGACAGGCCATGACCTCGACAAAGTCATACGCTGCGTCGCCGCGCTTGACAGCCTCAATGAGCTTGCGGGCTTTCCCGAGCGAGCTCACGACCGCGACGCGCACGTCCCCCGCGCCGGGGATGTTGAACGTCGCCTCCTTCCACCCGTCCATGCCGCGCACGGCGGTAAAAGCGTCAGGGTCAGGATTCTTGCCCGTAACAAGGAAGTACGCCGAGCGCAGCGCCGCGTCCATCACGCCGCCGGTCGCGCCGAAGACGACCGCCGCGCCGGTAGCCGAACCGAGCGGGCTGTCAAACTCCTCCTCGGGCAGATACTTCGGCTCGATGTGGTTCGCGCGCATCATGATATTGAGCTCGCGCGTTGTGATGCTCACATCGACCTCCGGGTCGCCCGCGTCGTTTTTCATCGTGGGCAACTCGCATTCGCTCTTTTTCGCCACGCAAGGCATGATGGAGACAACGAACAGACGCTTTGCGTCGATGCCGGCCTTTTCGGCAAAATAGCTCTTCGCAACGGCGCCGAGCATCTGCTGGGGCGACTTCGCCGTGGAGAGGTTGCCCGTCAGCTCGGGATACTGCGACTTCACGAACCGCACCCAGCCGGGGCAGCAGGAGGTGAACATCGGCCACTGATACTGCTCTTTATGCGTGAAGCGCTCGATAAACTCGCTGCCCTCTTCCATGATGGTGAGGTCGGCGCTGAAATTGGTGTCAAATACATAATCAAAGCCCAGCTCCCGCAGCGCGGAGGCCAGAACGCCCGGCGCGGCCTGCCCGGATGAGAGGGCAAAATACTCTGTCCACGCCGCGCGGACGGCAGGTGCAACCTGTACGACGGTCGTGAGGGTGGGATCGGCGAGCATACGGTAGACGTGGTCGGTATCGTCGCGTTCCTCCAATGCACCGACCGGACAGTGGGTCACACACTGGCCGCAATAGGTGCAGAGGGACTGGGAAAGGCTGTCCGCCTTTGCCGTGCCGACGGTCGTCCGGGAGCCGGTGCCGACCAGATCCCAGATATGCACGCCCTGCACCTTATCGCACACCTGCACGCAGCGCATACACTTGACGCAGCGGTTTTCAAAGCGCAAAATGGGCGCGGAGTAGTCGACCGGCGCCGGACGCAGCTTTTTCTGATAGGGCGCGCCGAGCAGGTTATAGTCGTTGGACAGCTTTTGAAGCTTGCAGTTGCCGCTGCGCGTACACTTGACGCAGTTTACCTCGTGCTGGCTGAGAAGAAGCTGGAGATTCACGCGCCGCGTCATGCGCACCTTCTGAGAATTCGTGTGGACGACCATACCCTCGTGAACCTCATTGTCGCACGCGGCAACAAGCGTATCCTGTCCCTCGACCTCGACCATGCAGATGCGGCAGGCGCCGATCTCGTTGAGGTCCTTGAGATAGCAGAGCGTTGGAATGTCAATATTGGCCGCGCGTGCCGCTTCCAGAATGCTGGTCCCCTCCGGCACGCAGACGGGTTTGCCGTTAATGATCAAGCTTACCATCGTTCGATCCTCCCTCCCTTGAAGATGCCATAGCCGAAGTGGTCGCAGCGCAGGCAGCGGCCGCTTTCCGCGCAGGCCTCCTCATGCGTCATGCCGCATTCGATATCTTTAAAATCGCATTTGCGCTGGGCTGCCTCGCGCTCTTTGGTGTTGACGCGCCCGCGCGCGGGACAGACATCCAGATGCGGCGCTGGAATTTCCACATCGGTGCGAATTTCATGGTGGAAGCCGAGCTGTTCGTCGATGTTGGCTGCCGCGACCTTGCCCGCTGCAATTGCACGGATGGCGGTAGCAGGGCCGGTCACGCAGTCGCCGCCGGCAAAGACGTTTTCCATGTTGTCGATCTGGCTGGAGCTTTCGGCCATAAACGTTCCCCTTTTGATGGGGATACCGGCCTGCTCAAAGCCCGCGATCTCCACGCCCTGCCCGATGGCGACGACGATGATGTCAGCCGGAATGCGTTCTTCGGGCTGGTCTGCCGCGTCCGGGCGGGGTCTGCCGGACTTGTCGGCAAGGCCGATGATCTGCGGCTGCACCCAGAGGGCGGCAGCCTCGCCCGCTTCGTTTGCCTCGATGCGCACCGGCGCAGAAAGCTCGCGGATCTCCGCACCCTCGGCAATTGCGCCCTGCACCTCGTCGGGAAGCGCAGTCATGTCCGCAATTCTGCGGCGATAGACGCAGGTGACGCTGGCAGCGCCCAGACGCACGGAGCTTCTTGTCACGTCCATCGCCACGTTGCCGCCGCCGATGACCACGACGCGCTTGCCGGCGAAGTCCGGCATGATGTCGTCGCCGATGGCGCGCAGCATTTCGACGGCAGACATGACGTTTTTGCTGTCCTCGCCGGGAATGCCGGTTTTCTTGTCCGTATGCGCGCCGATGGCGACATACAGGCAGTCGTAATCCTTGTGCAGCTGTTCAAAGGAGATGTCTTTTCCGACCGTCACTTCGGTATGTACCTCCACGCCGGTGGACAGAATAGAAGAAATTTCCGCGTCCAGCTTTTCGCGCGGGAAGCGGTAGGCTGGGATGCCGTAGCGGAGCATACCGCCGAGCCGCTTCTTTTCTTCAAAAATCGTCACGCTGTGGCCCATAAGGCGCAGATAATACGCGCAGGAAAGGCCGCTCGGGCCGCCGCCGATGACGGCGACCTTCTTGCCTGTGGGCTCGGCACAGTCGGGCTGCGGCACGTAGCCCGCGTTATCCACCGCGTAGCGCTTGAGGCCGCGGATATTGACCGCGTCGTCGATCATGTTTCTTCGGCAGCGCGCCTCGCACGGATGCTCGCAGATGTACGCGCAGGCCGAGGGGAATGGGTTATCCTTGCGGATCAGGCGCACGGCGTCGGCGTAGCGGCCGTACTTGATGAGCACGAGATAGCCCGGGATATCCACGCCCGCAGGGCACAGCGCCACACAGGGAACGGGCTCGCGCATGCCGCCAAGGCAGCGGTGGCGCAGAATATGCTCTTCGTAGTCGTCGCGGAAGCCCTGCACGCCGTCGAGCACCAGGCGAGCCGCATCGCGGCCAATGGCGCAGTCGGCGCTGTTGACGATCACGCGCGCCACGCGCTCGATGATCGAGATGGTCTCCATCGTGGCTTCGCCCTCGAGCACCTGCTCCATCAGCTCAGAAAGCTGGCCGAGGCCGATACGGCAGGGAACGCACTTGCCGCACGTCTGCGCATGGCAGAGGTCCAGAAAGCTCTTGGCCAGGTCCACCGGACACAGTCCCGGAGGGCTTGCGGCGATACGCCGCTCCACATCGCGGTACAGCCCGTCGATGACGGTCTGGGCATGGGAGGGCGTCATAATATCGAGTCTTGACACTGCTGTTTTCTCCTTTCACTGCTTGCCATCAGTGTAGTATCGGCCGGCAGGACAAATGCACGTATCCCGCCGCCTGATGTCAGTATCCATAAATAGATGTTATCTATAATAAACGCTAGCCATTCCATTTTCAATAGTCAATGCGGATTTTTTGTCATATTTTTCCATTTCACTCCATTTGGCTAACAAAGAAAAGCGAGGGCCGCAGCCCTCGCCTGTTCTTCCCTTTTATTTGCCGCAGATCTCGTCGAAGGTATCGGTGACGGCCTTCTCCGGCGCGGGCGTCGCGAGCGATACGATCACGATCGCAATGCACGCCGCAAGGAACGCGGGGAGCAGCTCGTAGATGGCCCACGCGCCGCCCATCGGCGCGATGAGATACTTCCAGATGAAGACCACCGCGCCGCCAGTGATCATGCCCGCGAGCGCACCCTGTTTGTTCGCGCGCTTCCAGAAGAGCGAGAAGAGCATCACGGGGCCGAACGCCGCGCCAAAGCCCGCCCACGCGAACGAAACGACACGGAACACGGAGCTGTTGGGGTCCCACGCAAGCACCATGCCGATAAGTGCGATGCCGATGACCGTGGCGCGCGCGGCCAGCATCGTCGTGCGCTGGTTCATCTTCATGCCGAACGAGTGCTGCATGAGATCCTGCGACACGCTGGACGCTGCGGCCAAGAGCTGCGAGTCCGCGGTCGACATCGTTGCGGCCAGAATGCCCGAGAGGATGATGCCCGCCATGATGGCAAGCAGCACGCCGTGCTGGCTCATCAGGTCTGCCAATTTAATGATGATGGTCTCGGATTCCGCGCTCGTCGCCAGGAAGGGCACTTTGCCCGCGACGGACACGCTGTAGCCGATGACGCCGATGCACACGGCGATGAACATTGAGATCACAACCCAGATCGTCGCGATGCGGCGGGACTGGTTGAGCTCCTTTTCCTCGCGGATGGCCATAAAGCGCAGCAGGATGTGCGGCATGCCGAAGTAGCCAAGACCCCACGCGAGCGTCGAAATGATGCTCAGCGTGCTGAACGAGGCGGCTGTGCCGGTCGCGGCATCGTAGCCCTGCGTCATGTTAAGGTAGCCCGGCAGAGAGCGGGCATTGTCGATGACCGTGTCCAGTCCGCCCGCCTGCTGCACGCCGAAGCACACAATGACGATGAGCGCGATCGTCATGAAGATAGACTGGATCAGGTCGGTGAACGAAACGGCCATGAAGCCGCCCATCACCGTGTACAGCACGACCACAATGCCGCCGACGATCATCGCCGTGTGGTACTCCACACCAAAAAGGCTATTGAAGAGCGTGCCGATGGCCTTGAAGCCGGACGCCGTGTACGGGATAAAGAAAATGAGGATCACGACCGCCGCGATGCAGGAGAGCAGATGCTTCTTATCTCCGAAGCGGCGGGCGAAAAAGTCGGGGATCGTGATGGCGCCGAGTTTGGCCGAATACCGGCGCAGGCGGCGCGCGACGATCAGCCAGTTGAGATACGTGCCTATGGCCAGACCGATGGCCGTCCACGTCACCTCCGGCAGTCCGCAGAGGTAGGCAAGGCCAGGCAGACCCATCAAAAGATAGCTGCTCATATCGCTCGCCTCGGCGCTCATGGCCGTGACGATGGGGCCCATCTTGCGGCCGCCGAGATAGAAGTCGTCCGAGCTGCTGCCGCTACCCTTCTTGCCAAAATACACGCCCACCAACACCATCGCGGCGAGGTAGAGCACGATGGTCACTACAATAATGATCTGTGCGCTTGTCATGTGATTTTCTCCTTCAGCTTTCGTTAAGACGAGCACAATATAGCACAAAAGAAAGCAGACGTAAATACAGAACGCCGTACAGAATAATTCCTGTACGGCACTGCAAAATTCTGAATTTTCGATTGATTTTACTGCATTTTCTGTAAGACGATTTAGTAGACTGTTTTTGAAACGAATTTTATTTTTTTCGAAAGCCATCTAAAAACAGCGGCATCATCTGCTGCGCATACTGGACGAGCGAATATTCCCCGCCCGAAAGGCACCAGTCATACATCAGCCCGCGCTCGAACATCGCGTAGGCCTTGACGATCTCGCTCACGGTACGCGTGTCGGTCAGCTCCTCGCGCTCCTGCCCCTGAGAGACGATTTGGCGCAAAAGACGATAGTACGTGCGTTTGCGGTCGAGCAGGTGCTTTTCTCCCTTGGTCACGAGCTGGGAGGAAAAAAGCCGCGCCAAAAGCTCGATGGAGACCGTGTTTTCGATCGTCGTGAACAACTCCTGATTGAGCCAGCATAAGAGCTCGATGCAGTCCATCTCGTCGTGGGGCTGCTGCATCAGCTCCTCATACCGCTCGTCAAACAGCACCGAGAGGGACGAGAGCAGCGCGTCCTTGCCGTCAAAATAGTGGTAAAACGAGCCCTTCGACGTCTCCGACTCGAAGATGATCTCCTCCACCGTCGTCTCCTCATAGCCCTGCTCGTAAAAGAGCTTCCACGCCGCCGAGACGATGCGCGCCTTGGTGTTGCGGCTCGATTTTCTTGCCATGTGCTCCCCTCCCCTGTTTCTATTGATTGTATCACAGTGCGCTGCCCGCTGCCAAGCGTTTTGCGCTCACCCAAGGTTTTTCCGCAGGAATGTGCGAGCATTTTCAAAGAAAATGCCGTCCGCGTCCGCCTGCGATACGTCGCGCGAGAGCAGATACTCGTAAAAATCCGCCGTTTTTTCCGCCGAATCAAGGCACGGCGGCAGCGCCGCGCCGTCGAAGTCCGAGCCGAGGGCGAGGTTTTTGCGCGCGCCGAGGTCGAAAAAGTGCGCCACATGGCGATAGACGTCGTCTAAGCTCCTGACCGCTCCCCCGTCGCGCAGGAATGGCCCGTAGTAGTTGAGGCCGATCAGGCAGCCGCGGCGCACCATCTCTTTGATCTGCACGTCCGTCAGGTTGCGCTTGTGCGCGCAAATTGCGCGGGCGTTGGAGTGCGTGGCGAGAAACGGCCTTTCCGCCGTCTCGAACACGTCCGCGAGCCCCGCGTCGTTCAGGTGCGAGACGTCGATCAAAATGCCGCAGCGCTCCATTTCGCGCACGGCGGCGCGGCCAAAGTCCGTCAGGCCGCGGTCCGTCACATTGCCCGAGCCGAGCTCGTTTTCCCCATTCCACGTCAGCGTCACAGCGCAGACGCCCTGACGCTTCGTCTTCCCGATGCGCGACAGGTCGCCCGCAAACGCGCTGCCGTTTTCCACGCTCAGAAAGGCCGCGGTCTTCCCCGCCGCCCACGCGCGCTCCATATCGGCAACATTGCGGCAGGGCGACACGCGATCCGCGAATTTTTGCATCTGGCGATCGAAATTCGCGCAGGCGTTGTCAAAAAAGCGGACAGCCTTCTCCCCGCGCAGCTCATCGGGCACGAATACGGCGAAAAACTGCGCCCAGTGGATGTCCTTTGGAATACTTGTGAGCGACAGCGTGCGCGCGGGATCGTCGAGCGTGTCGATGATGTTCGATCCTGCGTACATGCAGTCGGTCAACGTGTCGCAGTGGAGGTCGATGAGGGCGTAAGGACGCATGTGGGCACTTCCTTTTCAAAAAAGATCACGCTGCATTATACGCTCTTCCCGCCCGTTTCTCAACCGGCAAAGTTTAAGGAATTCTGAGGATTCTTAGCGTGCTCTTTACAAAGGCGCGGCAACACTGATATACTGGGCATCGAAAGGGGCGAAACGCCATGGACAATATTTCCCAGATCATCTCCCGCTCGATCGGCGGCTACAGCATCGGCAGCATCCTTTCCGCGCTGCTGACATTCCTCATCTGCCTGATCGTCGTGCGGCTCGTGCTCAAGCTCTGTTCGCGGCTGCTCTCGCGCGCGAACCGCCTGAACGAGCGGCTGCAAAAGGTCATCCTCACGAGCCTCAAAACGCTTCTGTATCTGCTTACCATCATCATCACAGCCGAGGCGCTCGGCATCAACACCTCGTCGCTCACCGCCATCATGTCGGTGCTGACGTTGGGCGTCACGCTGGCCGCCGAGGACATTCTCGGCAACGTCGCCGGCGGGCTCGTCATCCTCTTCTCGCATCCGTTCTCGCTCGGCGACGAGATCGAAGTCGGCGGCACGACCGGCACGGTGCGTGAAATTTCACTGACGCACACGAAGATCGAAACGCCGGATGGACAGATCGTGCTCCAGCCCAACCGCGAAATGTCCAGCTCGAAGATCATCAACTTCACCGTCCTGGGCCGCCGCCGCATCGTCTACAAGGTCACAGCATCCTACGACGCGCCGACGGACGAGGTGAAGCAGGCCTGCATGGAAGCTGTTCTCGCCTTCCCCGCCGTGCTGAAAGAACCCACGCCGACGGTGTATCTCTCGAATTACGGTGCCAGCTCCATCGAATACACCATCCGCTGCTGGACGGCGGCAGACGCCTACTGGGACACTTATTTTAAGATGTACGAGCGCCTGCGCGACACCTTTGCAAAGCACAACGTCGAGATGACCTACGATCATCTGAACATCCACGTCGTGCCGGAGAAACAGAATGAAAATTAAAGTCGTCGATATGACATATGAACAGGCGCTTGCCCAGCCGCCGCAGGTGCACAAAAAGCCGAAAAAGCCGTCGCTCCTGTTCCGGACGGTCCTGCGCGCAGCCTCCGCGCCCGACCTTCTGGCGACGCATTTCCACTGCGAGAAAGTCGGCATGGCGCAGATCAAAAGCGATGAGCCCTGCCTTGTCCTGATGAACCACTCGTGCTTTCTCGACCTCAAAATCGCGGAGGCGGTGCTGTACCCGCGCCCGTTCAACATCGTCT
>ERZ857757.2863-NODE-2863-length-10509-cov-3.985269_pt1 | contig 10509 bp, 10 predicted proteins | sample MGYA00519764_ERZ857757 | MGnify/ENA primary metagenome ERZ857757 (study PRJEB31778, sample SAMEA3449359) | human gut metagenome | biome: human gut; feature: human-associated habitat; material: faeces | place: United Kingdom | collected 2010/2012 ... | reverse complement strand
ACTCGAACCCCCGACCTACTGCTTAGAAGGCAGTTGCTCTATCCAGCTGAGCTACTGGCGCATAATGGAGCGGGTGACGGGAATCGAACCCGCGTCCCCAGCTTGGAAGGCTGGTGCCCTGGCCGTTGTGCTACACCCGCAGGCACTCTGACAAATTCAGCCTTAGAATCATAGCATATTGTCGCCCCGCTGTCAAGCCTTTTTTCGCGATTTCGGCGTTTCGGCGGCATCCTGCTTTGCGCTGCTGGGCGGCTGGCCAAACTGGCGGCGGTAGGCGCGGCAGAATGCGGAGTAATCTCCGAAGCCGCAGGCGCTGGCCGCCTGCAGAATGGGCGTCCCGGCGGCGATCTGCTCGCGCGCGAGGGCGAGGCGCTTGCCGGTCAGATACGCATGGACAGTATAGCCCGTCTCGGCGCGGAAGCGCCGCATCATGTGATATTTGCTGATATAGAACCGGGCGGCCAGATCGTCGATGGAGACAGACTCCGTCGGGTGCTGGGAGAGATACTGCATGATGGCCGCGATCTTTTCATCGGACGCAAGGCTCTCCACGGCCTGCGGCTGTGCGTCCATCGCGCGGCGCAGGAGAATGAGCAGCTGCGTCAGAAGGGACTTTGCCAGCAGCTCCTGCCCGAAGCCCGGCTGTGCGGAGGCGCTCTCCAGCGCGAAGAGCGTGCGGCGCAGCGCCTGCCGCTCTTCCTGCGGGCGCAGGACAAAGCGGAAGCGGGCCGTGGCGAGCGTGAAGCAGCTGTCGAGCGGGCACTCCGCCGTACCCGCGCGGGCGAGATAGTCCGGCGACAGATAGAGAATGACGCGCTCATACGGCGCGCCGGGCGCGGCCTCCGGCCGGTGGACACAGCCCTGCGGGACGAGGATCACGTCGCCGGGCTCAAGCGGGTAGCTGCGCCCCTCGACGCCGTAGCCGGACTGGCCGCCGAGAAAGAAGATCAGCTTGTGGAAGGTATGGTAGTGCCAGTCGAGCTGTTCCTCCATCGCGCCCTTGAGGTGAAAGAGCCGAAAATCCTCGCGCAGATAGCCCCGCTGCGCATATTCCTGCTGCTCCATGCCGCGCCCCCTCTGCCAACGTTCAAAAGGCGCTGTGGGAGGCCCGCAGCGCCTGCGATCTCAAATTCAGTCCATATATCTTGCGATATATTCCGGTGCATCCTTGGCTTCGCCCGCGATCGTCAGCGTAAACGCGACGCTGTTTTCTGCGGAGAAGACGCTGCACCAGTCAAGGAAATTCTCGGTTTCCTTGGGGTCGCTGTCCTGCGACAGCTTGTAAAGGTTGTCGATAAAAATATGCGTGATATCAAAGTTTCCCGCGTGCAGGCCGCTGATAAAGCCGCGCAGGAACGGATAACCGCCGTAAGCGTATTCCTTGATGTCGATGAGCCGAACCTTGTGGTCGACGTCGAAGCGCAGTGTATCGCCCTTCTCGATGCAGACGATGCTGCCGGATTCGCGCTGAACTGCCTGATTGAGAGCACCGATGAGCAGCTTCGTCTTGCCGGAGCCTTCGGGGCCCATCATAATATTGACCATACGGGCATTCCTCCTTTTCTCATGTGGTCAGCTTCATTGTACCAGCTTTCTGCCGGAAACACAAGAACCTACTTGTGAAAAAATCGTAAACAGGAGCAGGCTTCAGCCGCGCAGCAGCGCGGCTGCCTGCGCTCTGGTCGGAGAACTGCGCTTGCGGTCGAAGGGATTCAGCCCGTCAGCCGCGGCGCACAGGGCAGCGGTCAGCTCCAGGAAGTAGAACAGCTCGCCAAGCTGCGGCGCGTCCAGCTGCCCGGCGGAGAGGATGATCAGCGGGATATCGAGCGAGGCGTGGGTCTGCACGAGCGCGTCGAACATCGCGCTTTCGGCTTCGCCGACCGAGTGGCCGGAGAGATAGCCGAGATCGTCGTAATCCTTCCAGTCAAGCTCAATGTTGCGCCGTCTCGCGGGCAGCGGGATGCGCAGGAAGGTTTCAAACGCGCTGCGGCTGCCGTCCAGCATGGCGTCGAGCGTGTCGAGCGCACCGGGAAGCTCTGCCGGGACGGGCAGAACGCCGTATCCGCCGCGGCAGCTGCGCCGGGCCGTGCTGCTGGCCCACCAGCGGCCGAGTGCCATGCAGTCCGGCTCGAAGATGCCGAGAAGCTCCGTGGGCCGCGTACGCAGCTCCAGCGCGTGACGCGCGCCTGCATACATCCAGACAGGGTTTTCAAACGCGCGCAGGTCATAATCATGATACGCCTGTCCCGCGCCCTCAAGCACGCTGAGCGGCTCGATCCCGGAAACCGCCATCGGCAGAAGCGCCGCAGGCGAAAGTGCCGAATCCGCGCAGCCGAGCTGCGCAGGCTGGGCCAGGAAGGTATATCCCTCCTCCTGCGCCATACCATGCAGGAGGCTGTCCTTCGGCGCACAGACGAAGATATGCTGCCTGGCCTCCGGCCCGTAGTGCCGGTCAAGCAGCCAGCGGACGGCGCGGGAGGCGACGCCGCATTCCATATCGACAGCGCTCTGTGCGATCAGAAGCAGGCAGAAGTCCTGCCCCTCGAGCCGGCTGCACAGCTGCTCGTAGGCGCTTGCGGACAGGCTTGTGCCCGCAAAAATCAGCCGGACACTCCCCTCTTTTCCAAGTGCGCGGATCGCCGCCTGCGCCGCAAGCGGCGCGTCGCCGCTGCCGACGACCACGAGTGTATCGCCGAGCTCCGCGATCTTCTCTGCGGCCTTGCCGATCGCGAGCATTGCGCGGGCCATCACGCCCTCCGGCGCGTTCAGCCAGCCAAGAAAGTCCGGGCCGTCCGGCACGTTGGTCCGGAGCTGCATATGCGCGTCAAACAGATCCTTCTCCCCGGACAGCAGATCCGGCAGGCTGACGCTCCCCCAAATATTAGATAACTCGACCTCGATCATCGTATGCGCCTCCTGTTTGTTTTGTACACTATACTACATTTTGAGAAAAAACGCAAAAAGAATCGAAAAGGCGGCCCTGCGGCGTGGCTGCTCTGTCCCCCGCCGGTGCGTCACCGTGATGATTTTTCCGCATTCGGCCGGTGGGCGCGCAGCAGCTCCAGCAGCAGGAGCACCGCCGCGCCCAGCAGGAAGCCCGGTAGCGAAAACGTCTGAAGGCTTACCGGAGTCTGCGGTGTCTGAAGTCCGGCGGGGCCCATCACGATGGCGTACAGTGAGCCTGCCATCAGGCCGAGGATCAGCCACACCATCTGGCTCCGGAAGCGGCGCAGCGCGGCGCGGATGGCGCGGGCAGCCAGCGCTGCGCCCGCCGCTGCGCCAATCCCAAGCGCCAGAATGCCGGGAAGCCCGGAAAAATCGAGCCGCAGCAGCTGACGCAGCGCGTGCATCGCAGGCAGATAGACGCCCGCGATCAGAAGCAGCGTCGACCCGGAGATCCCCGGCAGGATCATCGCGCTGACGGCGATCGCGCCGGAGACAAACAGGTACAGAAGCGGCCAGACGCGAAGCTCCGAAAAGTCGACGCGCAGCGAAACCGCCGCGTCCTCGCGCAGCAGCGTAAGCCCCACGACAAGCGCCGCGCCGAGCAGCGCCAGCGGCGCGTACCGCGCGGTATTTCGCAGCGCACCGCGCTCCGCGCGGGCTACCAGCGGAAACGCCGCCGCGCTCAGCCCCAGAAACAGACTGCACATAAAATAGACGTGCAGCTCAAATAATTCCGCCAGCGCCAGAATACAGGCAGCCATTCCGACGCCCCACCCGATGCCGAAGCGCAGCAGCGCGCGCAGGCTCTGCCGCCGCACGGGACCTTTTCCGTTGAACAGGCCCTGCAGCGCACGCAGGAGATCGTCATAAAAGCCGAGAATAAACGCGATCGTCCCGCCGGACACGCCGGGGACGCTGTCAGCCAGCGCCATACACAGGCCGTGAAACGCAGAAAGCATACAGGAACCTCCCGAAAAGCTGCCGCATCCGGAGCGCCCGGCTGTGGCATTTTATCTCAGTATACCATCTGACGGAGAAAAAGTACAGAGTCCCCGTTCACCTGTCGAAGCAGCGCCGCATAGATTGGTTCAGGGCGAATGCGCCCGAATCTCTTGAGAGGAGCCGATCTTTTTGGCTGATATGCAGACACAGGCAGCCCAGACTGCCGAAGGCTGCGGCGATATGCGGGGAACGCTTCCCGCCTGCGCGCCGCTGGCCAATCCCTACGTCCCGTTCCAGGGGCAGAACCCCGACCGCTATACGGCGGGACGTGCGCTGATGAAGGGCACGCTGTTTCCGGGGCTTGACCTTCCATATCGCGGCGCAAGCGGCGTCGAGCCGCGCAGCGCGGACGGTATGCAGAGTATGCAGGACCTTCAGGCGGCGAATTTCGCCATTACCGAGCTTGGCCTGTACCTGGATACCCACGCGGACGACGAGGAGGCCGTGCAGCTGTTCAACCAGTACGTCGAGCAGTATGAAATGCTGCGGCAGCAGGCGGAGGACAGCGGCATGGCGCTCACGCAGATGGAGGCCGCCGCGGGCGGCTGCTATACATGGCTGGACGATCCATGGCCCTGGGACGCGGAAACGGAGGAATAAACGATGTTTGTATATGAAAAAAAGCTGCAGTACCCCGTCCGCATCGCAAACCCGAACCCGCAGCTGGCAGCTGTAATAATTTCCCAGTATGGCGGTCCAGATGGGGAGCTTGGCGCGTCTCTGCGCTATCTGAGTCAGCGTTATTCCATGCCGTATCCTGAGCTGAAGGGGCTGCTGACCGACATTGGTACCGAGGAGCTGGGGCATCTGGAGATGGTCGGCACGATCGTGCACCAGCTGACGCGGACGCTCACGCAGGAGCAGATCGAGTCGGCAGGCTTTGCGAATTATTTTGTCGACCACACCGCCGGCGTCTACCCGCAGGCCGCCTCCGGCACGCCCTGGAGCGCCGCGACCATGGCCGTCACCGGCGACCCCATCGCCGACCTCACGGAGGATCTGGCAGCCGATGCTGCAACCATGTAAACACAACCGACGCTTGAAAGCATTGAAAATACTGGCTTTTTTGATGGCGCAAGGTTTTTCATGCTGCGATGGCGTAAAGACAACATCATAAAAAATGGGACAAGCTGCTTCAAAAATAAGCATAGAAACGCACGATTTGAAAAATCAAATCGCGCGTTTCTGTGCTTATCAGAGAATAGAACACAGCAAAGGAGGCAGAGTATGGCGCAAGTTTTTGTATCAGATTATTTCTACGGTGACGAATCAAAGGAGTTCAGCTACTTCCGCATCCCCCGCCTGCTGATTACGCACCAGAGATTCAAAAACGTATCCGTCGAAGCGAAGCTGCTGTATGGTCTGTTGCTTGATCGCATGGGATTGTCCGAAGAACACGGCTGGTATGACGAGGATGGCCGGGTGTTCATCTATTATACGGTCGAAGAAATTGCCGACGATCTCTGCTGCGGACGCGACAAGGCGATGAAGCTGCTTGCCGAGCTGGACAAGGCAAAGGGTGCCGCTCTGATCGAGCGCGTCCGTCAGGGACAGGGCAAGCCGACGAAAATATACGTCAAGCGGTTTACGACCCGCGAGGTTCCACCCAAGAAAGAGGAAATTCCTGCGTCCATTTCAGAAGTCGAAATTCTCGACCTCCAGAAGTCGGAAATCCCGACTTCTAAAGGTCGGAAACCTCGACTTCAAGAAGTCGGAATTTCCGACCCAAGTTATCTTGATAATAATTATCCTGAGTTTAGTTATCCTGATCCATCTATCTCCCCTGCAAAGCCGCCGGGAAATGGAGGGCGATTGATCGAGCGATGGAGTTTGAAAGAGCGCGTCAGAAATCAAATCGAATATGACGCGCTCTGCACGCAGTATGCCGCCGAGGACGTGGACGCGCTGGTGGAGCTGATCTCGGAAGTCCAGAGCAGCACCGCTGATGCCGTCCGGCTGGGAAAAGAGCAAATCCCCATCGAGATTATCAAGGAACGGTTCCGGCAGCTCACACAGATGCACGTTGCCTACATTCTGGACAGTCTGCGGACAACCACGACACAAATCAATAACATCAAAGCCTATCTTCTGACCGCGCTCTACAACGCGCCGACGACGATGGGCTTTTTTTATTCCGCTCAGGTGCGGCATGATCTTCGCAGAAAATAGGTCTCATGGTGAGACGTATTTTTTGATATAAAAATTCAATTTTGGAGGTACACACATGGCAGAAGAAAAAGCCCGCGACCCGACGAAGCCGGAAATCAAGCCGGTTAGCATCCCACTTTCCAAAATCCACGACCTGCCCGGCAGCGTATTCGCGCCGCCGAGTCCGAAAAGTCTGGAAGCGTTGACGAGCAGCATCGTCCTAAAAGGCGTACAGGAGCCGGTTATCCTGCGGCAGCGCGAGGATGGCGAGTTTCAGATCGTTTCCGGCAACCGCCGCCGTAAGGCCAGTGAGCTTGCAAAGAAAACAGAGATTCCCGCGTTCATCTATGATATGACGGAAAAAGAGGCGCGGGATTTCCGTTTGCGCGGCAATGCGAAAGGCACACCGCCCGGAAAGCTGCTGCCCGAAAGTGAGATCGGCAAGAAACGTGAAGCACCCGCAAAAACGCCGGACAAGGGTGCGGAAAATAAGACACCGGTTACGCAGCCAAAGCCGTCTGAAAAGGTCGCCGAGGTAAAAGTCGCACCCACACCGGCGCAGAAGAAACAGGAGGAAAAACCGAAAGCGGCTGCACCTACGGAAAAGGCTGACGCAGACGGCAAAACTCCGGTCATGCCACCGAAATCGCCAGACAAGTCCGCTGATGCAAAACCTGCGCCAGCGCCGGAGGCGAAGAAACCGGAAGAAAAGCCGAAAGCGGTTTCGTCTCTGGAAAATGAGGATGCAGACGGTAAAAAACCGGATATATCTCCGAAACCGCTTGAAAAGCCAGCTGAGGTAAAACCAACGCCCACGCCGGAGCAGAAAAAGCCGGAGGACATGCCGAAAATGGCTGCACCTACGGAAAAGATTGATGCAGACGGCAAGAAACCGGACGTGCCGCTGAAACCGCCGAAAAAGGCCACTGTGGAGAAACCCGCACCCACACCGGCACTGAAGCAACCGGAAGAAAAGCCGAAAGCAGTTACGCCTGCGGAAAAGACCGGCACAGACGGCAACGCACCGATCGCACCGCCAAAGTCGCCCGAAAAGGTCGCAGAGGTCAAACCTGCCCCGGCAGTCATGCCTGGTCCTGCTGCCCTTGGTCCGACTGGAACGAAAATCACAAAGATTTTTGAGGATCGGCTGCTGCCCCCGGATGAAAAAGCCATGAAAGATTTGCCAATCCCCAGTGATGGTGAATCGTATTTCATCACGCTTCATCCAAGCTATTTGGAAAAATCGGAGCTGAATACCGTCTCTGTTGATGTGTCCAGCGACGATTACATGGAGCTGAAAAAGTCCATCGAGCTGAACGGTGTGAAAGAACCGGTTCTGACCAGAATCAATCCCAAGGGCGGCTTGGAAATCCTTTCAGGCCAGCGACGGCACATGATCGCGCGTGAGTTCAACTATCCTGTTCCGGCCATCATTCAGAAAATTGACGACAATGACGCGATGATCCTTGTCGCGGACAGCAATCTGCATCGACCGCATATTTCCACATACGATCTTTCGCGGACGCTGCGCAATAAAATGACCGCGATGAAACGCAAGGCAGGACGGAAAAAACGCGGCGTGCCGGGTGCGGACGAGCTGCAAAGTGACGCAATGCTGGCAAAGGAAATGGGCATCAGCACCAGCAGACTGAACCGAATTATCCGCCTTTCCGAAGCAACCAAAGCTGTCTGCGATGCAGTGGATGATAACTCGCTGGAATTGTCGATTGCATCAGATTTGTCATTCCTGTCTCCAGAACATCAAAATGCAGTCATTGATCTGGTTGGCCTGAACCTGAAACCAACGGTCAAACGTGTGCAGCGTTTAAGAGACGCAGAGAAACGCGGAAATCTGGACGATAAGACGATGCGGGCGATTCTGGAGGACAAAGATATTCAGCCGGTCAAGCCACCTGAGCCGCCGAAGCCCGCGCCGACGCAGCCAGACCCACCGTTTTCGGTTGCGTCAATGGTGACACCCAACGTGTCGCCAGCACCGGCACCGACCACGGGCACATCACCTGTCACGCTGGCACCGCCGGATATGACGCCGGTCATGCCGGAACCGCCGAAACAGGAAAACACCGCGCGGCCACCCGCAACGCAGACGGTGGAAAAGCCGGAGACTGCACCAACGTCAGCCAGCAACGTCATTCCAATCTCCGCAGAGAGCAAGCAGCCGGGCGAATCCAAAGCAGATGAAGAACCGATTGCGCACAACAGTCAGCGCGACAGTATGTACTCAACCAAGGTCGTATTGGGCGGCGACCGGCTGCGCAAGTATTTTCCGGATGTCAGCATGACGCCGGACGAAATTGTGGATAGTATCTATTCTGCGCTGGAGGAGCGCCGTCAACGCGAAGCACGGATGAAGCAGAAAACGGAAATCCTGCATCCGGGCAAGCCTGCCCCCACACGCTAATATGCACCATCGAAAGCTGTTGCACCGCCTGGTGGTGCCGCCCTGACAATTATATTTAGGAGGATTCACACATGAATTACCACCCCAAACACACGTCCAACTCGCGCACGCCCGTCTGGATCGGCGCTGGCGTTCTCGCCGCCGTTGCCATCGGCGCGATCATTTTCATCATCGTTACGCTCCGCTCTCCCATGACAAAGGAAGAAGCCCGCGCCAAAGCCGGAATCGTTTATGATTCTTCCGCCACTGAGGGCGGTTGGGATAACCTTTCGCCGGAGGAGATTGAAGCGCGTTTGAATGAAAAAGTAGCCGAGGGCATGATTAACATTTCGGCCAACACTGCCCCAATCTTTGAGGACGGTTCTTCGGAGGGAAACTTGATGCTCGTAAACGAGAGCATCAATAATTATCCACAAAAGGTCCAGATTGTCCGCAATGACACGGGCGAACAGATTTACGAATCCGGCGCTATCGCCGTCGGCAGCAAAATCGAACGCGCGAAGCTGGATGTTGTTCTCCCCGCTGGTACATACGAATGTACCGCGTATTTTCACAATTTGAACCCGGAAACCGGCGAAATCATCGGCACGGCCGGGGCAATCATCAACATTACCATTAAAAATTAAATTTTCAAAACAACAAAGGAGTAAAAACCATGAAAAACTTTAAGAAAATCGTCTCTCTCGTTCTCGCTGTCTGCCTGATGGCAAGTCTCACAATCGGCGCTTCTGCCGCCAACACGGTTGACGCTTCGGGCGGCACTGGCACTTCGTCCGTCACGCTTTCGTCTACTGCGGATGGCAGCATCGGCGGCGACCCCGCAGCCACTAAGATGTCCGTGACCGTTCCCACCGTCCTGCCCATCGCTGTCGGTACTGACGGCACTGTTTCCACCGCGACCGATGCCAAGATCGTCAACAACAGCTTTGGTGCAGTCAAGGTCAACTCTGTGAGCATTGAAGCTGCGCAGGGTTGGTCGCTGGCTGCGTTCGGCGACAAGGCATCTCTGGCGCACGAAAAGGTCAACAGCAATAAGTTTGGCTTCTCCATCTCCCTCGGCAATGGCGCTGCACAGATCACCGATAGCAAGAACGCCAGCAAGCAGACGCTTCTGACCGACGCCATTGAGGGTTGCTACATGAGCGGTGCGGGTGATACCAGCGCCAATACGGTCGCAATCTCCTACGATGCTATCGTGACCCCGGTTTCGGAAGCAGTTACCAACACAGCGATTGCTTCCGTGCTGTTCATTATCGCTTGGGATGCAGTCTGATCTATTCGCTATTGCAAAGGGGAACGCGCAAGCGTTCCCCTTACCTTATGAAATGGAGGACGTCAAATGAAACACAAACGAATCCTCGCAATGATTCTCGCCGTCGCGTCGTGCCTGTCTCTGGCAGTTGGTGCATCAGCGGCAAATACGACTACTCGCAAGGCCACGGATTTCCGCGACTATGACCGTACTGCATGGTACGCCGAAGCCGTGTCTGCGGCTGTGGATAATGGCCTTTTGTACGGCAAATCCAGCACCATCATCGACCCCAACGGCGATATGACCCGTGCAGAGATGGCGGCTATCATCAACCGATCTTTTGGCTGCTACGCCAAAGCTGACATTTCCAAGTACAAGGATGTTTCCAAAGACAAATGGTATTTTGAAGATGTGGCCATGGCGGTGCAAATGGGAACATACAACGGCAGATCGAACACGGCAATGGCACCAGATTCGCCCATCACACGGCAGGAGGCCATGACCGTGGTGGCACGAGCGTTGGAGCTGGACTACGATTCGTATTCCAAAACAGATCTGTCCACGTTCTCTGACCGCAGCGAGATTTCCAACTGGGCGATGCCTTATGTGCGCGCGATGGTCGGTGCAGACTATATTCATGGTCGCGGCAAAGTCCTTGCCCCGTTGGACAATATCACGCGCGCGGAATTTGCGCAGATTTTTTACAACATCATTGGCACTTACATTGTGTCCAAGGGCA
>ERZ857757.2854-NODE-2854-length-10547-cov-5.712638_pt1 | contig 10547 bp, 10 predicted proteins | sample MGYA00519764_ERZ857757 | MGnify/ENA primary metagenome ERZ857757 (study PRJEB31778, sample SAMEA3449359) | human gut metagenome | biome: human gut; feature: human-associated habitat; material: faeces | place: United Kingdom | collected 2010/2012 ... | reverse complement strand
CTCCTTCTATGCCCCTCCCCAGTCCCCCCAGATTTACAAACAGCTTCTGATGCTTTCGGGCTTTGACCGTTACATTCAGATTGCCCGCTGTTTCCGGGATGAGGACCTGCGTGCCGACCGCCAGCCCGAATTCACCCAGATCGACTTAGAAATGTCCTTTGCCACCCAGGAGGACATTATGGCCATGAATGAGGGCTTCATAAAGAGAGTATTCAAAGAGGTTCTCGGCCTTGAGATCGCTCTGCCCATGCAACGCATGACCTACTCGGATGCCATGAATCTTTACGGCTCCGACAAGCCCGATACCCGCTTCGGCATGGAAATTCAGAATGTTTCCGAAACGGTCAGAGAGCTTCCCGTGCCCATGTTCTCTGCGGCTCTGGAGTTCGGCGGGTCGGTTCGTGCGCTTGTGGCAAAGAACGCCGCCACGGTCCTGAGCAGAAAAGAAATCGACAAATTGACCGAGCACGCCAAGGGCATCGGTGCCAAGGGCCTTGCCTATATCCGTTGGACCGAGGACACCCCCTCCTGCTCCTTCGGAAAATTCCTTGACGAGAATCAATTAAACTCTTTGATTTCCGCTCTCGGCCTGCAGAAGGGCGATGTGGCCCTGTTCTGCGCTGACAAAAACAAGGTGGTTTTGCCTACGCTCGGCGCTATCCGGACGATTCTCGGCAAAAAGCTGGATCTCATCCCCGAAGGAAAATTCAATTTCCTCTGGATCACCGAATTCCCCTTCTTTGAGTGGAATGAGGACACCAATCACTGGGACGCCATGCACCATCCGTTTACCATGCCTTTGGAGGAATGCCTGCCGTATCTGGAGAGCGATCCGGGCAAAGTGCGGGCATTGTGCTACGATATGGTATTGAACGGCACCGAATTGCTTTCCGGGTCCATCCGTATCACAGACTGGCAATTACAGGAACGGATGTTCCGGGCTCTGGGTCTGACCGAAGAGGATATTCAGCGAAAATTCGGATTTCTGGTGGAAGCCTACAAATACGGCGCTCCCCCCCACGGCGGTTCGGGCATGGGATTGGATCGCCTTGCCATGGTGATGTGCGGGGCAGACAGTCTGAGAGATGTGGTGGCATTCCCCAAGGTGCAGAACGCATCCGAGCTGATGTCCCAGTGCCCTTCTCCGGCAGATCCGGCGGATTTAGCCGCTTTGGGCATCACTCTTGTGCAAGAGCAAGAAAAATAATTTTCCATCCGACATTCCGGAAACTGATATCGGGATTGCCGCAACCACTCAAACTTGCGGCAATCCTCTTTTCGTTCAGCTTCCGCTCCCCGCCCCCTGCTTTCTTTGCTGGATTTCCATGCGGCACCGCTTTTTCGTAAAAACGCCGCAAAATTGTAGAAAAGGTCAATTTTTCAGTAGAAAAAGAAGATGTTTTTCTGAAGATTGTTATTGAAATTTTACTTTTTTTATGTTAATATAGGTTCAGCGGAGTATCTGCCGGCAAAAAAGAATCGATCCGGGCGTTGGTGTTGGCTGCGGACGGTTTTTTTGAATCTTGCCGGACGGGAAAAGCCCTGCAAAACAAACATTTCAATAAGGAGAAAACAGTTATGAAAAGAACCATAGCACTCGTGTTGACCCTTTTGCTTATTGCCGCTCTGGGCGTGTTTGCTTCTTCGGCAGACACCGTAGAATTGCTTCCCAAGGAATCCGAGTGGGAATTCCTGACCTATGAAGGCGAAGCCAACGCACTGCCCGAAGAGGAAGAGCCGGAATTATGGCTCAGCAACGGAGAGTACACCGATCTTTCCGGTCAGGCTCCCTTTGCCGCTCCCAGTTGGGCAAAGCCTATTACCAATACCAAGTTTGATTACCAGTACTATGCCGCTTATCTGCGGACCACTTTTACGGTTGAGAATGTTGAATTGCTCAACAAGCTGACCATGTTTGTTATTTACGACGAGAATCCCACCGTTTATATCAACGGTGAAGAGGTTTGGTACGCTGAAGGCTACAAGGACGACAAATACTATGAAATCGATCTGACCGACGCTCTGTCCGTTCTGAAGAACGGCGAGAACACCGTTTGTGTTTCCGTGAGCAATGTGTTCGGCGGCGGTATCTTCGACATGAGCCTCAGCGCCAATGCCGGAGCGGTCGTTCCTGAACCCCCCATTGATGAAGACGGTAACTTTGTGATTCAAGAGGTAACCACTGCCGGGTTCACCAACTTCGGTGCCATCAACGCTCCTGATAATGTGTTGGACGGCGATCAGAACACCGTTACCGGAAGCGGTTTCAATGCTTCCGTTGAGCAGTCTGTGACCCTGAAATTTAAAGAGGCCGGCACCATTGAATCGGTCTTTGTTCAGTGCAAGGACGAAGGAACCACCACCAACGAAGACGGCACCAGAGGCACCTATCACCTCTATGCCCTGAACGGTGACGAGCAGGTGGATCTGGGCGCCCTGAAGGCCGTGACCGGTACTGACGGCGGTGCGACCCTGACCTTGGATACTCCTGTGGCTGCAGACGGTCTGAAGATCGTTATTGAATCCTGGGAGGGCAACTGCTGGGCATGTGTTGCCGATGTGACCGTGAAGGCTTCCGATGTTACTCCCCCTCCTGTGGTGGATACCGGTGACAACACCCTGTTCTTTGTGGTCTTGGGCGTTGTGGCGCTCGCCGGCACTGCCCTCATCGCTGTGAAGGCCAAGAAGGAATTCTGATATTGAAAAGGAAGGTATTGCAAAATACCTTCCTTTTTTGTGCCTTTGAAAATGTTTTTTGAAAAAACTCTTGAAAAACAGGAGAAAATACTGTATAATCGTACATCGGAAAACAAAGTGGAATATTAAAGGAGAATCGTATGAGCACACTTCATATTATCGACCATCCCCTGATTCAGCACAAATTGACTATCATGCGGAAGAAAGACACCAGCACCAAGGATTTCAGAGAATTGTTGGAAGAAATTTCCTGTCTGATGGGCTATGAGATCACCAGAGACCTTCCTTTGGATGATGTGGAAATTGAAACGCCTCTGGAAAAAATGATTGCCAAAGAGGTTTCGGGCAAAAAGCTGGCCATTGTTCCCATCCTTCGTGCAGGCTTGGGAATGGTTGACGGCTTATTGACGCTGGTTCCGGTGGCAAGAGTCGGGCACATCGGACTTTACAGAGATCCGGAAACCCATTTGCCGGTGGAGTACTATTGCAAGCTCCCCCCCGACATTGAGAACCGCATTGTCATTGTGGTAGACCCGATGCTGGCAACCGGCGGCTCGGCATCCGATGCCTTGACCATGCTGAAAGCAAGAGGGTGCAAGACCATCAAGCTGATGTGTCTGGTTTCCGCTCCGGAAGGAATTGCCAAGGTGCAGAGCACTCATCCGGATGTGGACATTTACACCGCATCGGTCGATGAAAAGCTCAACGATCACGCTTACATTCTTCCCGGTCTGGGAGATGCCGGAGACCGTCTGTTCGGCACCCGGTAAAAACAATAAAATAAAAAAGCTGTTGCGGGCCAACCTGCGACAGCTTTTTTGTATGAAAAACAGAAAGCTCACATCCCGAATTTCAGCTCCCGAAGGAAACCGGTTTTCTGAATGGGAATATTCTGAAGAAATATTGTAAAGGCCGTACGCCCTTCGGTTTCTCTCCTTTGCAGCTACCTCAGGATTAGGGCAAGAATCTGTTTTGCCGTTTCAAGGGTGTTGTCCGGGAAAACGAGGCAATACCGGTAGTCCCCTTGGGAAAACCGGGCATAGGCCACATCTTCTCCTCCATAAAAAACCAGATAGCTCCGACCGTTTACCAAAACAGACTCCTCCGGCTCGGGAAACCGTTCCAGGGAGTATCCGCCCGTTTCCGCATACAAAATAAATTCCCCGTATTCCGTCCGATACCGCATGGCCCTCAGCACCACCTGACTGCCGTTTTGAGGAATATAACTTCTGCTTTCCACAAGATTGACTTTTTCAGGAGAAAATTTCACCGTTTTCTTGCTGACACCGGAGGTCAGATGGTCCTGCACAAAAGCTGCCGATGGCTGTTTTTTCGGGAAGGCTTCCGAATCTTCCTCGCAGCTGTCATCAAATGTACTGTACCGCAGGTTTGTCAGCCCGCCGAATTCCTCAAAACGCAGGGGTGCGTACTGATCCTTCGGCCGGTTCACCACAGCGATTCCTCCGAAAAGCCCGAACACCAGCAATGCGCAGAGGGCCGATGCCAGTCTGAGCATGGATCCACGCCCCCCGAAACGCCTTTTTTTCTCGGCATTTTCTCTGTTCTGTGCCTGTTTATTGCGCAAAAGCTCCTTCGCCGGAAGCATTACCGATTCTCTTGGAGCCGGCGTTTCCTCCACCGCAGACCGAAAAAGTTCGTCCAGTTGGAGGTCTTTTTCCTCACATTTTCCCTTCATCTCATCACCCTCTGTCAATAAAACAATCTTTTTTTCTTCCCCGTCCACAGTCAAAGAAAACTTTTCATCATTTTTTCGGCTTTCAGGATTTCTTTAGACACATAAGATTTGGATTTTCCGATCTCTTGTGCAATTTCCCGCACGGTCATATCCAGAAAATACTTCCTATAAATCATCTCACGAAGTATCGGCGGGTCCAGCTTTTTCATCAGTTGTTCCACCAAAAGTCGGCTCTCGCTTTTCTTCTCCATGCTTTCCTCATCGGAAAAAAATTCGGTTTCGTCAATCGGGTAATACTCTTTTCCTTTATATTTTTTCAGTTCATTTACCGCTGTATTGTGCACAATACGGCACACCCAAGCGCAAGCATTTGTGTTTTTTTCGTATTTGTCTATATTTTCTGTAATTCGGAGAAAGCTTTCCTGAACGGCATCCTCGGCAATTTCCTTGTTTCCGGTTACGCCTTTTGCGATCAAAAGCATCCATTTTCCCATGCACGAATAGAGCAGCTCCACGCCGGTCTCATCCCCTTTTGCAATGCGGGAAAGAGCCTCCTCGGCAACCTTACGAAATTCCAAATTCATGATGTATTTTTTCTTCCTTAAGTTATTTCAGTATCATCGGATGTGTACATTATAATATTATAGAGTAAAAACCAAAAAAAGTCAAGAAAATCTATACTTCCGTGGACAAACAGCCTTGTCCGATTGTTTATATGTAGGAAGATTATGTAGCGAACGGTATTCAAAAGACGAATAAGGAAAAAGATCATGAAAAAAAGCTCAACTCTCTATAAAATTGTTTTTCTCCTCTGGACTTTATGCGTGGGGCTGCTTGGCTTTGGCACCTATCGGATCATCGTCGGACTGGAGGGGTATTCTCCGGTGGTTCAGGGCTTTATCATTGCACTGCTCTGCCTGAATTCCTGCATTTTAGCGTCCCTTTGGTTCGGCAGTGTGAAGGATTTTGTGTTTTCGGTGGCATATGCCGTCTATGGGAAAAAGCTGTGCCGCCGCTATGAGGAAGTGGAACGGTTCCGGAATATTCCCCTTCCGGAACCAAGGGTTCTGCTTCTCTACTGCACCCGGAACGATTTCAACAATGAAGCTCTGTCCTTGAGCATGAAGCAGAATTACAGGAATTTCGCCACGGTGATCCTGGATGACAGCGACCAGGCTTCCTATATGAAAGAAATCGATGCCTTTGCCTCCTGCCACCGGAACGTGGAGGTCATTCGCAGGACCGATCGGACCGGGTACAAAGCCGGCAATCTGAACAACTATCTTGCCGGGCGGACAGATTATGATTATTTTGTGGTTTTGGACAGCGACGAAGTACTTCCCGGCAACTATATCCCGGAGGTTCTGAAGTATTTCAATTATAATCCCCGTTGCGGCGCCGTGCAGGCCCGCCACTCGGCAAAAAAAGGGGAAAATGTCTTTCAGCGCCTGATGGGATTGTGCGTCGGGAGCAACGGCTCCACCGTGCAGATCATCAAAAATTTCTACGGTGCCAATGCCTTGATCGGCCACGGAATGACCATCAGTCGGCCCTGCTATGAAAAAACAGGAGGATTTCCTTTGGTGGTCGCAGAGGATATTTCTTTTGCGGTGGATATTAAGAACTCCGGCTTCGACATTATCTATGCCCCGGAAATTCATTGCTACGAGGAATTCCCGGTAAACTATGTTTCTCTGAAAAAGCGCCAGTGCAAATGGACCCAGGGAAATGTGGAGTATATGAAAAAGTACGGCAAGGAAATTTCCGATTGCAAAATGGCCTGGTTTGAAAAGCTGGACCTGCGCCTTTCCCACTATTCCCTGCCCATTGTACCGGTGCTCAGCCTGATGCTGGCCGTTTGCACCATCATCCTCGGATTCCTGGGATACCCTGTGATCCGCTACGCTTTCGGCATTTATGCCGTGATGATCCTGTTCCTTTGCTCCCCTATGATTCCCGACTTGTTTGTTTACAACCGTTCCCGAAATATTTTTCTTCTGATTCCCTACTTTTTGCTGAATATTACCACCTACGCTTCCTTGGCGCCCATGATGCTGAAAACCGTTTTCTTAGGTGCCTGCGGCAAAAAAGCGGTGTTCCTGGTGACCCCCAAGCGGTCGGAAAAATTCACTTTGGGCGACGCCTTAAAATACACCTATGACTCTCTGATTTTTGCCCTGGTCGTCGGTGTCCTTTGCTTCTTTGCCTGCGGAAGTCTGCTCCCGGTAATGTTTATCATGGTCGGGTGTCTCTTCGCCCCTGTCATCGTCCTTCTTTCCAATATTCCTGTGAAAAGTCAGAAACACCAAACCGTGAGACTGTCGGATTCAAAAGCAAAAAGAGCAGAGAAAAAAGCAGTTCTCCGGAAAAATTCCGGGAAAACCGCCCCATCCAAAATGGCGGAACGACGGTAAATCTGCCCTTTCGGTCAGGGTATTCACCCGGCAACAAGCCAAAGGGCTGAAATCAAGAATAAAAAGCGCCTGACAAAACGGAGCCGTTGTCGTATACTGATTTTCAGAGGTACCCTTTACAGACAGACATTTGTCGGGTTACTTGTAACAGCAGAACGCTCTGCGGGACTGTAGATTCTACTCTTCCGCAGAGCGTTTTTACTCTCTGCCTTCGGGCAGACGGGATCATGAAAGGAAGGTGGTTTTATGACGGAATGGATTCTGAAGCTCTTTGTCAAGGATTACAAAAACGCCGAGAGGCCCAGCGTCCGGTCGGCTATCGGAAAAACCGCCGGGGGCGTTGCCATTGGAGTCAATGTACTTCTGTCCCTCTTAAAAATCTTAGCCGGCGCTTTTCTTTTGGGCGGATCGGTCTCGGTCATTGCTGACGGCGTCAACAATCTTTCCGATGCCGCTTCGGGACTTATTTCGCTTTTGGGCTTCAAGCTGGCGGAAAAGCCGGCGGATGCCGAGCATCCTTACGGGCACGGGCGTTATGAATACCTTTCGGGGCTGATGGTGGCCCTGTTGATTCTGGTCATCGGTGTGGAGCTGCTCAAAAGCAGTGTTGTGAAAATCTTTTCTCCCGGAAAAACCGGATTTTCGCTGATTGCTCTGTCTATTCTTCTGTTTTCGATTTTAGGAAAGCTCTGGCTGATGTATTTCAACAGAAACCTCAGCCTCCGTATCCATTCGGAAACTCTCCGGGCCACCTCTGCAGACAGCCGGAATGATGTTATCACCACCCTTTCCGTACTCATCGCCGCCCTGATTTCCCGTTTTACCGGCTTTGATCTGGACGGCTATATCGGTGCCGCAGTCGCTCTTTTCATCCTTTACAGCGGCTACGGATTGGTGAAAAGCACCATTGACCCTCTGTTGGGAAAGGCTCCCGATCAGTCCTTTATCGACCACATTGAACAGAAGGTGTTGTCCTATGAGGGGGTTCTTGGTACCCACGACCTGATGGTGCACGATTACGGACCCGGCAGACAGTTCGCCAGCATTCATGTGGAAATTTCCGCAGATATCGACGCTCTGAAGGGTCATGAGCTGATTGACCGGATCGAGCAGGATTTCAAAAAGGAGGGGCTTTCCGTTGTAATTCACTACGACCCCATCTGCAATTCCGACAGCGAACTGGGCGAATTCCGCCTCTGGCTGGAGCAAGAAGTGAAAAAGATCGATCCTTCCCTGTCGATTCACGACATCCGTATGGTTCCCTGCGCTACCCATACCAATCTGATTTTTGATTGTGTGGTACCGTCATCCTCCCAAAAAAGCGACCGGCAGGTGAAGGAGGAGCTGACCACAATCATCCGGGACAGCTACCCTGCCTACCTGCCGGTAATTCACATTGACCGAAGCTATCTTTCTACCAAGTAAGCTCTCAGAAAGAGCCTTTCTGCAAAATATGCCTTATCCTTTAAACCACTGGGTCCAGTAATGTCCCTGCTCCACATAGCCCACGCCGATTTCGCTGTAGTTGGCACTTAAAATGTTTTTCCGGTGTCCTTCCGAATTCATCCAGGCATTGACCACCGCCTCAGGAGTGCTGTATCCCATGGCAATGTTCTCGCCGGCGCTTTTGTAGGTGATCCCCATTTGTTTCATCTGGTCAAAGGGGGAGCCGTAGGTCGGGCTTGTATGGGAAAAATAATTGTTTCTCTGCATATCCGCACTCTTTTCTCTGGCACCCAGGGTCAATTCCTCCGAATATGTAAGCGGAGAAAGACCGTATTTTGCTCTTTCCGCATTGACCAGCCGGATGACCTCTTTTTCAAACGCTACCGCAGAATTCTCCGGCTGTTCTTCTTCGGTCTCCTTCTCCGGCTCCTTTACGGCAGGTTCTTTCGTTTCTTCCGTTTTTTCGGAATCGGGCAGAGTCTCTTCCTTTTCGGGTTTCTTTTGTTCTTCTTTTTCTTCTTTGCTTTCTTCTTTGTCTTCCTTCTTTACCTCACTCTCTTCTTTATTCTCTTCTTCCACATCCGGCTCTTCCTCTTTTTCAGTGCAAAAGCCGAGTTTTTCACAGATTGCCCGATACAGTTCTTCAATTCTTTCAAAGGAAATCAGGCTCCAAAAGCTCTTTCTGCTGTTCTCTTCGCAGGAAGCGGCGTTGCTGATCGGAACAGCAATCAGTCCGACAGACAGGCAGATACAAACAACCAGACATACGATTCTTTTCATTTCCTATGTACCTCTTTTCTTTTCGTTTTGTCCTTTCGACAAAAAGAGTATACCAAAGAAAAAGAGGAATTTCAATGCAAAATATATGGCAACTCACCCATATTCCTTCTGAATTAAGCAAGTTTTCTCTTTTTGAAAGGACTTCTCTTTATGAACCGTTTTCAACGGAATGAAATGCTCTTCACTCCTGAAGGTGTTCGCAAGCTGAAAGATAAAAAGGTAACCGTCTTTGGTGTCGGCGGGGTTGGCGGTTATGTGTGCGAAATGCTGGGACGGAGCGGCATAGGGCATTTCGTCCTGGTCGATAAGGATCAGGTGGATGTAACCAACATCAACAGGCAGATCATTGCTCTCAGTTCTACCGTAGGGAAAGACAAGGTGGAAGTGATGAAAGAACGGCTTATAGAGATCAATCCCGAATGTGAAGTCACTTCCGTCAAAGCCTTCTTACTGCCGGAAAACAAGGGCGACTTTGATTTTGAACACAACGACTTTGTGGTGGATGCCATTGATACGGTTTCCGCCAAGATCGTCATTGCCGAAGAGTGTACCCGACTGGGCGTTCCGCTCATTTCCTCCATGGGCACCGGAAACAAGCTCCATCCGGAAATGCTGAAGATTACCGATATTTCCAAAACCAGCTATTGCCCCTTGGCCAGAGTCCTGCGCCGGGAACTGCGCAACAGAGGAATTCACCACCTGCCGGTGCTCTATTCAGAGGAGGAACCGGTGAAGCCGGCCTTTACGCCGGAGGATTCCCATAAAGGCTCTTCCACCCCGGCAAGCTCCCCCTTTGTGCCCTCTGCGGCGGGGATCCTGATTGCCTCCTATGTGGTTGCCCGATTGCTGGAACAATAAAAATACGGGAAAAACACCTTTTTGTGTTTGTCCCGTATATTTTTTCTTCTTTCGGAGAAACTTTCCTTCAGAAGGGTAAATAAGCCCTTGGAAAGGAGAAATTTATGAGTCCCAAAGAACTGTTGTATGTGGAAGATGCCTTGAGCCACGCAAAATTTCTGGAAAGTCAATGTATTACCGCCGCCTCTCAGGTAACCGACCCAAAGTTAAAAAACTGCCTGAACCAGATGGCAGAAAAGCACCGTCAGACCTTTTCATCCTTCTACAGTTTGGTATAAGAAAAAAAGGAGAGGAAAAAATATGGACGATAAAACCATCATGGAAAATCTGTTGCTTACCACAAAAGGAGTCTGCGACCTTTATATGCACGGCACCATCGAATCCGCCGGAACCTCCAATGTGCATTCCACCTTCAAAACCGCACTGACCGACGCTCTTTCCATGCAGGGCGATATTTACAAGACCATGACGGATAAAGGCTGGTATCAGACCCAAAATGCTGAACCCAACAAGCTGACCGAGGTCAAAAACAAGTATTCCTGCACAAATTGCACCTTCCGCTGATTCAAAAGAGCTTCCGAAGACATTCCGGAAGCTCTTTTTGTAATCGAAAACCACGCCATAGTGGCGTGGTTCAAAAGAGGTTAACCGATGAA
>ERZ857757.2853-NODE-2853-length-10557-cov-5.525805_pt1 | contig 10557 bp, 10 predicted proteins | sample MGYA00519764_ERZ857757 | MGnify/ENA primary metagenome ERZ857757 (study PRJEB31778, sample SAMEA3449359) | human gut metagenome | biome: human gut; feature: human-associated habitat; material: faeces | place: United Kingdom | collected 2010/2012 ... | reverse complement strand
TGATATAATGCATATAACAAAAGGAAAGGAGCTAACAAGATGGCATATTGGAATTTTTACACCTCAAAAGAGCTTAAGCCAAAAGGCTGGATTAAGCGGCAGCTGGAAATACAGGCTGAGGGCTTAAGCGGACATTTGGACAGCATCTGGCCCTACATATATAACAGCGCATGGATAGGAGGAAGCGGAGACGGATGGGAATTAATGCCGTATTGGCTGGACGGCTTTATTCCCCTGGCTTATTTATTAGAAAATCAGAATATGATAAGCCGAGTAAAAAAATATATAGACGCAATCATTTCTCTTCAGAAAGAAGACGGCTGGATTTGTCCATGCCCGGAAGAAAAACGCGCCGAATATGACACATGGCCGGTGCTTTTAATTGCCAAGGTACTGACAGTTTATTACGACTGTTCAGGAGACGAAAGAATACCCGACATTATATATAAAATCCTCAAAAACTATTATACCCTGTTGAAAGAGGATAAAATAAAGCTTTTCAACTGGAGTAAATACAGATGGTTCGAGGGCTGTATCTCCATAGCCTTTACATATAAAAAATATAGGAATAATAGAAGATTTAACAATTGATTTAAACAAAGGCTTAAACGTATTAACAGGAGAAACAGGAGCTGGAAAAACATTAATTATTGATTCTTTACAAATTATATCAGGAGGAAGATTTTCAAAAGATATGATTCGTAGAGGAGAAAACAATTCTTTTGTTGAATTATGCATGTATGATCCTAAAAATGAAAAATCAGAAGACGGAAATATAATTGTTTCAAGAGAGATAAATTTAAATGGAAAAAATATGTGCAAAATTAATGGAAGAATGGTAACTGTAAATGAATTAAGAACATTTATGAAAGAATTTATTGAAATTCACGGTCAAAATGATAACCAAAATTTATTAGACAATAAATTACATTTACAATATTTAGATGGATTTATAGGAGAAAAAATAGAAAGCAATTTAAATAAATATTATATTTTGTATGAGAAATATAACAAAATAAAAAGTGAATTAAAAGCCAATTATGGAGATGAAAAAGAAAAACAAAGGAAATTAGATTTACTAAAATACCAATTTGACGAAATAGAAAAAGCAGAATTAAAAACAGAAGAGGAATACGAATTAGAAGAAAAAAGAAAAATAGTAATGAATTCTGAAAAAATTTCGCAAAATTTGCAAGAAGCTGAAGGATTAATAGCTGATAATGGAATTGATAGTATTAGTATGGCTATTAGGGCTTTAGAAAAAATTGAGAATATTGACGAAAAATACGAAAAAGTATCAGCTAATTTAAAAAATATATATTATGAATTACAAGAACTTACAAGAGATATAGAAAATTATAATAGTGATATTTATTTTGATGAAGAAGAACGAAATTATATAGAAGAACGTTTAGATTTAATACATTCATTAAAAAGAAAATATGGAAATACTATTGAAGAAATTTTAAATTACAAACAAGAAATAAAAGAGGAGATAAATCGTATTGAAAATTTAGAAGATTATACAAATAAATTAAAAAAAGAGTTAAAGAACATTGAAGACCAAATGAATATTATTGCGCAAAAAATGCATGAGGAAAGGAAAGAGAGTGCTTGTAAGTTAAGTGAGGAAATTAATGAAGAGTTAATTGATTTGGAAATGAAAAATGCTAAAATAAAGGTAAATGTAAATTATTTAGAAAATGGCTACCTAAAAAATGGAAAAGATAAAGTGGTATTTTCTATTATTACAAATGTTGGAGAAGAAGAAAAAGAACTTTCAAAAATTGCATCTGGAGGAGAAATGTCAAGAATAATGTTGGCAATTAAAAAAGTTTTAGCTGAATCTGATAAAATGCCAGTGTTAGTATTTGACGAAATTGACACGGGAATTAGTGGAAAAGCTGCAAATGCAGTTGCTAAAAAATTAAAAGCAATTGCTAAAGAACATCAAGTAATGTGTATATCACATTTACCAAATATTGCTGCAAATGCAGACCATAATTATTTTATTAGTAAAGATGTAAATAATAATAGAACAAAGACTAAAATACGATTATTAAATGAAAATGAAGTAATAGAGGAAATTGCAAGAATTTCTTCGGGAGAAATAAATGAAGTCTCTTTAAAATATGCAACAGAATTAAGAAACAAAAAAGCTTCATAATTAAAATTAAAAATTAATTGATTTAAAGTGTTTACGTATTTAATACTTGGTACATAATATATCTAAAAAAAAGGAGGAAAATTATGAAAAACTTTTTAGGTATTAGAGATGTAAAAGCACTTCAAATTTTAGATTCGAGAGGGAATCCTACTATTCAAGTAGAAGTAATTACGGAAGATGGATATGTTGGAAAAGCATCTGTACCATCTGGAGCATCTACTGGAAGCTTTGAAGCGGTGGAATTACGTGATGGTGATAAAAGTAGATATTTAGGTAAAGGAGTAGAAAAGGCTGTAGAAAATGTTAATAAGAAAATAGCGAAGGCAATTATAGGAATGAATGTATATGAACAAAGAAAAATTGACGAAGAAATGATAAAATTAGATGATACTCCAAATAAATCAAATTTAGGAGCAAACAGCATTTTAGGAGTTTCTTTGGCAGTAGCAAAAGCTGCATCAAATTCATTAGGGTTAGATTTATACCAATATATTGGAGGAATAAATGGAAAAGAATTACCTATTCCTATGATGAATATATTAAATGGAGGAAAACATTCAGATAATAATATAAGTATACAAGAATTTATGATTATGCCTATTGGTAACATTACCTTTACAGAGAGAATGAGAAGAGGAGTTGAAATTTATCATACATTAAAAAAGGTATTAAAAGAAAAAGGCTATAGTGTAGGTGTTGGAGATGAAGGAGGATTTGCACCAAACTTAGAAAACGAAGAACAAGCTTTAGATATTATAATAGAAGCTATAAGAAAAGCTGGATATGAACCAGGAAAAGATATAAAATTAGCACTTGATATTGCTAGTACAGAAATGTATGAAGAAGCAAAGAAGATTAATAAACAAGGATATTATTTTTGGAAAACAAAACAATATAAAACACAAGAAGAAATGATAGAATATATTGTAGAATTGTGTAATAAATATCCTATCTTTTCTATTGAAGACGGTTTAGCAGAAGAAGATTGGGAAGGATGGAAAGTATTAACTGAGAGGTTAGGAAATAAAGTTCAATTAGTAGGAGATGACTTATTTGTAACAAATCCAAAAAGGTTAGGAAGAGGAATTGAAAAAAATGTTGCAAATGCCATATTGATAAAACCAAATCAAATTGGAACATTAACAGAAACTTTATATACAATACAAAAGGCAAAACAAAATGGATATAAAACAGTAATATCACACAGATCAGGAGAGACTGAAGATACTACAATAGCTGATATAGCAGTAGGAGTAAATGCTGGCCAAATAAAAACAGGAGCACCTTGTAGGACAGATAGAGTTTCTAAATATAATAGGTTACTATATATTGAAGAAGAAATATAATAAGTTATAAAAATAAAAAAGAACAAATTATTCTTTTAGTATAATAATTTGTTCTTTTTATATAAATAGATTTTATAAATTATTTCATTTTTCTATTAATAATTAACAACTTTGCTGTTGAGAATATAAGGATACTAATTGCAACAATACTTCCAGTTACTATAAATGTTGTTATACCTGCCTTTGGTAAAGTTGTTGGTGGTTCAGTAAGTTTTAACTTAGGTGATATATCAGATGTTTTAGTTTGCTCTTTGTTATCATAGTCTTTATAAGTAATATCAACTTTTTGATTTGTATTTAATATTTTGTTAACGATTGAACTATCAAAATTTTCTTTTAATTTTAATTTATATTGAACAGTTGCTGTTTCTCCACTTGCAAGTTCAGGTATTGTCCAAGTAATAGAATTATTTGATTTATCAACTGTTGCTGATATTGTTCCAATATTTGCTTCTGATACATATGCAAAATCGAAGTTATTAATTATTTCTGCTGGGAAGTAATCAATAATTTTAATATCTTTTAATGTTTTATTTTCTGGTATTAAAGAATTATAAATATCATTTTTTATTATTGATTCTACTTCATTATCTGTTACATAATAAAATTTTCCAACAGTAGGGTTTGAAGTTGTTCCAAATATTTCTTCAATAATTTCACCAAATGATTTAGTTGTTGTAGCAGGAATATATGTTTCATCATCAATTCCAGTTAGCATTGTTATTATATTTATATTACTTTGTTTTAATTGTTGCAATTTTGATTTTGTTTTTGAAATAACGTCATCTGAATAATAACTTTTATCATAGTTTAAAGCTACATTAGGAACACCATCTGTTAAAACAATCATATATTTATTATTATCGGTTTTGGTAAATTGTTCACTTGCTAATTCTAATCCTGATTCTAAATTTGTTCTAGGACCATCTGCTTTTATGTTTGAAATTGCATTGCTTAATGTAGAAATATCATTACTTAAAGAAGAAGCTAAATTAGCATCCTCTAGTGTACCTTCTTTAGAACTATCTATACTAGTAGAAAAACTAACAATTCCTATTTTTAATTCTTCATTGTCTTTTAAAAGATTAGAAATTAAAGTTTTAGCAGAGTTAAAAATTAATTCTTTTCTTGTTGTAGCTCCAGAAACAGTAGTATTCATACTATCTGAATTATCTAAAACTAACATAATTTCTCCTGTAGGTTTATTTACAACTTCATCATTTTTTACTTGTAATTGTATAGTTACTTCTTTATTGTTTAAGTCTTTAGAAATTAGTTTTTTCTCAAATTTTGAGTTTTCACCTAATTCAATAGTACAAACTGGTTCTTCTACAACGTTCATAGTTACAGTACTATAAGAAGCAAAAGATAAGTTCGTTAATAAAATTAATATTAAAAATAATGAAATAAATATTTTTCTTTTTATATTCATATAACCTCACTCCTTCATATAATCCTAATATATTTTAACATAAGATAAAAATAAATACAATAATTTTAATAAAAACAAACAAAAAGTATTGAAAGAATAGGCAAAATATGTTAAAATAATAACTGTAATAAAAAGAGCCAATTAAAAAGCATAGTAAATCTATTAAAAAAATATTCGAGAGAAAAATGATCTAGGCTGGAAATCATTTATATTTTGTAGATTGAAATTTCACTTTTTAGGTCTTTTTCTGAAAAGAGATAAGTAGGAAAAAGCGGTTGAACCGTTAAAACTATAATGAGGTTAGATATTAAACTAATAAAATTAGGTGGTACCACGAAAGATAAGCCATTTCGTCCTATGTTATATATAGGATGAATGGCTTTTTAGATGGAAATTAAATTTAAAATAAAATTTAATAAAGGATGTTGATGAAAAATGAAAGAAACTAGTAAATGCTTGGAATATTATTTAGACTCTAAGGTCTATAATTATGAAGATGTAGAAAAAAATATTGAAGAAACTAAAAAAGATTTTCCAAAAAAGAAATTTTCTGTAAATGTAACGACCAATTCATTTGGAATGTATGTAATTACATTTAATTTTGAAAATAAAAAAACTTGGTTTTCAAAGATTATACTTTATTTTAAGAGAAAAAAGACATTAATGTTACAAGATGCAAATGGAAACAAGAAAGAAAATTTTGGAAAAGAAAAAAATAGACGATTAGAAAAGGCTTATAAAAATCAATATGGAAAATACAAGAGCACAGGCATTTATAAACCATATTAAAAGGGAGGATATTTTTAAATGAAAGAGCAAATCGAAAAAATTAAAGAAAATTCAAAACAAGAAATAATGAAATGTGAAAATATTAAAGAACTAAATGAAATTAAAGTAAAATATTTAGGTAAAAAAGGTGAATTAACAGTTGTATTAAGAGGAATGGGAACTTTAAGCCCAGAAGAAAGACCAGTAATTGGAAGTTTAGTAAATCAAGTAAGAGATGAACTAAGTTGTTTAGTTGAAGATAAAGAAAAACAGTTAAAAAAAGAGGAACTATTAAAAAGATTAGAAACAGAAAATATAGATGTTACAGAACCTAGTAAAAAGGTTGAATTAGGATCATTACATCCAATTACACAAATAATTAGTGAAGTAGAAGATATATTTTTAGGAATGGGATATGAAATTGCAGATGGCCCAGAAGTAGAAAAGGCAATTTATAATTTTGATAAATTGAATACACCACCAGATCATCCAGCAAGAGATATTCAAGATACTTTTTACATTACAAATGATATTGTACTTAGAAGCCAAACATCTCCAGTACAGGCAAGAGTAATGGAAAATAAAAAGCCACCAATAAAAATAATTTGTCCAGGAACAGTTTATCGTTCTGATAGTGTAGATGCTACACATTCTCCGGTATTTCATCAAATAGAAGGTTTAGTAGTAGACAAAAATATTTCAATGACAGATTTAAAAGGAACATTAGAGATGTTTGCTAAAAAGTGTTTAGGAGAGAACACAAAAATAAGATTTAGACCACATCATTTTCCTTTTACAGAGCCAAGTGCTGAAGCAGATGTATCTTGCTTTGTTTGTGGAGGAAAAGGTTGTAGAGTATGTAAACAAGAAGGATGGATTGAGTTACTAGGATGTGGAATGGTTCATCCAAATGTATTAAAAAATTGTGGAATAGATCCAGAAGAATATTCAGGATTTGCCTTTGGATTTGGTGTAGAAAGAATTGCAATGGCAAAATTCGGAATAGATGATATGAGATTGCTATTTGAAAATGATGTAAGATTTTTAAAACAATTTTAATAAAATAATTTGAAATAAAGATTTATTTCTTATAAGGAGTGTTAAGATAATGGGATTTTTTAATAAAAGACCAAAAAAGGAAAAAGTATATTCAATAAAAGAAAGCAAGGAATTTATAATCAAAAATCCAAATTATACAGCAGTAGAAACAATAGGTGGATTTAAATTAATACCAGATGATAAAGCTGATGTACATATTAAGACAATTAGACAAAAAAGAAATGATTTTATAGAAGGACTTTCCATAGGAGAAGAATCTAAAAATTTAGAATATGCTTTTAGGGAAAGTAGCAAAGTTAAAAGAGAATATACAAATTATGAAAGATAAAAGTAAAAAAGAAAGGAAAGAAATCAAATGAAAGCAAGTGTTGAATGGTTAAAAGAATATAGTGATATTGATGTTGATAGTATAAAGCTAGGAGATATTTTAACAATGACAGGTTCAAAAGTGGAAACAATTGAGCAAAAAGGAAATGATATAAAAAATGTTGTTGTTGGAAAAATACTTGAAATAAAAAAACATGAAGATTCTGATCATCTTGTTATAACTCAAATAGACTTAGGAAATGAAAAAGTCCAAATTGTAACAGGTGCAAATAATATAAAAGAAGGAGATATTGTTCCAATTGCAAAAGATGGTTCAGAATTACCAGGTGGAGTAAAAATAAAAAAAGGACTTTTACGTGGAGTTGAATCTTGTGGTATGATGTGTTCTGTGGGCGAATTAGGATTAGATATAGAAAATTATCCTGGACAAATTGAACATGGAATAATGATTTTAGATAAAAGTCTAGAAAAAGAATTAGGTCAAGATATTGTTGATGTTTTAAAATTAAAAGAAGATATTATAGATTTTGAAATTACACCTAATAGACCAGATTGTTTGTCAATTGAAGGGTTAGGAAGAGAAACAGCTGTATCATTAGGAAAAGAATTTAAAAATCCTAGAAAAAATATAGATGAGTTAAAAGTAGAAGACAAGAAAAATATAGAAGGATTAACAGTAGATATTACAGCACCTGATTTATGTTATCGTTATATTGCTAGAATGGTTAAAAATGTTAAAATAGGTCCTTCACCAGATTGGATGCAAAGAAGATTGAAAGCTTGTGGAATAAGAAGTATTAATAATATTGTTGATATTACTAATTATGTTATGTTAGAGATGGGGCAACCAATGCATGCTTTTGATATTGAATCAATTAAGGGGAAACATATTACAATAAGAAGAGCAAATGATGGGGAAAAAATAACTACATTAGATGAACAAGAGAGAAAACTTGATAGTAATGACTTAGTAATTGCAGATGAAGAAAAAGCAGTTGCAATTGCAGGAGTAATGGGTGGATTAAACTCTGAAATAGAAAAAGATACATCAACAGTTGTATTTGAGTCTGCAGTATTTAATGGTGGTAACATAAGAAAAACAGCTAAAAAAGTAGGACTAAGAACAGAGAGCTCTTCTAGATTTGAAAAGGGATTATCTTCTGAAAATGCTTTAAGAGCGATAAACAGAGCCATAGAATTAGTAGAATTAATTGGTGCTGGAGAAAAAATAGAAGGAAAAATTGATATTTACCCAACAAAGCAAAAAATAAATGAAATAAAATTTGATGTAAATAGAATTAATCAATTATTGGGAACTAACATAAGTAAAGAGGAAATGACTAATATATTAGAAAAGTTAGAAATCAAAGTAGAAGGCGATAAAGTAGTTGCTCCATACTTTAGAATGGATTTGCAATGTGTGGCAGACATAGCAGAAGAAGTAGTAAGATTTTATGGGTATGATAAGTTAGAGACAACCTTGATTAAAGCAGATACAACATTAGGAGTAAGAAACAAAGAACAAAAAATAGAAAGTAAAATAAAACAAACTCTAGTAAACAATGGATTTTCAGAAATTTATACATATGGTTTTGTAAGTGAAAAAGACTTAGAAAAATCAAATATAGACAAAGAAGTAATAGATAAATCAATTACTATAATTAATCCATTGAGTGATGAATATAAATTGATGAGACCCACAACAATTCCTAGTATGATGCAAATTTTAGAGGGAAACAATAATAAGAAAAATTTAAATGTAAAACTATTTGATATTTCAAGAAGTTATAAAAACATGAACGAAGAAATAGAAAAAGGAGAAGTACCTTTACAAGAAAACATTTTAACAATTGGTATGTATGGAGATAATATAGATTTTTATGTATTAAAAGGAATAATAGAAAATGTTTTAGAAGAAGCGGGAGTTAGTAAATATGATATAGAAAAAGAAACTAAAAATGGTTCTTATCATCCAGGAAGATGTGCTAACCTAAAAGTAGGAATTGATATTATTGCGACAATTGGTGAGGTACATCCAGAAGTTTTGATGAATTATGGCATCGAAAAAAGAGTTTATTTAGCAGAAGTTAATATTACAAAGATTGTAAGATATGCTAAGTCAAATAAAAAATATGTAGAAGTACCAAAATTTCCAGCTGTGGAAAGAGATATAGCAATGATTGTTAATGAAGATGTTGAAGTTGGTCAAATTGAAAAAATAATTTCTAAAAAAGCTAAAAAAATATTAGAAAGTATTAAATTGTTTGATATTTATAGAGATGAAAAAATAGGAATTGGAAAGAAAAGTGTTGCTTATAGTTTGATTTTTAGGGATAAAAAGAAAACTTTAAGTGATTCTGAGATTACTAGTGTTATGGATGGTATTGTTGCTGAATTAGAAAAAACATTAGGAGCTACTTTAAGAAAATAAATAGTTATAAGGTTAGTAAATGATAAGTGTAATTGTGCTCGCAACAGCGACAATATGTAGTTAGTGTAGATGTTTCTTGTTTGTATTTAAAAAGATTATTTTATAATTGAAGAAGATAAGGCTGTAATGTGACCTCATCTTCTTTTATCTTTTGTATATTAAATTTATCTAAAGTATCTTTACCATAGAAGAATTCAAATGCTTCGTATGGAGTCTTTCCTCCAAGAGATTTTCTTGGCACGGAATTTATGTGTGAGAACATTAAGTCAAGCTTATCCTGCGTCAAATTTGACATAGATTTTTTCTTTAGTATAATATCTCGTATAAATTCATGATTATTTTCTACATGTGGCTTCTGGCTTGGCATTTGTGCATCACAATAAAATATATTACTTCTAATTTCACTTGTTTCTGCATTTACTTCAAACAGTTTTGGCTTTGCAAATTCAGAGCCTCTGTCTGTTAATAATAAACCAAACAACCTTTGATACATTTCATCTCCAAGAAGTTCTTGAAAATAATTAAGTGAATTAGACATTTTTTTATTTCAGAGCAACCATTACATCCACCAATAAACCTATCTATTCTAGAGCATGGAACTTCATTAAAATCGGAACATCTTCCAATACAAACTTTACAGTCTTTATAATGTTTACATTTCCAAGGTGAGTATTCTGTTTGTGAATATCTACGTTTTCTGTTGCTTTTTCTTTCTTTTCCGATTGTTGATTGACTCTTATTGAGTTCTTTTGATGTTTCAAATTTTCTTAATCCTTTGTTGATGTTTTCTTCAATAATTTTTCTATCTTCTAAAGAAAGATGTTTACCATTAAAACCCATAATAAACCTTCTTTCCCAAGAAACATCTACTCTTTAATTATATCACTATAATTTAATCTTACAATAAGATATAATGTAACACTTATTTATATTGTATTTTAATCAAATAGAATTTACTTTTTCAATTGACCACAATAAAAAAATCAGAAATAAATTACGACAACATATTGACTTAATTCAACAATAT
>ERZ857757.2844-NODE-2844-length-10589-cov-2.954623_pt1 | contig 10589 bp, 10 predicted proteins | sample MGYA00519764_ERZ857757 | MGnify/ENA primary metagenome ERZ857757 (study PRJEB31778, sample SAMEA3449359) | human gut metagenome | biome: human gut; feature: human-associated habitat; material: faeces | place: United Kingdom | collected 2010/2012 ... | reverse complement strand
CCCCGGCTACGGCAGCGCCGTCACGGACGACCACTACGGAACGTCCGTCCTGGAAAAGACCGAGGCGGAACTGGAAAGCTGCGACTTTCTGCCCTTTGCCGCCGGTATCGAGGCGGGCGCGCCGTTTGTGATGGTGAGCCATCTGAGCGTACCGGAGGTCGTAGGCGACGAGACGCCGAGCGATCTGTCCTCCAAAATTGTTTCGGATCTTCTGCGGAACAAATTGGGCTTCACTGGCGTCATAATCACAGATTCCCACCAGATGGCTTCGATCACCGACCACTACACCTCCGGCGAGGCAGCGGTGAAGGCATTACAGGCGGGCGTCGATATGATTCTCATGCCGCAGGACCTGCAAGCCGCGTTTGACGGCGTGAAGCACGCCTTGAGTGATGGCACGCTCACGCAGGCGCGCATTGACTGAGGCAGTTTTCTTGGCCGATCCAATCACGCCCACATAGGCATGATCGGCCTGCAAGGCCTGCAGCTCCACCTCGAAATCATGGCTGTGGGCGTTGGTCATGATGACGATATAATCATCGGGCAGAAGCGCCAGCGAATCGGCGATATGGTCAAAATCGCCCACGATCACCTGATCTGCATCCGGGAAGTTGACCTGATTGGCGCACTCCGGCCGGCAATCATACACGACAGGGCGAAAATTGATGGTTTTCAGCAGCGGCACCAGCGACCGGGCAATGTGCCCCGCGCCAAAAATCAGCGCGCGCTCTCCCAGCGGCAGAGGCAGCAGCACATGCTTTTCCTCCGGCGCAGGCGCTGCGCCCGCCAACAGCTGCCCATCCGCGCCAATCAGCGCGGCCAGGCCGCCGTTCAGCCCCAGGCTCAGATCAGCCGGAGTCATCTCGGCAAAGCACTGCATGGCCTTTTGCGCCAGGCTGTTCCAGCGCGCATCCGTGCCCGGAATGCGGGTAAACAGCACCGTCACGTCGCCGCCGCACACCATGCCGATATCCTCAATTTTGTTCTTTTGCAGATGGAATTCATGCAGCCCACTCTGCTTTTTTCCAAGCAGCTCTATGGCCATCTGCTCGCTGCGCAGCTCAACGGCGCCGCCGCCGATGGTGCCAACCAAGCGGCCCTGCGCGCCCACAAGCATCTGGCTGCCCTTGCCGCGCGGGGCGGATCCGTCATCCGCCACGATGGTGGCCAGCATGGTATCGTGGCCCTTTTCCATTTCATAAAGCAGCTTTGCAAAGATCGAACGCATATCGCAGTCCTTTCCGGCGGGAGGGAGAGGCTTTCCCCCTCCCGCGCCATGAAACGATTATTCTTTTACGAAGGCGTTGGCCGTCAGCTGGTGATACAGCTCCTGGGTCAGCTCGCAGTGATAGAACAGATCGAAGTAGGTCTTTACTTCCTCATACAGGTCGTAATCAGCCGCTTCAGGATAGAGCACCTTCTCCATCCACATCACGCCCAGCAGGCGCTGCACAGAGGGCGGGAAGCCCATCCAGTTGTAGGGGCCCATGGGAACTTCCACATAGTTGCCGTTCCGGATGGCGGTGATGGTCTGCCAGGTATCCATGTCCGCAACGGTGCTGTAGATGCTGTCGGGGGCAAAGATGACGAAGTCCGGGTTCCAGGACAGGATCTGCTCCATATCCACCTCGTTGCCCGTGCCCTTGGAGGAGGGATTGTCCACAACCGCCAGGTTGCTGGCCACCATGTCGATCAGCTCGGCATGATAGGAACCCTTGGCAATCACATTCAGACCTTCAGCACCGGATACGTACAGGATATTGGCCTTTTCAACGCTATCGGCGATCTTCTTGGCGCGCGCCATGACATTTTCACAGTAGGCCGCCAACGCTTCGGCTTCCTCCTGCTTGCCCAGCAGCTCGCCCAGCTTGCGGTAGGCGTCGCCAGCCGTGCCAGTATGGGTGGTCATATGCACAAAGGGGATGCCGGTCTGCTCAGTCAGCGCATCCAGATCTTCCTTCACGGTCTTCTTGGGTTCGCCCACGTCGATGACCACATCGGGCGCGGCGGCCAGCAGCGTTTCCAGGTTCATTTCGCCCTTGCCGCCGTACAGCTGACCCAGCAGGGGCAGGTTGTAATACGCGGTGGGCAGGATGCCCTCGGCGCTCTTATCCCAGGCGTTGGCAACGCCCACCAGCATTTCTGGCGCAAGGGCAAAGACGAATATCTGCGCCAGCGGGCCGGAAATGGCGATCCTGGTGATGTTGGCGGGCAGCGTTACCTCGCGTCCCGTGGAATCCACGAACGTGCGCATTCCCTCCGCCGAGGCGAAGGAGCACAGGCCGCACGCCAGGCACAGCGCAAGCAGCAGGGACAGGAACTTTTTCATCATGAAGGTTTCCTCCTTGACGGGCTTGTTCAGCCCTTCATATTTCTGTCGGTTTTTCACCGTTACAGACTGTTTACGTTCAGCGTAATCAGCGCGAGATTCCGCTGCATCGGCAGCTCCAATGGGAACGCAGGGTCGTCCGTTTCGCGCAGGCGGTTCCTCAGATAATCCTCCGCCGCGGCGCGCTTGTTTTTATCCTGGCTGTACAGGCGGAAGAACCGCCGCGCATCCTCCATATTGCGGAAGGGCTGGTTCAGGCTGAGCGTCATCTCCTTTTCCTCAAAGGGCACGCCCATGGCGCGCAGACGCTCGGCAGCGCCCGCATAGCCGTCGGCCTTTTTTCTGACCATGCCGGCGGAAAAGCGGTGATATGGCTCGTTGCGCTTGACGATCAGGATATTGCCGCGGCACATGCGTCTGGAAATATCCAATATCTCACCCAATTGGCCGTACAGGCAAAAGATCATCGCGTCAAAGGGCGCGTGGACGGTTACATTCTCAATCCGCTCACATTGCGCGCAGATGTTGCCAATGCGCTGCGCCGTGCAGTTTTCGCGCAGCACGGCAATGGCGCTTTCACTTTGATCAATCGCCGTGATTTGCCGCACATACGGGGCCAGCGCCAGCGAAAGATAACCCAGGCCGCAGCCTGCGTCACATATGCTATCCTGCGGGTGCAGGTAGGGCAGCATCATGTCGCGCAGGCGCGCATTATAATCGCTGTGCGTGGCTGCATCGCGCATGAAGCGCACCATATCCGGACGCCACATCGACATGGTCGTCATAGGCTGCCTCCCCTATGCGGCACAATCACGCGCCCCTGCTGGGTATCCACAAAATCTACCTCCACTTGGTAAAGCTGCCAGATCAATTCAGGCGTCAGCGTATCCCCCGCGTCGCCCAGCGCCGCGACGCCGCCGTCATGCAGCGCCAGGATACGATGTGAAAACGTCAGCGCGTGCTGCGGGTTATGCGTGGACAAAAGCACGGTATAGCCCTCCTGCGTCAGGCCGCGCACGCAGGCAAGCACGCGCAGCTGATTGCCAAAGTCCAGGCTGCTGGTGGGCTCGTCCATCACCAGTATCCGCGATTGCTGGCACAGCGCGCGCGCCACCAGCACCAGCTGCTGCTCGCCGCCGCTCAGATGCGAAAAATTGCGCTCCGCCATATCCTGCACGCCCACGCGCGCCATGGCCTCCCGCGCCTGCCGTACATGCTCGGCGCGCGGCGCGGCAAAGGGCGACAGCCGATGCGTCACGCCCATCAGCACTGTATCCTGCACCGTATAGCCAAAGGTTGGGCGGTGCGACTGGGGAATATAGGCAATCATGCTTGCCATTTCGCGCTGCGCAATGCCGCGCGCCTCGCGGCCATCCAGCAGAATCTCGCCCTGATAATCGCGCAGAATACCTAAAATGCAGCGGAACAGCGTGCTCTTGCCCACGCCGTTGGGGCCAAGGACGGATAGAAACTCGCCCGGCCGCGTATCAAAGTTAATATCCTGCAGCACTGGATGATCACGATAGGCAAAGCTCAGGTTCTTTATTTCCAGCTTCACAGCGCCGTATCCTTTCTGGTCATCAGGTAGATAAAGAAGGGCGCACCCACAAAGGCCGTCAGGATGCCGATGGGTATCTCCGTGGCCAGCAGATTGCGGGATACATTGTCCACCAGCAGCAAAAACAGCGCGCCAAACACCATTGAAGCTGGCAGCAGATGGCGGCAGTCGTTGCCGATGGTCTTGCGGCACAGATGGGGAATCACCAATCCCACCCAGCCGATCATGCCGGAAACCGCCACGCTGGCGGCAGTCATCAGCGTAGCGCAGATCACCGTCAGCAAACGCAGCCTGGGGGTGTTCACCCCCATCGCACGCGCTTCGTCCTCACCTGCGGATAGGATATTGAGCCGCCAGCGCACTAGCAGCAGCGGCGCGCAGCCCAGCGCCATGGGAATAAAAGCAAAGCGCACATCGCGCATGCGCGCGCCAGAGAAGCTGCCCATCAGCCAATAGGTGATAGCGGGCAGCTGGTTGCTGGGATCGGCCACCAATTTGATATAGGAAGTCCCCGCTGAAAACAGAGAGGAGATCATCACTCCCGCCAGCAGGATATTAACAGTCCTGCTGCCGCGCGTGCGGCTGCCAATCAAATAAACCAGCGCCACGGTGAGCAGACTGAAGGAAAAGGCTGACACCATGATCATCACCCGGCTGCCATCTAGCAGGATGGCCAGCGCCGCGCCGAAGCACGCACCCGAGGACGCGCCCAGGATATCCGGGGCAGCCATGGGATTCTGGAACACGCTTTGGTAGCTTGCCCCGGCCATTGCCAGGCAGCAGCCCACCATGCACACCAGCAGGATACGCGGCAGACGCACGTTGAGCACGGCGATTTCCATGTTTTTCGTCCAGCTGGCTTCTATGGGAAATACGCGGGAGATCAGGATTTTGACCACCTGCCCCACCGGCACGTCGTAACGCCCCAGCGAGAAGGAAAGCAGAAACACAAGCACCAGCGCCGCCAGCAGCAAGGCAATCTGCATCCTGGCGCACCGCGCGCTCTTTGTAAGCAGACTATTTTTCATTGCCTGTCCTCCGCCTCGTCGTACAGCAGCAGCACGTTTTCCGGCGCTACGCCTAATTCCAGCTTCGCCGCCGCAGGCTTGCAATCCTTAGAGAGCCGCCACCACAGCTCAGAGCTGTCGCTTTTTTGGTTCTCATAGCGGAAGGGCACGGTCAGTTCGAACGGCTCTTCCATGATTTCCCCCAGCTCCACCTGGCAGCGGTTCTGCATACAGCGCGGATTGAAATAATGCGCGCGGATGCCCACCGCGCACAGGCTCTCCCGCACAGGGGCCGCAGTGCGCAGGCGAACGCCCCACTCGGGCACATCCACCTCGTATTCCCCTGCCTTGACGGCCTTTGCAATGTTCTTGCAGCCCGTCACCGCCGCAGCGGCAATGGTGCCCGGATTGGCAAACAGCCGCTTAGTGGGCTGCAGCGTCAGGATGCGGCCCGTTTTCATCAGCGCGATGCGGTCGCACAGGCGATACGCCTCGTCCCGACTATGCGTTACCATCAGCGTCGCGCCCTGATAGGATCGCAGCAGATGCTTCATTTCGATTTGCAGCTTTTCACGCAAATGAGTGTCCAGCGCGGAGAAGGGCTCGTCCAGCATCAGCAGCTTTGGCTGGCTGATCAGGATGCGCGCCAGCGCCGTGCGCTGCTGCTGACCGCCCGAAAGCTGGCTGGGCAGCCGACGCTCCAGCCCTGTCAGACCCAGCAGCTCCATCACCTCGCGCAGCGCCTGCTCACTCTGCGCGCGGCTGCGCTTTTCAGCGCGCAGGCCGCAGAGGATGTTCTGCCGCACCGTCATATTGGGAAAGAGCGCATAATTCTGAAAAAGATAGCCCACATGCCGCTTCTGCGGGGGCAGGTTGATCCTTTTTTCGCTGTCAAACAGCGTTACGCCGTCCAGCTCGATATGACCGCTATCGGGCCGCTCAATGCCTGCGATGCACTTGAGCGTCATGCTTTTGCCGCAGCCCGAAGCGCCCAGGATGCCCAGCACCCCGTCCTCGCAGGCAAAGGCAACGTGCAGGCAGAAGCTCCCCAGGCGCTTTGTAATATCAACCGCGAGACGCATGCGCGCGCCCTCCCTTCTGCCGGCGTTCCAGCATATTGACCGTCAGCAGCACCACAGCGGAGATGGCCAGGTTGACCATCACCCAGAAGAAAGCGCCGCCCTCATCATTGGTGCGCCACAGCTGATAAACAGTTGTGGAGATGGTGGCCGTACGGCCGGGCGTATAGCCAATGAGCATGCTGGTAGCACCGTATTCGCCCAGGGCTCTGGCAAAGGCCAGCACCGCACCGGCCAGGATACCCTGCTGGCAATAGGGCATGCGGATGCGCCAGAAGATGTAGGTATTGGACAATCCAAGCGTTTGCCCGGCATAGGCCAGGGTATCGTCAAAGCTTTCAAACGCGCCGCGCGCCGTGCGGTACATCAGCGGAAACGCCACCACGGACGCCGCCAGGATACCGCCGTACCAGGTCATCACAAACTTGATGCCGAATTGGCTTAGGAACATGCCCAGCGGGCGCTTTACACCAAAGAGCAGCAGGATAAAATAGCCCACCACCGTCGGCGGCAGCACCATAGGCAGCGTCAGCACCACGTCCAGCACGCCCTTGATGCACCGCGGCAGCCGCGCCACATAGTAGGCGGCGAAGATGCCCGTGAAGAACACAAGAAAGCAGCTGATGGCCGCAATACGCAGCGAGTTATAAAGCGGATACCAATCCATATACGCCCCTCCAGCAGGGAAGCCCGGAAAGGCAATCGAGCCTTCCCGGGCAGTTTATATTAGTTTACCGGCGCAAAGCCAACGCTTTCAAACACAGCCATCGCTTCCTCGCCCATCAGGTAGTTCAGGAAGGCCTTGGCTTCTTCAGCGTGCTTGGAGATCTTCAGCACGGCGGCAGGATAGATGACCTGGCCGCACATTTCCTTGGTGGCGTAGTCAACGGGGGTCAGACCCGCACTGAAGGCGTCGGTGCAATACACGATGCCGCAGTCCACGCTGCTCTCGGAAACCTGGGTGGTAACTTCCTTCACGTTGGTGCCGTAGGTGAGCACGCCCTTCTTGGCCAGCTCCGCCTCGTCCAGCTGATAATAGGCCAGGATCTTCTGGGTGTACTGACCCACAGGCACATCGCTGTTGCCCATCGCCAGCAGCACGTCGCCCGCCTTGAGGCGCTCGGCCAGCGCATCGAAGCTCTCCACGTTCTTGGGGTTCCCCTCAGGCACGCACAGGGTCACGCGGTTCTCCAGCAGGTTTACGCGGGTTTCTTCATTGACGAAATCCAGACCGGCAGTGTTGACGGCTGGATCAGCGGTAATATCCAGCTGGTTCATCTGCTTCTGAGCGGCGGAGATAAACAGATCGCACTCGGCTCCTTCCTGGATCTGGGTCTTGAGGGTACCCGAGGAATCAAAGTTAAACGTCAGGGTTACGTTGGGCGCAACCTGCGCGTACAGATCGGCAATCTTGGTCAGGGTTTCGGTCATCGAGGCGGCAGCAAACACAACCAGCTCTACCTTTTCATCGGCCAGGGCGGCGGTGCAGCCGCACAGCAGCATCAGCGCTACCAGCAGGGCTACGATCTTCTTCATGGTTCTTTCTCCTTTGCTTTTCGCAAGTGTATTCAAAACGCGGATTTACGCGCTTTGTTCGTCTATTGGGAAACGCATTGGTTTGTCTGAAGCTCGCTGTCTGTTCGATTACACGCCCTTGCCGAAGCCGCAGTTTGGGAAATGGCACTCAGGGCAATTCAGGCACAGGCCGCCGTTGCCCAGGCCTGCCAGCTGCCCGGCCGCCACCGGCTCGCCCGCCAGCAGATAAGGCAGCACCAGGTCAAATACCGTGCGCTTGGCATACATCACGCACCCAGGCAGGCCGCACACCGGGCGGCCGTCCTGCATATAGGAAAGCAGGAACATCGCGCCAGGCAGCACCGGCGCGCCGTAGCTGACCACGCGCGCACCCGTATTGCGGATAGCCAGCGGCGTGCGGTCGTCAGGATCCACGCTCATGCCGCCCGTGCACAGCACCATATCCAGCCCGTCGGAAAGCATCTTTTGAATGGCCGCCGTAATCTCCTGGGCGTTGTCGTCCAGCGTCACATGCGCCGCCATCGTGCTGCCGTACTCGGCCAGCTTTTGCACCAGCACCGGCGTAAACTGATCCTGAATGCGGCCCTTAAACACCTCGCTGCCCGTAGTGACAATACCTACGCGGCGTGCGGGAATGGGCAGCAGGCGCAGAATAGGCGTATCGCCCGCCAGAGCCCTGGCCTGCTCCATGGCTTCTTTTTCAATGGTCAAAGGGATGATGCGCGTGCCGCACAGCTTATCCCCCGCCTTGACCATAAAGCCGGAGGGGCGCGTGGCAATCATCATGCGGCCCATGCCGTTGATGGCGCGCAGGCGAGGCAGATCGGCCAGGAAAAGGCCGTCGCACGCCGCGGTCAATTCAATCTTGCCTTCCTTGGGCTGAGAGGCTTTCATGTGCTCCCCCATGCACAGATCGCGCAAAATGGCCGCCGCGTCGTTTTCGTGCAGCATGTTTTCGTTTTGCTCCCAAATGTATACATGCTCCTTGCCTACGCTGAGCAGCACCGGGATATCTTCCTCGCGGATGATGTGTCCCTTGCGGAACACAGCGTCCTTGGTTATGCCCGGAATAATCTGGGTGATATCATGGCAAAGCATCTGGCCGACGGCCTCAGTGGTTTTCATCAGCTTCATGGCTGTTTCTCTCCAATCAATAAATCATACTGTTGCTGCGCTTCCAGCGCCAGGCGATAACGGCAATCATGGGCACATAGCGCCTGCTCGGTATGACACTTTGCGCGGCTGCGTTCAAAGCGTTCTTCCAGCGTTACGCGCTGATCGCCCTGCATGTACTTATCCGCCAGATACAGCAGCGCGCTTTCATCAAACGGCCCGCCGCTCCAATCGTGATGCACGGCCACAATGTCCGCAATCTCGGGATAGCCCAGGTCACGCAGCTTTTGCGCCCCGGCGAAAGCATGATTGGGCTCGGTACGGCAGATATCGTGCAGCAGCGCGGCGGCAGACAGGAGCGAGCGGTTCAGCCGCACGCCATGCGCCGCCAGCGCATCGCACATTTCCAGCGCCAGACGCTGAACAGCGCGGCTATGCGCCGCCACCTGCGGCGGAATCTGCGCCAGCAGCGTACTGCAGACGGACTCATCCGGAATGCGCGACAAAATCGCGGCGCCGGGCTGCATGCCAGTGTGCGACATTTTACGCCTCCAATTTCAGGAAAATCGATTTGCACATATCGATACTATATCATTATACTGAACAAATTTTATTTTGTCCAGTATATAATTCGATATATGCCGTGCAATTTCGGCGTATCGCTAAACAATAATCATATTGTTCATTATTTTGGCATATCCCGGCACACGCAAAGAAGCGCCCCGAAGGGCGCTGGATATCGTCAATCAAAGAAATCCGTTTGTCTGTCCTTGCCGGTCAGCACCTCATATTCGCCGTCGCCGGCCGTGCTGACGCGCACGTCGCCATCCAGGAAGATATGGTACATCTGCTTGCCGTTGCGGGCATATTTCTGCGCGACAAATACGCTGCCCAGCAGATCGTTTGTAATCACGGTGATGTCCGGGTTGACCGTTTTGCGCCACTTGGGCGAATTGGAGGTATCCAGGCCATGATGATTGGCTTTGATCACGTCGGCATGCAGCGCATCGCCCCAGCGCTTGACCACATCCGTTTCACCCGTGCTGTATAGATCGCCCGCCATCAGGAAGGAGGAATCGCCGTACACAAACTTGAGCACCAGCGAATGGTTGTTCATAAACTGCGTGCCGCTCTTGGGGTAATCGGCATAATAGGATATCTCGGCCTCCGGGTTATACACGTATACCGTCACCTGATCGCCAAACATGAAGCTATCGCCCTCGTGCAGATAAACCTGCTCGATGTGATTACGCTCAATCGCCGCGACGTAGCCCTTATAGGTATTGGTGGTATGCCAAAGCTCAGTTGAATAATGAATGCCCACCTCATAGCGATCCATCAGCGCAGCCATGCCGCCGATATGATCGATATGCGGATGCGACGCTACCAGATAATCAATCTTCTTTACGCCCATCGCGTCCAGCGCGGCGATGATATACTGCGTCGCCTGCGGATGGCCCGCATCCAGCACCATGATCTTGCCATCAGGCGAGGTCAGAATCATGCAGTCGCCTGGCTTATCATCCGCCACCTGCGGCCCAAGCCACAGATAGCGCACGGTCAGCCTGCCTGCATCCTGGGCGGTATCGTAAACCTGGCCGTAGCGCGCATCCTCGGCAAGGGCGCAGGAAAACAGCATACACAGCAGCAGCGCCAGCGCAATCAGGCGTTTTTTCATCGTTGGTTCCTCCCATATGGAAAAGACTTATTGTAGTTTTCAATGGCAATGCGGCGGCCGCGCAGGCGTTATTTCATCGCGGCCTTGCTCATGCCCGTCATGATGTACTTCTGCAGGATCAGGAAGAGCAGGATGATCGGCACAATGCCCATCACCGCGCCGGCCATGATTTCATTATAGTTGGAGGTCTCCAAGCCGGAGAAGGTTTGGCGAAGGTAGGTGACGCCCACAGCGATGGTACGGCGCACGTCGGTGGGGGGGATCATCTTGGGCCAGAAATAGCTGTTCC
>ERZ857757.2839-NODE-2839-length-10604-cov-3.398806_pt1 | contig 10604 bp, 9 predicted proteins | sample MGYA00519764_ERZ857757 | MGnify/ENA primary metagenome ERZ857757 (study PRJEB31778, sample SAMEA3449359) | human gut metagenome | biome: human gut; feature: human-associated habitat; material: faeces | place: United Kingdom | collected 2010/2012 ... | reverse complement strand
TCCACATCCAATGTCGGACGGCGGCCAAAGCTGAATTTGCCGACCTGCTTGGTCTTCCGCTCATGTGTCTTGAAGCCGGGCTGGCTCTCCGCATTGAACATGGGATCATACAAGGGCTGTTTCTGAACCGGTTTTGTATTGGGCACCAAATCCAGATTGGGAAGATTCAGGGGAGGATTGTCCGCCCCTTTCGCAATGCTTTTGGCCAATTCCTCAAGCGGATCCGGCTTCTCCGAATCTCCGGGGCTGGGCAACACTACCGCATGGGGAAGCTGCATGGCCTTCTCCTGTGCATGACGGATGTTTTGTCGGGCCGTTTTTTCCTCTTCCGATTTGCCTGGCTCTCCCTTCTTGACGGGAGAATGAGCCAGGGAACCGGGATGACCGGCAGGCGGCATGGATGGTTCCAGGGGCTGGTAGGGAACATTGGAAGAAGCTCCGGGGGAGGCGTTTTTGTTGCCGTCCCGTTCATGGCTTAAATCCCCATCCTGCCTTTCCTGGTTAAAAAGGACAATCTCTCCGTTTTCCCGTTCCACGCCATCCTGGGCGGGCATATCCCTGTCGCCGTCCGGATCCTTCCGGCCGCCTTCCGCCCGCGTGTTCCTGTTGCTCTGGAATTTGGGCACTTCCGGCCTGGTGGCGCTTTCCTGCTCCTCATTGGTCTTCACGACGGCAGGCAGATATTCCGCGGGCTCTTGTCTCCGGCTCTCCAGTTGAGGTTCCACTTTCTTTACCATGCGCGCGCTTACAGCCACTTTCCTCCGCGCCGCTTCAGCCGGACGTGGGGAAGCCAGCCATTCTTCAGGAACCAGGCAGCTCCCCGCCAGCAAAAACAGGTGTGCCAGCACAGACAGCAAAAGGCATGTGCCCCAGGAAACCCGGAACAGTCCGTTTCTCCGCCGCTGCCTGAAACTCATGGAGGTAAAGTTTTCACGGTTCCATGACGAATGCAATGTAGAAAGGAGACATGATGAAGGACGATTCCGTAATTTAGTATTGCACAAGACCATGTGCAGGCCCATACTTGCTAGCGACCAAACACATGCCTTCCTCCTAAACGGCAAGGCCCTTTTCCTATATACCATACACCTCGTTAACACCCATCCTATATGGCCAATCTCAACAAAGTCTTCTTAATGGGCAACCTTACCGCTGATCCCGAACTGCGCTACACTCCCAAAGGAACCGCCGTTACGGACATCCGCCTTGCCATCAACCGTTACTACGCGGGCGACAACAGCGAACGCCAGGAAGAAACCACTTTCGTGGACGTCACCCTTTGGAACCGCCAGGCGGAAGTTGCCGGCAACTACCTCAGCAAGGGCCGCGGAGTCTTTGTGGAAGGACGCCTTCAACTGGATTCCTGGGAAGATAAAGCCTCCGGGCAGAAACGCACCAAGCTGCGCGTGATTGGGGAAAACATCCAGCTCTTCCCCCGCGGCGGTGAAGGCGATATGGGAGGTGCTCCGCGCCAGCAGTACCAGAATGCTCCCCGTTCCAACAACTACGGACAATCCCGCCCGGCCCAGAACTACAACCCGCCCCCCATGCCCCCCACCAATCAGCCGTCCAACGACTTCGGAGACATGGACGACGAAATCCCGTTCTAAACGCAAATACCGCCCTTTCCTTTTACAGGCCGCCTTTCCTCCGGGTCAGGCGGCCTTTTTACATCATCTTCCCCGAACGGAACGGCTGCGCCGTGCCACGAAAAGAAAAAGTGGTACAACCCCATTCCCGGCAATGGAGGAAAAGCATGGGAACAACCGGACAAAAGGGAAAACCTCACCGTTCATTTCAGCTTGGCAAAATCAGTCCGTCCCGGCATACTGGCGGCGTATGAAAATAGCCGTTATTGGAAAAGGTGGACGTGAACATGCACTGGTCAAGGCACTCAAGGAATCTCCCTCCGCTCCGGAAATGTACTGTTTCCCGGGAAGTGACGCCATCAACCGTCTGGCTACCCCCATCCCGGCCAGGGATCTGCCCTCGCTGATCGACTGGATGGTTTCCAATAAAATGGATCTCTGCGTTGCCGGGGAGGAAAGCTATCTGGTCAAGGATGAAGGCCTGGCCAATGCCTGCTCCCGTGCGGGCATCCCCTGCTGGGGGCCGGTAAAAGAAAGCGCCCAGCTGGAAGCCAGCAAGGAATTTGCCAAGGACTTCCTGCTCCGCCACCGCATCCCTACCGGGCAGGCGCGCGTAGCGGCCACATTGGAGGAAGCCCGGCAATTCATCGGAAACAACTATCCTACCGTGCTGAAATTTGACGGTCTGGCCGCCGGAAAGGGCGTAGCCGTCTGCATGAGCAAGGAGGAAGCAGACTCTTTCCTGAAAGAAGTATTTACGGACAGGCGTTTTGGTGAAGGGCGGCTGCTGGTGGAAGAATTTCTTACCGGACCGGAAGTTTCCATCTTCGGCGCTCTGGTGGACGACCATTATCTCATCCTCTGCCCGGCACGGGACTACAAGCGCCTCAAGGAAGGCGATGCAGGCCCCAACACGGGCGGCATGGGAGCGGTGGCTTCCCGTCGGCTGGTGGAGCCGGAAATGATGGAACGCATTGAAAAGGAAATCGTGGCTCCGACGGTAGCCGGACTGAAAAAAGACGGACTGCCTTACCGAGGTTTTCTGTACTTCGGCCTGATGCTGACTCCAAACGGCCCAAAAGTAATTGAATACAACTGCCGCTTCGGCGATCCGGAATGCCAGGCCGTTATGCCCCTGCTCTCCGGAGACTTGGCTTCCTTCTGCCTGCATGGGGCCAAGGGAGAATTTGCGCCGGAAGAAATTTCCTTCCAAAACGGCTGGAGCGTCTGCTGCGTGCTGGCCTCCAAAGGATATCCGGAGACCTCCCATTCCGGCGACGCTATTCAGGGACTGGACGATATTTCAAATGCTTCCGTTTACCACGCCGGCACCAAATGGAATGCGGATAAAAACTGTTATGAAACCAATGGTGGCCGCGTCCTGGCCGTCGTGGCACAGGGAGATACCCTCTCCGAAGCGCGCCAGCGTGCCCACAACGAAATCAAAAAGATTCAATTTCACGGCATGCAGCGCCGGCCGGACATCGGCTTTGCCAGCTTCGTCTGATTTTTCCGCGTTTCCCTCCCCATCTGCCCTATGAAACCGGCGGCCCTTCTCATCCTCCTGTTTCTTTCCTGCCCTGCATGCCTGATGGCGGACAACGCCGCGCTGGCGGCCAAGGCGCGTGAACAGGTAGGAGTAACGGTTTCCTACAACGGAGGCTATCAATCCATTCCCTACCCCAACGGAGACGTTCCCCTCGAAACGGGAGTATGCACGGATGTGGTCATCCGCGCCATGAGGGCCTTCGGCCTGGACCTTCAAAAAGCCGTGCATGAGGACATGAAGGCCCACTTTTCCAAATACCCTAAAATATGGGGATTGAAAACGACGGACCGCAGCATTGACCACCGCAGGGTCCCTAATCTTCGTACCTTCTTTGCCAGAAAAGGTTGGTCCGTTCCCATTACGGAAAACGCGGCGGACTACGAGCCCGGCGACCTGGTTACATGGAACCTGTCCGATAGTATTCCCCACATTGGCATCGTTTCCGACCGGAAAACGGAGGAAGGCACGCCGCTGATCATTCATAATGTAGGCGCCGGAACGCAGGAAGAAGACTTCCTGTTTTCCCACACCATCACGGGCCACTACCGTCCCGTGCTGGCTGAGAGGAAACAGAAAGCGCAACCCTGATTCTTACCCCCGTCTTAGCGTAACCTGCCATACCGGGTATTTCCGGAGGTTCTCCCGGAGTTGCATGGATATCCGGGGAATGTCGCGGGACAGGAAGAAGGCGGCCCTTTCCCTCTCATTGATTCATCCGGTCCGGAATGCCCATGAACCTTCTTGCCAAAAGAGGGGGCTTCCGTCATCATGTGCGCATGGTTACACCTGCATTCTCCGACTGTATCAACAAGCTGGGCGTCGATGAAAAAGACGTCATTCCCTTCGGCCGCAACAAGGCCAAAATTTCCCTGGACGTATTGGACAAGCCGGCAGCCCCCGGCAAACTCATCCTGGTATCCGCCATCACTCCCACCCCATCCGGAGAAGGCAAAACCACCGTTTCCATCGGCTTGGCGCAGGGATTGCAGGCCATCGGCAAAAAAGTCTGCCTGGCGCTCCGGCAACCTTCCATGGGACCGGTGTTCGGCCGCAAGGGCGGAGCTACCGGAGGCGGCAAAAGCTCCCTGACGCCGGCAGAGGAAATCAACATGCATTTCACAGGGGACTTCCACGCCATTACATCCGCCCACAACCTCATCAGCGCCATCATTGATAACGCCATGTTCTTCCACACGCTGAACATTGACGAACGCAAAGTCATATGGAAGCGGGTCATGGACATGAACGACCGTTCCCTGCGTTCCATCATCGTGGGGCTCAACAAGCAGGGGTTCCCCCGAGAAACAGGCTTCGATATCACCCCGGCTTCGGAAATCATGGCGTGCCTGTGCCTTGCCACTTCCTACAAGGACATGGAAGAACGCATCAACCGCATCGTGATCGGATTCACGACGGATGACAAGCCCGTATTCGCAAGGGAACTGGGCATTACCGGTTCCGTCATGTCCCTGCTGAAAGATGCCCTGATGCCCAATCTGGTCCAATCCGTGGAAGGAGTGCCCTGTTTCCTGCACGGCGGCCCGTTTGCCAACATTGCCCACGGCTGCAACTCCGTGCTGGCCACCAGGATGGCCCTGCATTTTGGGGACTATGCCGTCACGGAAGCCGGATTCGCGTTTGACCTGGGTGCAGAGAAATTCCTGGATATCAAATGCCGCCAGTCCGGACTGGATCCGGCGGCCATTGTCATCGTAGCTACGGCACGCGCGCTGAAAATGCACGGGGGAACTGCCCTTGCGGATCTGAAAAACACGGATGTGGATGCGCTGAAAAAAGGCCTTGCCAACCTGGATGCGCATCTGGACGCTGCCGCCCACTACAAACGCCCCGTTGTGGTCGCCGTCAACAAATTCTTTGACGACTCCCGGGAAGAACTGGACGCTATCGTGAAACACTGCGCGGAACGCGGTATTCCCTGCGCCATTGCGGATATCTTCTCCCAGGGAGGAGAAGGAGGCAAAGACCTGGCCCAAATGGTTGTGGAAGCCGCGGACAGGAGCTCCACCCCCTTCAAGCCCCTCTATGAATCCGCCCTGCCGGTGGAAGAAAAACTCAACATCATTGCCCGCAACATTTACGGGGCGGACGGTGTGGAATTGACAGCCGCCGCCAAAAAGAAGCTGGCCCAGTTTGAAGCCAGCCGCCTGACGGACCTTCCCATCTGCATGGCAAAAACCCAGAACTCCCTTTCCGACAACGGACGCCTCCGAGGACGTCCCACCGGCTTCACCATCACCGTGCGCGACTTTGAAATCGCCAACGGGGCCGGCTTCCTGGTGGCCCTCTGCGGGGAAATCATGCGCATGCCCGCCCTTCCCGTCTCACCGAACGCCATGCACATCTACCTGGATAACAAGGGCAACGTCCAGGGGCTCTGAAAAATATCACCAACCGCGCCGCACGCCATGAAAATCGCCATTCTGGGAGCCGGAGCCCTGGGTTGCTATTACGGAGCCAGACTTCAGGAATCGGGGCAGGACGTATCCTTCATCGTACGTTCGGAATACGGCTATCTGAAAGAACACGGCCTTCAGGTGAAAAGCCTGCATGGGAATATCTCCCTGCCCCGCATCAACGTTTACCGGGACACGGAGGAAGTCGGCCCGGTAGACCTCGTTGTCGTTGCATGGAAAAGCACGGCAAACGCCGGATTTTCCAGAGCTCTTCCTCCGTTGATGGGGCCGGACACAACTGTGGTTACACTCCAGAACGGCATGGGAAATGCGGAGGAAATTGCCCGCATCATCCCGGCGGAGCGTATCTATGTGGGCCTGTGCTTCATCTGCGCCATGCGGGAAAAACCGGGCCATGTCAACCATCTGGAAGGGGGCAACATCCAGTTCGCCCCCTTCATCCCCACGCCGGAAGGGACTGAAAAAGCCAGGGAACTCTCCGAGCTGTTTGCCAATGCCGGCATCAAAACGCGCGCCTTTGACGCCGCAGAGCAAATCCAGTGGTACAAACTCGTCTGGAACATCCCGTTTAACGGGCTTTGCCTAGCTCTGGGCGGCATCAGCATTGCGGAACTCTACCAAAATCCGGAAAACGTCGTACGCGCGCGCCGCATCATGGAAGAAGTAGTACAGGCAGCCAGGGCCCGCGGCTACGCCCTGCCGGAAGATTTGGTTGAATTCCACCTTTCCCGTACGGAAACCATGGGGGCTTTCATCCCGTCCAGCGCCGTGGACTACAACGAAGGCCGCCCCGTCGAATACACAGCTATCTGGGGAGACCCTCTCTCCAAGGCCCGGCAAGCCGGAGCCTCCGTGCCGGAATGGGAACTTCTGGACAAGGCCATCCGCAAGCGCCTGAATATGAATTAACCCGAACCAATTGCGAATCATGCTGAAGACCATCGTCATTTTCATCATTGCCCTGCTGGGCTTCGGCATGATTCGCCTGCCTTTGCAGAATCATATTCTGGAACAGGAGAAAGCGGAGGGGCTGCTGGATAATCCGGTAGAGCTTTCCTCTTCCGATTATCTGGAACAACAACTTGCCATGGTCTCCCTGGGAGGGCTCCGCTCCCTGGTGGCGGCCGTGCTGAGCATGGAAGCTTTCGACTGTTTCCTGATTTCCGACTGGGCCAACCTGGAACGCCGCTACAACCAGGTTACCGCTCTCGCTCCTCACTCCGATTTTTACTGGGACAACGGATCGTGGCATTTGGGCAATAACGCTTCCTCCAGTTATCTGGACAATAAACGTCTTTCTCCCATGGAACGCCGGGAAGGCTTCCGCAAATACATTCAAAAGGGGCGCCGCTTCCTGGAAAAAGGCATCAACGCCAATCCTGACAGCTGGTACCTTCAATCCCTGCTGGGCAACATGTATAGCGATACCTACCGGCAACCGGACTTTGAAAAGGCGGCGGAAGCCTACCGCAAGGCACGGGATTTGGGAGCGCCTCCTCTTACGGCCCGAAAAGAATTTTATGCGCTCGTCCGTGTGCCTTCCAAATCCAGAGAAGCTCTGGAACTGGGCCGGGAGTTATTCAAGGATCCCCGCAACAGGACACCCAGCCTGGTGAGTAATATTTTTGTTCTGGAAAACAGGCTGAACATACCGGAAAAGGAACGCATCCCCTTCCGGGAACTGTTTCCCACGGATGAAATCGCCCGTGACCTGATGACCAGCCATCTGGCCAATTCCCTGAAATATCCGGTAGACGGGCTGAGAGAAACCCTGGAATCTTTGCCTCCGGCAAAAGACGAGTAAAGCAAACAGACGGAAATAAGGGGTCATGGGAAGGCCGGCACCCTGTGCCCCAACCATGATTTCCTGTGAGCAAACGCGCTTGGCAAAACCTCCCCAAAGTGCTATGCTCTTTGCTTACAATACCATGAGTAGAATAGCCCTGATTAGTGACATCCATGCCAATCTGCCCGCTCTGGAAGCGGTGATGAAGGATATAGAACAGCTTCAATGCAATGCCGTTTACTGCCTGGGCGATGTTGTGGGCTATAACGCCAATCCGTCCGAATGCCTTGAATTCATCCGCAGCCGCCAGATTCCCACCGTGCGCGGCAACCATGATGAGGAAGCCATTGGAGAAGACAATCCGGCAGGGATGAACCCAGTAGCTTACAATGCCCTGATGTGGACGCGGCAGCAACTTTCCGAAGAACAGAAAAAATGGCTTCGCCGCGCTCCTTTCCAGCGCATTCTCCCCAATGAAATCGTTCTGGTGCACGCTACACAGGACAAGCCCAACTCCTGGGCTTACGTCACGAATGTGGATACGGCTACCCACAGCATCAATATGCTGCGTGACAATCAATTCCTGTGCTTTAACGGACACACTCACGTCCCCCGTACATTCATCCGCCATGAAGGAAGCATCCATGAATATGAATCCGGGGATATCCAACTACTCAAAACCAACAAATATCTGATTAATGTGGGCTCTGTAGGCCAGCCCAGAGACGGCGACCCCCGCGCCGCCTACGGCGTGCTTGACGAAGACAGCATGGTGTACTACCAGCGCCGCGTGGAATACGATGTAGCGGAGGCACAAAGACGCATTCTGGCCGCCGGTCTTCCGGACATGCTGGCACGCCGGTTGGGAGAAGGAATGTAATAGTCCACACCTCCCGAAAGACCTGCCAAAAGAAAGGAAACCTGCCGTATTGCATTGTTTCCCTTTCATCTTAAGAAGAACCGGGCAGCACCTTATGTTAGCAAAGGCTTACAAATTTGCATTGCTACTTGCCTCACCTTCCACAAATCGGTAGAGTTCAGCGCGACGAATGAAGACCTATATCATCAGACGACTCCTTCTCATGCCCTTGACGCTCCTGGGGGTTACGTTTCTCGTCTTTTGCATAACCCGTTTTGTTCCGGGAGGTCCCATTGAGCAGATGATGCAGCAGCAAAGCATGAGCGCCCTGTCCGGACAGAAAGCCGGCTCCCAGCGCGGCGACAATAACCTGAGTGAAGCGGATATGGAGCGGCTGGAAGAGCAGTACAGCCTGCAGGAGCCCATCATCACGGCTTATCTGCAATGGCTGGGCGTGCTGCCCAAAAAGATTTTCATTTCCCGTGAGGAATTCGGGGAAATCGGCGGAGCGGGAGAGGGAGACAAGGAAGATGAATATTCCGGCATTTCCGATACGCATACACGGATCAATCTGAATGAAACAGGAGAACAAGTCGTAGTAGTTCGCCAGGACAAGGATTCCGGCAGCGTGAAAGATGCTTTCTTTTCCGGCACGCCGTCCCGGAAAGCCGCTTCAGAAGGCTGGACCGTGGATATAGAATCCCCCATGGACCGCGCGGAACGCTGGGCGCGCCGCATGAGGCAGACGGATAATACGGAGGCCGTCCGCGACAAGGCTCGGGGCTATGCCTGGCGTGCCGTAATGTACAAGACCAGCTTTGACGGGCTGCTCCAGGGAACTATGGGCAACTCATTTAAGTACAATGAACCCGTATGGGACATGATTAAGGAGCGCATTCCCGTTTCCCTGTACTTCGGCATCCTGAGCGCTATTATTACCTATTCCGTCTGCATTCCCCTTGGGGTAGTAAAGGCAATCCGCCATAAAAGCCTGGTGGACAACATCTCTTCCGTCCTGATTTTCCTGGGGTACTCCGTGCCTGGGTTCGCCCTGGGAGCCGTACTGGTGGTGTATCTGGGCGCGCGGCTGGAATGGTTCCCTCTCTGCGGGCTTACGTCTCCGGACTTTGCGGACATGGGGTTCTGGCAACAGGCCGGAGACCTGCTGCACCATACGGTGCTCCCCCTGATTTGTTATGTAGTAAGTTCCTTTGCCATCACCACCATGATGATGAAAAACAACCTGATGGACAATCTTTCCGCGGACTACATCAGGACAGCCATGGCCAAGGGCGTGAGTTTCAGAGGGGCCGTCATCAAGCATGCCTTCCGTAACTCCTTTATACCCATTGCCTCCACTCTGGGCAGCCTCATTAGCCTGATTGTGGCCGGCTCCATGCTGGTGGAAAAAGTTTTCGATATCCAGGGGTTCGGGATGCTGAGTTACCAGGCTCTGATGGACAAGGATTACGCCCTGATCATGGGAACGCTGCTGCTTACCTCCTTCCTGATGGTACTGGGCAACCTTCTCTCCGATATCATCGTGGCCGCTGTGGATCCGCGCATCAAATTTGAATAATACACATGGTTAGAAAACTGGCATACCTTTTGGTCATTCTGGCGGTTCTTACTGCCGTGGGAGAGCTGTGCGGGCTGCTCCTGCCCACGTTAAGCTGGCCCTTCACCGTCTCACGGGAAATGAGCATGCTCAACATCGTCTGTACGGACCAGAACAACGGCGGCCTTCTGACACCTCAGGGGAAATTCCTGTGGTTCGGCTGGGTTTGCGTGCTGGTCATGGGAGGCCTCGGGTTCTGGCTCATGCTGAAAGGCCCCCGGAGGTTCCATCCAACGCCGATCACCAGGCGCCGCATCCAGCGTTTTAAAAGCATCTCCCGCGGTTACGTATCCCTCCTCATTTTGCTTGTATTGACGCTATTGGCCTGTATGGACCAATGCCTGGTGGGCAAGCGGGCCCTCCTTGTCGTTCAGGACGGATCCTGGTACTTTCCGGCCATGATGCGCAAAGTATACAAGGGTTCTACATTTGGCCAGACCGGAGATTTTGCGGATGCGGAAGCCAACTACCGAGAACTGAAAAAACAGGCAGGCCAGCCGGGAAAACCCTCCCTTGTTATCATGCCTCTGGTTCCATACGATCCCACGGGAGATTCCACCAACCCCGGTTCGGAAGCTTTGATGGTGAATGAAGACGGCCTCGTCTGCGAGCCCGGCGGCAAGCCGTATTCCGGTTTGGCCTCCCGTTTGCATAAGGATGAAGAAGCCCTTCCCCACATCAGCTACAAATTCCGCAAGGGGAAAAAAGTGGACCGGGCCACCGGCTGGCTGGAAGAGGCTGTTTTTTTGATGCCAAAATAATTGTTTG
>ERZ857757.2837-NODE-2837-length-10610-cov-22.425580_pt1 | contig 10610 bp, 10 predicted proteins | sample MGYA00519764_ERZ857757 | MGnify/ENA primary metagenome ERZ857757 (study PRJEB31778, sample SAMEA3449359) | human gut metagenome | biome: human gut; feature: human-associated habitat; material: faeces | place: United Kingdom | collected 2010/2012 ... | reverse complement strand
ACAAGGAAAAGCAGCGTGATCCGGAAGCTCATTCCGTCAAAAAGGGCAACCAGTGGTACTTCGGCTACAAGGAGCACATCGGCGTGGATGCGGACAGCGGACTGGTTCACATGGTGGAAACGACAGCCGCCAATGTGCACGACAGCAACAAAGTCGTCGATCTTCTTCAAGGAACGGAGGAGGAAGTTTATGGAGACAGCGGGTATCTGGGCGCAGAGAAAAAGGAGGATGCCATCCTTGTTAACGACAAAAGGATCATTTGTGGCAACACTTTGGAAACTGGAAAACAGTAACTCATGAACTTCGAGTGCATTAAGGAGTGATATCATGCAGCGCATTGCAGAGTTGGTCCAGCAGGTAGTGAATATGCCTGGTACAAGCATCGAAAACAATGGCCAGGTGATTCTAGCAGGAACTATACCTGGAACCAAGCCAGTTCAATATCGCTATGAATTCTTTAAGCCATTGACGGATGAAGAAATCAAAAGTGTAAGTGACAGTTCGCGCAGACCTTTTCCCAAACAGCTTGCGCAACTTTACAAGATCACAAATGGTGCAAATCTCTTTGGTCGTTTTATTCGTATTAACGGTATACCAGCATGGGGAGCGGACTACAAGCAACCTTGTTCTCTTATCTTTGAAGATGGTCATCGGACAGTGCTTTGTCCAAAATCCAGGCTTTTCTTTGCCTCCTACTATACTCAGCCACAGATTCAGGTTTTTTTTGATACAAAAGAACCTGAAGATGCAATGCGTGTGTATGCAGCAAGATATGGCAGCAACAAAATCATTGCAGAGTGGCCATCTCTCGAAGAGTGGCTGTACAGCGAACATCAAAAATACTTGGACAAACTTCAAAATGGAGACTATCAATTAGTCGATGTAGTAGAGGGGGTCCTCACAGACATTACGTTCAATGTCGATTGAGTAACCGCTCAATTGATTGGAGGTTATTTCATGAGTGCCATTTTTCTTTCAACAGAGTCGCAGTCTCCTGCGGCTCAAATGATAATTGATTGCTTTATAGAAATCCAGCAGAACATGGATATAGTATCGTTAGATAAATATACCGATGCCATATCGACAATCAGTATTATTCCCTTCTGTGTTGATGAAGAGTTCAAAAACACATTTGCTTGTAAGGAAAGAAAGTATATTGGCTGGAAGCGAAAAGAAGCAGATATCAGACTATTTATTCCATTTATCCCTTTTGTCCAAGCATCAAAAGAAGAAAAACTGTCAATCTGTAAGGAAATCATAAAGAAGTCCCTTACAGAAATTCACGCCAGATGCATGGTTAAAAAAGTGCGATTCGATCTTGAAACATTGCTGTGCGATATTTTTCCTAGTAAATGATCTCTATCAAATGGACGTTCTCGAATTCCAGACTACACCAATACCCAGCTTAAGTTTATTGTAGAGGTCAAAAATGTTAAGCGGCTGAGCAATACCCGGCAACTTCGAGACTTTGCAAGAATTGCAAGTGAGAACCAATACCGGAAAATTCTCATTACTCGAACAAATACTGTACTGTCAAATCCGCTAAAAGAAGCTGGGTGGGAGCTTATTAAAATTTTGTAACAGGAGGATAGTATGGACAAGCATTTTGTTCTCTCCAAGATCAAGGATTACGAGGCTCATTTGGATAATGTTGCTCCCCTGATGGAATCCGATGATCAGTTGATTATGAATGAGTTAATTCGCGAAATTAACAATACCTGTCATGTAAAGATTCGTGGGTTCTCAGATTTGTGTGATTCATACATCAAGGGTGCTGGCTCGATTATTGCAAAGCACATCAATTGCTTTCATTCGCATCTCATACGTTCTGCCTTGGTTTTCCATTTGGTCGGAAGCAAAAAGCATGAATGCGGGCGAGTAAATGGTTGCGAACAAATCATCTGGAATTTGTATAATGAGTACCGTAATTCAGTGCCTTTTGTGGACAATTCCATCATGATGGAGTATGACTCTGCATTTGCTCAGTTGAAATCTAAGAAGTTGCTTGATCAGTTAGTTTCATTAGCACAAGATCCATACCTTTTTTCATTTTTTCCTCAGACGATGAAAATGCTTGCTCGCTGGAGAGATCCATCAATGGAAAAGGTTATCATGGGTTATTTCGCAAATCCAGGGCTTGTCAAAACTCAAATTGCTATGTCTCTTGGCCGCAGTGCTGATGATGCTTCTATCCTGCAACGTGAATATAGCAGGTGGGATTCACACGGACAATACACAGTCATTATATGTCTTCGCTACTATCCTTCAATACAAGTTCTTGATAAGCTAACGCACTTTGAAGCACTTACTGTTGAAGATATGGAGAAGAGTCTTTCAAAATGTTGCACACGCAACGATCGAATATGGATTAAAGATGTATATTCGGATCGGCTATTTACCATTCGCAAGAGTATCGCCGAAATAAAAAAGCAACTTAATATTCTCTAATTACTCAAAATTGGCGGGACTTCTTTTCGAAGCTCCGCCTTTTCTATGCCCCAAAAACAAGAAAGGACGTGACAAAATGCTCACTCGCATTTTCCGCGCCGTCACTGGCGGTCGCCTCAATCTTCGCGCGGGGGCAATGTGATTGGACACTGACTGCATTTCTCACGACTTCACAACCGCAGTGCCCGTGCTGCATTCATAGGGTTTGGGAAATGTGTTTCCAACAAGCTAATCGTCATTTTTAGCAAAATGACCCTGCTTGCTGCTTTACTTATCAATACAAAAATGGAGACCGTCCTGATGAGGGGCGGCCTCCTTGCATTTTCAGGGGATGTTTCTTTTTCAATTAGTCGGCATAGGTGTAGGGAATATGGTTTCGCTGCGCGTACCGTTCGGCGTAGGAATTGCGGAAAACGGTCAGCGTGAGGTTGGGACATTTGTCGAAAGCGCCAATGCCAATTTCCGTTACGGAAGCGGGGAGAAGGACGGAACGCAGGGCACTGCACTGGGAAAAAGCAATGTCTTCGATTTCCGTGACGGAATCGGGAATGACAATGGAAACAAGCGCCGTGCAGCTCTGAAATGCGCCTGTTTCAATTTCCGTCACAGAATCAGGAATGAGAATGCTGGAAAGAGAAGCGCAGTAGGAAAACAGATAGTCGCTGATTTCTGTAAGGGAATTTGGAAGCACAACCGTAGTCAGAGCGCGGCACTCGGCGAAGGCTCCCTCCTCGATTTCTGTGACGGAATCGGGAATGACGATGGAAGACAGCGCGGTGCAGTAGTTGAAAGCGCATGAACCAATTTCGTCAACAGAGGAGGGAATGGAAACCTCGACGAGGGCGGAGCAATCGCTGAAAGCATAATCGTCAATCTCTGTAACGGAAGCGGGCAGAGAAATACTTGTCAAAAAGGAGCAGCTGTCAAAGGCGCGCTCGTCAACAGCCGATGTTCCCTGCGGAACGGTATAGCTGGAAGCAGCCTTTCCCCGCGGATAGGCAACAAGCGCATCGTCCTTTTTACGGAACAAAACGCCGTCCAATGTATAAAAAGACGGATGCTCCGGGGCGACGGAAATGGTTTGCAGCAGCGGACAGCAGCCGAAGGGGTTATGGTCAAGATCGACAACAGAATTGGGAAGGGTTACGGCTGTCAGAGAGAGGGAGAAAGAGATGGTGTCAATGCTTGTGACGCGATGACCGTCCAGCGTGTCCGGAAGCACGATTTCCGCGTCGTCGCTTAGGCAGTAAAGAAGCTCTGCGGAACCGTCCTCAAGCAGGACGTACTGATAATCCCCGGAGGTGAGGATGGTCTGCTTTTTCTTGCCGCCATCTGCAAAAACAACGTTTGTCAGAAAGACGAGGAGAAGCGCGGATGCCAGTAAAAACGCAGAGAAACGTTTGCGTGTCATAAAATCGACCTCCTTTTCTTTATTCATTATACACGAAAAGGCGCTTCGTGTCAATGAAAAATCCCCCTCACCAGTTGCGCAAAGGCAGAAAAAATGGTATAATCAGCTTGAATATCTGGCAAAAAGATGGACGGAAATGGCGAAAGGGTGGACATGATGAAGGTATTGGTGACAGGCGCGGACGGAATGCTGGGGCGCGACGTGATGCGTGCACTGCGCGAGAAGCATGTGAATGCGCGTGGCGTGGATATGGCGGATTTCGATGTGACGGACGGCGCGGCAGTGCACGAATGGGTGACGGCGGAGCAGCCGGATGCCATCATCCACTTGGCGGCGTATACTGACCTGCTCAAAGCGGAAACGGAACCCGCAAAGTGCATCGACGTGAACGCGATGGGCACGCTGAACATGGTTCGCGCGGCACTGGCGATCGGGGCGAAGCTGATGCTGATGTCCTCGTCGGAGGTGTTTGGCGCTGCGCCGGACGTTATCCACGGAACGAGAGACAAGACGTGCGCCGCGAACGTTTACGGATTGTCGAAGGTGCAGGCGGAAGAAGCTGTGCGCGCGCTGATGACGCGGTCCTTCATCGTCCGCACGGGCTGCTTGTTCTCCGCCGCGCCGAAGGGGGAAATCTGCGGCATTCTGGCGACAGCACAGGATCATCAGAAGCTGACGATCTCCGACGACCTGATGGCTTGCCCGACGTACACGCTTGACCTTGCCCGCGCGATGGTCAGCCTGATTCAGACGGAGAAATTCGGTATTTACCACCTCATCAACGAGGGCGAATGCAACCTTGCGACGCTGGCGATGGCGACGCTGGGGATGGTGGGCAGCCGCTGCCGGGTACAGCCGGTGAGCGGCTACCGCGGCTCGGTGGGCATTCACCATCCGTCGAGCGTGCGGCTGCTGAGCGACGCCGAACCGCACCTGCCGAGGTGGGAGGACGCGCTGAATCGGTGTCTGGATGAGATAAGGAGCGAGATTCGGTAAAGGAAGGGTATAAAAATAGGGAGGTCAACCCGTGTGGGGGCGACCTCCTTTTTGCGTGGGGTGAATTAGTTGTTCAGCCAGTCGTTGGCGTCGGGGTAGGTGTAGGGGATGTTGTTGGCTTTCGCGTACTCGGCGGCGTAGGAGTTGCGGGGGACGGTTAGGGTGAGGTTAGGGCAGTAGGCAAAGGCGTTTTCACCGATTTCTGTGACGGAATCAGGGATGATGATGGAAATCAAAGAAGAAGAACCGGAAAACGCCGAAGCATCAATTGTAGTAACAGAATCAGGGACAGAAACAAAAGATAGCGACTTACATATTGAAAAAGACCAATCGTTGATAACTGTTATAGAATTAGGGAGTGATATAGTGGATAAAGAATCGCAGAATTGAAAGGCGTGACTGCCAATGGAGACAACAGAATCGGGGAGGGAAATGGAACTTAGAGATGAACAAGATATAAAAGCACATTCGCCAATGGTGGTAACAGAATTAGGAATAAAGATGGAACTTAGCGATGAGCAGGAAGCAAAGGCATAATCGCCAATGGAGGAGAGAGAATCAGGAAGAATAACGGAAGTTAGAAAATTACAGTCAAAAAAAGCATAATCATCAATGGAAAGGACACCTTGTGGAACGTTGTAAGTTGATGATTCTTTGGAAGAAGGATGGGAAATTAAGGACTTGTTAGACTTGCAGAATAGCACACCGTCGATAGCGGCAAAATATGGATTGTCTGGAGAAACGGCAAAACTTTTTAAGAAACGACAACCAAAGAATGCGAGTTTATCAAGTTGACTAACAGAATCCGAAATAAAAATGGAAGTAAGTGAACGGCAAGCAGAGAAAGCACGATTGCCAATGGAAGTGACCTTCTTTCCGTCAAGCGTATACGGAATAGCAAGCTCTTGTGCAGAACCGTTGTATTTTGTGATTTTTACAGTTCCGTCATCCAGTATAATATATTCGTAGTCGCCAGAAGTGAAGGCATCACTCATCTCCTCTGCGATCGAGTACGTCCAGCAGGTAGATAGCATCGTGAGGATCAACAGAATTGAGCAAAGACATTTGTGCTTCATATGAAAACCTCCTTTTCTTCCATTGTACCATACCATTTCTCTTTGTCAACACGCTTTTTCAAATTTTCACCAAAACAAAACCCGTTCGGGCGCCATCCTTCCGACACCCGAACGGGGAAAAAATCACCCTGCTTATTCTTACACCGCCGCCGGCATTCCGTGCTTCACGCGGTCATGCTCCTCGGCGCGCTTGGCGTTGTTGAAGCGGTCGAGCGTGCCCACCAGATAGCCCGTGATGCGGCGAATCCGCTGGAACGGCACGTTGCCGAAATCGTAGGACAGTTCCACTTCGTCGCCATCCACCGAAATGTCCATCGAAAGCGGCTCGCGGTTGTACTTCTGGCGCGCATGATCCACATAGGCGTCAATTTCCGCCTGAGACAGGGTTCCCTTCGTCACGTTCACTTGGCAGCACATAGGTATTTCTCCTCTCTATGGTACTCGCTGGAAAATCAGCAAGCCCTAAATCTTGTGGTTGCACGGCGCTATCGCGCCATATAGAGCACAAGATATTGTTTCGACGTCTGTTATTATAGCACGAAATGTGGGATTTGCAAGGGGAACACGCAACAAAATTTCAGATGCGGATTCTGCCCGCAGACAGGCATTTTCTCCGCCCCTTGACGAAAGGCAATGCGAACACCATTGCCACGCGCGGCGTTTTCTGCTATACTGGGGGATGCAAAAAGACGGAAGGGAGATGGCGGACATGCGTCCGGTATACGACATGCTGACGGCGGCATCGGCGCGCAGGAGCGGGCATATGCCGGGGCATAAGGGGCGGCCGCCGTTCGGCGCGGCGGATTTATATGCGCTGGACACGACGGAACTGCCGAACACGGATGACCTGTACGCGGCGGAGGGCGGACTGCGTGAAGCCATGCGGCTGTATGCGCAGGCGGCGGGCGCGGCAAAGACGATTTTCCTCCATAATGGATCGACGGCAGGCAATCATGTGATGCTGCAGCTGTACGCGCGGGAGGGCGAAACGGTGCTGCTGCCGCGCAATGCGCACTTATCGGCGGTGAACGCCTGCGTGCTGGGCGGAATGCGGGTGAAGTGGATGCCGGTTCGCTGCACGCCGGACGGGTACTGCTATCTGGCGGAGGAGGATGTGCTGGCGGCGCTGCGGGCGAATCTGGACGCGCGGGCGATGCTGCTTGTCCGCCCGGATTATTACGGCGGCGCGATGCGGGAAGATGTTTTCCGGCGGATTGCGGCGGCGGCGCATCGTCAAGGGACGAAAGTCGTTGTGGATGAGGCACATGGGGCGCATTTCCCGTGGTGCGACGCCATGACGTCCGCCGGGGCGCTCGACGCGGATGCGTGGGTGCAGTCGGTGCATAAGACGCTGATGGGGCTGACGGGCAGCGCGGTGCTGCACTTGGCGGATCTAGCGGATGAGCGGCGCGTGTGGACGCTGCTGCGGCGGGAACAGACGTCGTCGCCATCGTTCCTGCTGATGCTGTCCATCGATGACAGCCGCGCGTGGATGGAAGAGAATGGTCGGGCACGCTTGCGGGCGTTATCCGAAGCGGTCAACGATGTGCGCAGGCGGCTTGTTGGCACGCCGTATCACGATGCATACGCGGATTGGGCGAATTTGCCCGTGTGCTTTGACCCGACGCGGCTGGTCATTTCCGCGCCGCAGGGAGGAAAATGCTTGGCGGAACAGCTGCGCGAAGCCGGACTGGACGTGGAAATGGCGGACGAGCGGCGCGTGGTGCTGATTCTATCGGTGATGGACGACATCGCTGAAATCCGCCGACTGCCAGAGCTGCTGGCGAGCATTCCGGCGGCAGAAGGAAAGCAGTTTGCGCCGCTGACCTTGATGCCGGACATGCCGGAAGCTGTCCTGACCCCGCGTCAGGCGGCGATGGCGGAGGAAATCCTCGTGCCGCTGGACAGTGCGGAGGGGAAAATCGCGGCGGCGGCGGTTGGGCTGTATCCGCCGGGAATCCCGCTGCTTGCGCCCGGCGAACGGGTGACGCGGGAAATCATCAGGCAATTGCAGGAAGCCGGGACGCGGGAGCGCTTCGGCGTAGAAGGAGACGATTTGCGGTGCGCAAATGTGTGATTTTTGATTTGGACGGTACGCTGACCCGCTCGGAGGAAGGCATTTGGAACTGCGTACGCTATGCGGCGGAGAAGCTCGGCTTTCCCGTGCCGGATGCGGCGACGCTGCGCAAATTTATTGGCCCGCCGCTGGGCTGGTCGTTCATGGAATACATGGGCATGAGCGAGGAAATGGCGAACAAGGCGGTGAACACCTATCGCGAGCGCTATGAGGCTGTCGGGCTGTTTGAGAACCGGGTGTATCCGGGCATCCGCCGTCTGCTGCGGATGCTGCACCGCGACGGCTGGTACATCGGTATCGCGACGGGCAAGCCGCAGCGCTCCTCGGAGCGGATTATCGAGCATTTCGGGCTGAACCGCTACATCACGAAAATCGTAGGCCCAAAGGATGGGCACGGTGCGGACAAAGAACTGCTGATTCGGCAGGCGCTGCCGGAGGATGCGGGCGAAGCGTGGATGGTGGGCGACCGCCGATTTGACATGGAGGGTGCGAAGAAAGTTGGCATCGGCGCAATCGGCGCGGGCTACGGTTACGGCAGCCGTGAAGAGCTGATGAACAGCGGGTGCGATGTGTACTGCGAGACAGTGGAGGACATCATCCGCCATCTCTGCCCCGGCGAAGAAGCGGTTCCGGGCGCGTTTCTGTCAATAGAAGGCATGGACGGCAGCGGCAAAACGACGCAGATGGCGGCAATGGAGGATGCGCTCGACCGCTGGGGCTTCGAGGTCATCCGCAGCCGTGAACCCGGCGGATGCCCCATCAGCGAGAAGATTCGCGCGCTGCTGCTTGACCCTGAAAACAAGGCAATGGACGAGACGACCGAGGCGATTCTCTACGCCGCGGCGCGTGCGCAGCATGTGCGGCAGGTCATCCGCCCGGCGCTGCAGGCGGGAAAAACGGTGCTGTGCGACCGTTTTGTGGATTCGTCCGTGGCATATCAGGGCGGCGGTCGGCAGCTTGGTGTGGACACAGTGCTGAATATCAACCGCCCGGCGGTGGATGGCACGATGCCGATGCTGACGGTCTATCTGGACATTGACCGGGAAGCCGCTCTGCGCCGCCGCGCCGCCAGCAGTCAGCTTGACCGCATCGAGCAGGCAGACGACGCCTTCCGTACACGGACGGAAGCGACATATCACGAGCTCATCCGCCGCGAGCCGGAGCGGTTCATCGTGGTGGATGCGGCAAAACCGGCAGAGGAAGTCAGCCGGGACATGACGGAGAAGGTCATCCAGCGGCTTATGGAGGCAGAAGCGTGAGCGAGCGAATTGTGGTGGGTATGTCCGGCGGCGTGGATTCGTCTGTCGCGGCGCTGCTGCTCAAACAGCAGGGGTACGACGTGGTCGGCGTGTTCATGAAGAACTGGGAAGAGACGGACGAATCCGGCGTCTGTACGGCGGAAAACGATTGGAACGACGTGCGCGAGGTGTGCGAAATCATCGGCATTCCCTACTATGCGGTCAATTTTTCCCGCGAATACTGGGATCGCGTGTTCAGCTACTTCCTTAAAGAATACCGCGCGGGGCGCACGCCGAACCCGGATGTACTGTGCAATCGCGAAATCAAGTTCAAGGCGTTTCTGGATTTTGCCATGCAGCTTGGCGCATCGAAAATGGCGACGGGGCATTTTGTGCGGACGAACGAAAAGGGCGACCTTCTGCGCGGCATTGACCCGAACAAAGATCAGAGTTATTTCCTCTATATGCTCCATCAGGAACAGCTGCGGAAGGCAATTTTTCCCGTCGGCGGCATGACAAAGACCGAAGTGCGCCGCATTGCGGAGGAAAATGGGCTGCCCGTGTGCAAGAAGAAGGATTCGACCGGCGTGTGCTTCATCGGTGAGCGCAACTTCCGGCAGTTTTTGTCGACCTATTTGCCTGCGCAGCCCGGCGATATGGTGGCGCCGGATGGGAGCGTCGTCGGGCATCACGATGGGCTGATGTACTACACGCTTGGCCAGCGGCGCGGGCTGGGCATCGGCGGATGCGGTGACGGGCGGAGCTGGTTCGTCATTGGCAAGGACTTGGAGAACAATCGCCTGCTGGTGGCGCAGGGCGAGGATCACCCGATGCTGTATTCGACGATGAGCATCGGCACGGAGGCGACGTGGATTGGCGCTGACCCGCTGGCGGGCGGCGAACCACTGCGCTGCACCTGCAAATTCCGCTATCGGCAGGGCGACCAGCCGGTAGAGGTGCGCCGCGACGGGCAAAAACTGCTGATTCATGCCCTCACACCCCAGCGTGCGGTCACGCCTGGACAGAGCGCCGTGTTCTATCAGGGGGAAAAGTGCCTCGGCGGGGCGATTGTGGAGCAGATTCTCGACGCGGGACAGGGAAAAATGGACGTATGATTTTCGTTCCGGTGTTTCCAAACCGGAGGAAACGCCGGAACGTTTTCTTTGATGTTTGCAATAACGTTCGTGATCCAAAAAAAGAACGCAAAAAACCGCAAAAACTTTGAAAAAACCGCTTGACGAATCCGTGAATTCATGATATTATGAACAGGCTTCCTCGTTGCGCCGCTTGAGCGGTCAAGAGAAAGCACCGAACCTTGAAAACGATACAGAACAATAACAACGCAAACAAGACAGTAATTCCGA
>ERZ857757.2831-NODE-2831-length-10636-cov-7.938758_pt1 | contig 10636 bp, 17 predicted proteins | sample MGYA00519764_ERZ857757 | MGnify/ENA primary metagenome ERZ857757 (study PRJEB31778, sample SAMEA3449359) | human gut metagenome | biome: human gut; feature: human-associated habitat; material: faeces | place: United Kingdom | collected 2010/2012 ... | reverse complement strand
CGAGCGTACGAATCTGTTTCCGTGTCGTAAAACGCAGTTTTGCGACACGCTCAGCAAGCCCCCTCCGTTTTTCGGAGGGGCTTGCTTTTTCCCATATCCGGCGACCGTCTGGGAATGACTGCCGTCTCAGTCATAGGGGGATGAACACCCAAACGGTCATAGACCTAAGGAGAGCCGGATGACGGACAACAGGCGGAGTTCCTTTGCCTGCGCCTTAAAGGTGTTGATGCTTTGTGTTCCCAAAACAAAACAGACAATCCGTGTCATTTCGGCTTTCCTTTCGGCCTACATTTATATAAACGGGTGAACTCAGTAAAACGTTACCGCTTTTTGCAAATTTTTTTCATCGGGTTGAAAAATGCGGAAGGCTGTGATACAATACTTGCGACTAACCTATAAGGAGTTAAGAGTTATGTGTTTTGAAATCATGCTGTCTGCTCTCACGGAGGACGACCGCTCGTTTGTCGAAAAGCTATATCTCGAATACGGAGATTACATGTATTCTGTGGCGTATGGCGTTCTGAAACACAGACAAGACGCCGAGGACGCTGTCAATGACGCCATGTGCAAAATTATTAAATATTTATCAAAATTTGAGGAAAGCGCTAACGAAACCGTTTGCAATATGGTTGTTATATGTATAAGGAGTATTGTGCGGAATAAGGCAATCGACAAGTATAATAAAAACAAAAGGCTCGCGAAACATGAGATCGACTGCTACTATAAAGACGAAGAGACAGACGATTTTGTCATGCCGGATTTTCAAGATGAAGATTTTGTTTTGGAAGATACAGTGATACGAAAAGAAGAATGCGAAATAGTCCGGAAAGCGTTGCTTGAATTGACCGAGGACATGCAAAACGCCGTAAACTTAGTCTATATGTGCGGATATTCGTGCGTGGAAGCCGCCGATTTCTTGGGAATCAGCGATGTGGCTGTTCGTGCGCGGTTATTCAAGGCAAGAAAAAAGCTGAAAGTGATTTTGGATAAGGAGTTGCATTTCGATGGTGAAAAACGATAAATTAGATGCACTGATTCTGTTATCCGGCAATGTTCTCATCGAAAAAAACGCGGATCTGTACAGGAATACCGGTATTTCTCTTATAAAACGCCCCCAGTCGCTCGATAAAAAAGTATATAAAAGCATAAACAAAGAAAGACGCAGGCAGGAATTCGGCGCTTTTTACAAATATGGACGGCGTGCCGCCGCCGCTCTTTTCGTGGCATGCTCCCTTTCCTTTGCCGCTGTTATGAGTGTAAAAGCCGTGCGAACGACCCTTTGGAACAGCATTGTGGAATTTTTTGAGGAATATTTGTCTGTTTCTTATGTAACGGAAACACAGCCGCCCCGAACGATTGAAGAAATAAAAGAACCTTTTTATGAGGGCGAAACGTGGGAGAAACAGGTGATATTGGATACCGTATCCATGTATAGCGTGGTTTACAGGGAAAACGGAATCAAAATTCTCACGTATTCGCAGGAAATCCTCGGTAAAGAAATGTGGTTCGACAATGAAAATACGGAACTTGAAGACATTGAAATCGGCGGAAAACCGGCTATGTTGATGTTCAGAAAGAATCAACAAACCTATTCTTTGAGTTGGAGTGACGGCATGTATGCGTATTCATTGGAAGCCCATTCTCCTGAAATCACAAAAGAAGAATTGCTTGCTTTGGCAGAAACGGTAAAATAGTATCAGAAAGCGGTTGGAAAACGAAATTGTTTTCCAACCGCTTTTGCGACACGCGTAGATTCCGGAAATCGTGCGGGTTTTTAAGGCGTTTCAACCTTGACAGTCAATTCTTTCCATGGTATAATTGTATCGAAAAACGTCGTATTTTTTGAATATTGTATTTATTTTTGAAAAGAAAAAAATGATTTGTCCCCGGGTCCCGTTAATGACAAACATTGGTGTAAAGGATTTTTTCAGGACAAGAAAGATTGAGAGGGAAACAAATATGTTTTGCAAATTGCGTTGGGGTATGATTGCGGCGATATCCGTGCTTTTGGTTAGTTTTGCGGGCTGTAAGCAACAGCCGCCGGTACGGCAAATAGACGCTGAATACGATCTTCATTCTATAAAGACACTGTATGACCTTGCAGAAGTCTATGTGGCAGAAGAAATCGGTTCTGATTATGCACTTTGGGGATTGAGCATCACGCGGAATCAAGCAGATAACACGGAAACGGCTGAATTTGTATATACGAAGCGCACACAACACTTCCGTGATGTTTATTTTGTGAAAATAGATATCTTAAACAGACAAATTGACAGCACGGTGCAATCAGAAGCACAGCGACTGTATGGGAACGATACGGTTGTATCTGTTTCCGATTGGGTGGTGGATGACTTGGACTTGCTTTTTGATTCTTCGTTTGAGTGGGATTCTGCCACAGCGGAAACAAGGTATCAGAACTTAGATATCCGGTACTATTGGAACAATGAACTTTGTTATGAATGTGAATTCAATCCATGCAGTGGACAACTGTTAGGGAGAAAGTAATGGTGTTTTGCAGTAACCCTTTATATGGAAGAATAAAGAAAACTTTGAAGGCTGTCCGAATTTATTTATGACCGAATCGGACGTAAAACAAAAAGCGTCGGAGGTCTTTGACTGCTTGTGTGGGAAAGGAGAATAAATAGATTAAGAGGAGAATAGTTATGACATCACGACAAAAATTATACTATTTATTGAAGCATTATCTGAAAGGAGAATACCGGACGGAAGATTTTGCAAATCAGTTCAGTATTATATACGGAATTGAAACAAATTATGATTCATTAACGGAAGATGAACATCGATTGTTTCACGAATTATGCAGAGTAACTGACCGATTTTCCCCTTATAAAGAAGACTTTGAAAGCTGTCCGAATTTCTTTACGACCGAATCGGATGTAAAACAAAAAGCGTCGGAGGTTTTTGACTGCTTATGTGGAAAAGGAGAATAAAATGAACCGAATCATTTTCACAACATCACAGGAAGCGCAAAAGATAAAAGACGCCGCATTGCTCAATAAGCATTGCTTAGTCATCGAAATTGATGGAAAAAAGTATCCGACATACAATGACTATATCCGGTACATGGAGAAACGATTAAGCTTTCCCCGGCCATGCGAGGAAATTTGGGAGCGTTATGACGATTGGATGACAGATCTTTCGTGGTTAAACGATACGGAATACGTTTTCATTGTCGAGCACTATAACGATTTTTTAGGCAAGGATGCCGATGGCAAGCAGTGCTTTTATGAGAGCTTTGAGAAACAGATCCTCCCTTGGTGGGAATCCGAAGTGGTAGACCATATGGCAGAGGGACATCCCATGAAAATGAATGTGTATCTCGTTCCTTAGTCAACACTGATAAACCGCTGTCCGGCGGGCTATCTGCTTGCTGCTTTCGGGTGAGCCCGCATGTAAGAACCAATACAAAAAACGATTTTAGATGACCGTTTATCGTACAAAAAGGAGAAACTTTATATGAAAAGAGCATTACCAATCGCATTGACGGCCGCGTGTCTGGCACTTCCGCTTTTTTGCGTTGCATCGGAAATGTTGAATACATATGATGCTGTTGAATATAATCAAAATGTTTTCATCAACGGACGTGCTTTTTTACACAATTCCCCGATTATGGAAATCAATGACAGACTCTATGTTTCATTGGAAGATTTTGCAGATTACAGGGGCTATGTTTATCACCCGGAAAACGAGGGAACGATTGAAATCACCACGGAATACTCCGACGGCCGTGCCGCCTTTGAAAAATTGATGGAAATCACTCTCCCTGCCACGGCCGATATCAAAGAATGGAATTATTCCGTTACCGATGAATTTGAGAAAAATTTTGTTGCACATGTTGAATTAACTGCTGCGGATCTGGAAACACTCCTGCCCGTTATTTCCGAAAGCTATGTTGAGTTTGAAAGTCAGAATAGCAGTTATGATACGGAAATGAACAAAGAATACTCGTGGTGGAACTCAGAAGTACCGCCATCTACACGCTTTTTTAAAAAATGGACGCAGGGAACCGTTGTTAAGACCGTAAATCTGTACATACGAATATCTCCGACTTCAACCGGGAAATATGAGCTTTTTGCTTTACGTTAGGAGAAAGAATATGAAAAGAATACTTGAAAATTGCGTCATAACTTTGATAGGCAGCGTTGTCTTAACCGTAAGTGCTTATGGTATTCAGAATTTGGTACATACAGCAACACAAAGGGATGTCCGTATTGTTTATAAAGGAGAAGAAACGGCATTTGAGTTGCCTGTTGTAGATGTTGAGGGAAAAATATACATTCCTTTGAGGGAAACGGCAGAAAAAGAGGAAAGTATTGTTTTTTGGACCGGGCAAGAATGCTTTGTTTTTACAAATCCCTTGGCACTGTTAGAGAATTTCTTAGGCATTGACGCGCCATCCGGTTTCGTATTGGAAACTATGGATTATTCGATATCTCCGCATTTGGTTGACGGCTGTAATTATGGAGATTCTGTCACTTTATATGCTTCGGGCACCTTAGACCTAACGGACATAGAAACCTGTGTTGCCAATCTTAGACCGTGTACCGAGACAGACAGTGATTTTACAGCATTGATATCGAAAATCAACCAAGTAAAACAGCCAAACAAACTGTCAGAAAAGGAATTGCAATACTATATGGGTAGGGATAGGTCTGATACATGTCAGCAAGAAACCTATCTGATTTTTGAAAAACTTGAAAATGGAAAAGTTGCTTTTTATTGTTCTTGCCGGTACAACTAATAAGATTTGCCGAAAGGAGGAAATCCATTGAAAATTATTCAACTGGAATGGGAAAACGGCTACCATAATTATCTGTTTCAGCTTTTAGCCGGAATGAAGTTATCAGACTATTATTTTGAAATCTTGGAGGATGACATTACGCATTTTGTTCGCCAAGAAGAAAAATCCGGTTTGTTTGACAGTAGGATCGTTGACTCCGAAACTTTTTTCGATATGGTAAAAAACAATACATACTACATATTTTTTACCACCATAAAAGCGTATCGAAAAGGCGTCCGGACAGATGAATTTCCCTTGCGAACGGCAGCTGATGTCAGCAAAAGCAATTGTGATTTTTTGATAAACTGCTATGACTGCTGTTATGCGACCGTTTTTATTAACAGGGAAAGTCTTGCGAATTCGATCATGCATAATTGTACCCAAATATCCCATACCGTTCGGGTCAAAGCCTTAAAAGAAATGGAATTTTTCCGATTCTGTTAAGAAGACCAATCTTAATTGTTCGGAAACAGGTGCACACAAAGAATAGGAGCATCTATATGAAATGGTCATTATACCAATGGTTTTTGGATCACATAAAGCATATTCTGATTGCACTGATAATCGTTTATGAGCTTTATCTGTGTTTGCCCCCTCTGCTTTTCCGCGCGGATATTTCCAAATGGGCTTTCAGAGAGATCAACACAGCCGCGATTGAAGATATTTTGAAACGGGATTATAGCCGCTTTGACGGAAGTTACATGGACGGGAAGTGTGCCGGTTTCAGCGCGGATTGGGAAGGATACTCAAATCCCGGCGATATGATAGATAATAACATATATGTTTGGGTGACCGTCGAGGAGCAAACCGACAAAACACCTGACAAGGTCAAAAAGCTGCAAGACTATTCATACGGCAACGTCAAAATGACGCGAGGTTTTTATTTCAGCAAAGGATATATTTATAACGACGTTTGTTTGACTAAAAACGGAGTGCAGATCTTTGCCAGCGAAAAAACGAAAACCGCGCATTCCAAGCACCTCCAACAAGCCATAACCGATGTGCTTACGGCATTGGGAGCGTTTGAAACGACAGAAACGGATTCTGAAAATCATTAAAAATAGTGAGGGGTTTACCGTGAAATACAAAAAGTACACATTCGCCAGCGTAGCCATAGGGGTTGCCGCTTTGTGTTTGGCCATCTTTTTTGTAAAAAACCACAAAGCGCCAACACTTCGCAACTTTTCCAGAAATTATGACACACTGCAAAGTATTTCTTCCTTTTTGGCTGAACTGGATTATTCCGATATATCCATATATAGAGACGGTGCCGATTTAAGTGTATTTTTTGAAAGCGAACCGGCTGATACATCCTTGTTAGATTCGGAAAAATGGAATTCTATTTTGGATTTCATGAAAAACGAAAAGTACAGCCTTATCAGGAAAGGCGATGGATATATCGAATTTCAACTATGGTCGACGTTAGATAAAGGCGGTGGGGTCGTGCACTGTTTTGAAGGCAAATTGCCGGATAATATTTTTGACCTGACCGAATTAAGTCTTCTCAACAAAAAAGGCTGGTACTATTACGAATCGGATTACGACCGTTGGCGTGAGGCCACATAAGTTTTGCGGCAGGCTTTTTCTTACAAGCAAAGCATTGGGACAGAAACGTCTTATCGTTTTTTGTCATAGACATGTCTGAAAGAGGGATCATATGAATCACTTCACAACCAAATTAGCCAACTCCTTGAATTTTTTGAACCATGTAGCAACCTGCAAGAGTTACAGTGAGTACGCGGAAACAGTTGTACACAGTTCCTTTTATCAAACTCTATTGGAGCGTTACATAAAGAACGACGCTTATTTCAAGGATGAAGTTCAAAAAATGCTTGACCCGGTAACCGGCTTGGTTTCGGAAAAAGACTTTGAAAAAATAAAAGAGTATGCCGATTGCTGCCGCGAAATGCAGAAACAGGCGGAAGAGGAAGCCTTTGATGAAATCGAAGACCTGAAACACAGCCCCAATGCCGACATAAGGCTACTTGCCGAATGCGCCGAAGACTGGTTTTATGATAGGAAGATAACGCACTGTACGGTGGATTCGGAAAACGTGGTTGATCTTGCCATTCCAAGTGATTGCAGCACAAAACAATGCGTCATGCAGTTCCGAAACATTGTCCCCTTAAACGAAGAAAAAATCAAACAATGCGCCGATTGTGTCGTAACGGAAATTGAGTTTCGGAAAACCGATGACGGTTCTTATACACTGGAGCTTGACTTGGTTAACAGTCCAAAAGAGAAATTCATGACGGTCAGATTTGAATTCAAAGAGATTCACGTGGAGATTTTGCCGTATAAACCGGTCGATCCATGGGATAAATATTGCCAAAGTTCCAATGACAACATACGGAAGCTTGCGGAATGTGCGCAAAGCTGGTTTGTCGGAGCCGAAATTACTTATTTTACCGAGAGTCCCAAAAACGATGTTTCTCTTGTTTTATCCGCGCACGGCGGCAAGAAAAAGTGTCGGTTGACATTCCGAAACCGTGAACCGTTAGACAAAAATTTGATTTTGAAATGCGTGGGGTATCAGGTGTTTTCGCCTTCGCTTTCAGAAAACGCGGCAGGCTGCTATGAATTAGAGTTTCTTGCTTGGAACGAACGCAAGAGGCCGATTGAACCGGTGACTTCTTTGAAGTTTGCGTTTAAAAACATCTTAGTAGAGATAACGGAGAAAAATTGAAATCAAGGAATATGAGGAGATTATGAAAATGAATATTCAGGCAAAAAGATTTTTAGCACTTTTAATAGACGTGTTTACTTGGGGCGTGGCATGTTCGGTTATTCTGATTGTCACGGCGGTACTGTCAATCCCGCTTCCACAGTATAAAACGATGAGGTTCGTTCTGTTTGTTTTGGAGTTATTGTTCCTGTTGCGCGAACCGCTGCACCTTGCCTTTGGCAAAAAGTTAATGAAGATCAAAGTGGTTGACGCGAACGGCAACGATGCAAATTGGCGGCAGCATTTCATTCGGAACTTGTTGCTTTGTATATGGCCTGTTGAGGCAGTCTTGGTTTTGACCGGCAGTAACCGTTTGGGGGATGTGTTGGCCAAAACCAAAGTCGTGGCATTGTAAAAGGACTTTTAGAGGAGCTTCTTGCAGGGCTTATTCTCTTGCATAAAAGCAACGGTGACGTGATGAAAGGAGAGACTATATGGTTAATAAAAAACAATTACCAAAACTTTTGGGCGTGTTAGTAATTCTATTTCTGTTGTTGTTTGTATTTCTAAAATACTGTTTGTTATGGCCGCTGTGCTATCATGGTAATCATAGTTTTGATAAAAGCACGAACTATGCCATTAAAAGAGTCGTTTTAGACGCTATGAAAGATAGCCATTCTGACATTTTCGCAGTGAATCAACAGGATATTTACACATCTGCGTATTTGGCAGAATACACACAGGACGCAAGGGAACAAACACCGAAAAGCCCTTTTGTAATAATTGATTCTTCCTTTATGAAATCACTGAAAAGAATTTCAGAAGACGAATATGCAATTGAAGTGCAGTTAAAATGGCCGGAGGATTGGAAGTATGAGATAGAAATTCAAAATATCAAAGGAACATTCTATATATCACAAATCGAAATCGATCCATAATGGTCAGGCTAAGGTTACGCATACAATTAAGTTAGTTAAGGAGGTATTCTTATGTATGACAAAGTGCGTCTTCTTATGACGATTTTAGTCATGGTTCTTACCGCGTTGATTTTAAGAAGCATTACATTTAAGCTTGCGAGAAAAAACAAGCTAAGCAAGTGGTATAAACTGTTTAATATTGCCGCTATTATCATAGTGTCTTTTGGTTTCTCGGCAGCCATTAGCTGGCCGATTGAAAACTTGTTTGTGAGTTTTGACTCACCGGAAGCTGTCTATCGGTATTTGAAAGACGATTCCAGTGATTCCATTATTCAGGTTGTTGATGGCAAGGACACCACTTTGGTTGCCGCGCAGTATCGCCAAATTATCCCCAAAGCGGATGAGACCAAGGACAATGTTGTACGGTGGAAACTGCCTGTGCAAAATGCCACGGATGGCCAGCACAAATTTGTTGAACATAATGTTTTAGTAGCCCTTTACCACTACAAAGAGACTTCCGAGTATTATCTTGAATTTCGCATTTGGAGCGAGGAACCCATTCAGGTTTCAGATTCGCTGGCATCTGAATTTGTATTTTCCGAAAGGAGGATTCCGCTGACTGACCAAAAATATGTCGAGTGTTTTGCTTATATACCGGATCCGCCCAAAGATTATTGGGTAAAAATCAACGATCAGACCGTTGATTTGTCCGATTGGTTGTCTTGATTTTATCAAGTGTCACGGATATTGAACAACAAGGAGTGCGCAACAAATGACATTACATATCATTCGCAGTCTCTCTTCCGGGAAAAAACACTATTCCGTGCAGGAAAAAGCATTTGTCGAAGGTGTTGCGAATCATACCTTTGGATTATTGCCGCAAAGGCTGTCTGTCAAAACAGATGATGTCGGGTATGTGTTCCGACAGAAAGGGGTTTTAGCGCATGTGATCTTTGGATTATTCCCCTTGATCTATCCATCCGCTCTGCGTTCTTATGAGATATTGAAAAATGAAGAAATCTGTGGATACAGTGAATATCGTTTAGGGGACAGAGCCACTTATTTCTATCTGGATGAGGATTGCTATGAGCTAAGAGGGCATAATAACGACATTTATTCTCTATTGAAAAACGACGCACAGATTGCTGTGTTTCAAAAAGAACATTACAGTTATGCCGAGCATAACCAGTATCAGCTTCGTTTCGATGAAACTGCAGAACCGGATATGGCGCTTTTATTGATGTTCTGCATTCATATCGATTGCCGGTATTATCGCAATCCGGAAAATGGGATTCGGTTGGTAAACTGGGAAAAAAGCTGGATGATTAACGATCCTTTTCCGGAACGGGCAGAATGGATGCCCAAGACAGATTGCCATTCTGATTAAAAGTTGAAAAGAGGTTAAATTTTATGAAACGCTATCAAAATATAATCAAGTACATACCTTTTGTCAATATAATATGTGTTTTCCAATTGCTTGTCTGCCTTTGGAAAAACTCGTTTTATATCCATGCCAATGAAAAATACATTGCCCTTTTTCGGCCAATGCTTGTGTTACTCGGAATCAATATTCCGGTCATAATTGCCCGCTCCTATTTGACGAATGCAACGGTTTTATACATTGTGAATATCTTAGATGCTGTTATTTCTTTGTATGTTTGGGCCGAGTTATGCATACGAGAGCAAAAACGCATTGAAGAAATTCGTGAACAGCGCAAAAACGGCTAAACATTGTTACGACGGAGGAGAAAAGAGAATTTATGAGCAACACATTAAAGCTTGTAATCAAATTGCTTTTAGTTTTCATCATCGTACTTAGTCTAACGGTTTTTGTAGAACTGTTTGTTGTAAAAACTATACAGGAAATCGGAGAAGTAAAAGCAGCTGCAGTGATTTTGGCAAAACAGGAAATGGGAGAAGATTGTACAGCACATTTTCGAGGGTTTGGAAACATGAGTGGACAACGTCTTTTTATAATTGACTGTGTTAGCAATACAACAGCAAAGAAAATAACGTACCATGCTTATATGAAAGACGGTTCGCTTCAAGTTTCTTTTGGAACATCAAATTTTTAATAATCGATTGAACTGCAGGCTGATGTGTTGCAAGAATCGGCGATAATATTGACTTGCAGGGGAATCTCTGGTTTCAACAATAATATAGAAAAAGCACAGCAACAGATTTATAAAAATCTGTTGCTCAGATTGTTGCAAAAGTCTATAAGACTTTTCGGGCGAAGCCCGATTTTAATAA
>ERZ857757.2829-NODE-2829-length-10647-cov-2.410215_pt1 | contig 10647 bp, 7 predicted proteins | sample MGYA00519764_ERZ857757 | MGnify/ENA primary metagenome ERZ857757 (study PRJEB31778, sample SAMEA3449359) | human gut metagenome | biome: human gut; feature: human-associated habitat; material: faeces | place: United Kingdom | collected 2010/2012 ... | reverse complement strand
CCTTGACCTTGCGCTTGTAAAAAGGATCGCGGATGCCCATGATGCGGAGCTTACGGTAAAGAGCGGCGTTGGGAAGGGCACAACCGTGCGGGTACACTTTCAATAATTACATTTTAATTACAACTTGATGATGACTTTGCATCGGCGCTTACCGTATCATGGTGACAACGATAACAAAGCGAGGTGTTACGGATATGAAAAAGAGAATCGCAATATTGCTTATCACGATTATGGCAATTGGCGCTGCCGCCTGCCAAAAAACTCCGGAAAGCCCGATTGTGGTCGGCAAAGACTACGAAGCTATGATTGAGCAAGCAATGACTTCTGATGACAGTACCGCCGAAAAAGTCCTGAAGGATACAGTGCAGGCTCCTGACACATTTGTATTTAACTATTCAAGCGATAGTTTCTCCATATCCTCTAATGTGCAGCTCAACCTGCCTGAAGTGCCGAAGGTATCTATTTTTCAGGCAGAACCAAGGGATTTCACGCTTGAACAGGCATTAACGCTGGTTGATAAGCTAATGATAGATGCACAAGAACTTATTCAAAACAGGAACGCACTCACAAAAGCAGAGTTGGAATCGCTTATTATTCAGCTTAAACAGCGAAAAACTCTGCCTGAATATAGCTCCGAGGAGGATCAGGATACTATCGAATCGGCAATTAAATATTATACCGAGCTTATGCCCGATGCACCGGATAAAGTTGAAAAAACACCGTTTGACAGAACCTTTCAAACGTATGATATAACCGATGGGAAAGGACGTATTGCCGGACAATATGATTACATAGAAGTGTGGGATGCCGGAAGCGATATCCAGCATCGGCTATATCTTCACAATAGCGATACCTTAACTGCTGACATCTCCATCCCGGACGAGGGCGGCGGTTCATGGTATTTACATCGTCCCATAGCAACTGTGTCGTTTTCCGCTGAAGGCACAGATAACATCTTTGGGTTATATGGTGCTGCTGTTATCAGCGATTTTTCTGTAATCCCTGAAGGTTGTAAACTCGCAAAAAGTCCTGCTGATGCAAAAAATGATGCAGAGGATCTGCTGCATAGCATTGGCTGTGATGAATATCAACTGGGCGGCATGATGTTGATAAATAATTCCAATAAGGATAAAAAAGAAGCTTCCCAATGGGCGTATGAACTGTTCTATTTTCCATCGTATGATGGGATCAGCCTTGCACCGACTATTGACAGTGTAGACGAGGATGCCTTTCAGACTCCCATAAATTATGAAAAGATAAAAATAAGGATCAACGATTCCGGCATTCAGAGCTTTACATGGGATGCGCCATATAAAACAGCAGGCATTAAAGTAGATAACTCACACCTGCTTGCATTTGAAGATATTCAAGACATCTTTTCGAAAATGATGTTGGTTAAGTATGAACCAATGGCAAAACTCGTAAATTCTCAGGAACCGCTGAATATAGAAATTACTAAAGCGGGCCTCTACTATGTACTGATTCAGCAGCAAAATGACGCAAGCAACACGCTGCTCGTGCCGGTTTGGGCATTTTACGGATACAGGAGTTGGGACTGGATTGAGGAACAAGGAATAAAGTACGGGCTATATGAACAACCAATATTGATGATAAACGCCATCGACGGCAGCATAATCGATTTGGCAAGGGGCTACTGACAAAACTTCTAACATAAAAAGCAACGCATGACGCGCAAATCCCCGCCATGCCTGCTTCCCTATTACCCAAAATCACGGAAAGGAGAGAGCGAACCCATGAAACGAGCCATTTGTGCCGGCCTGCGGCAGGCCATATTCAGCCGTGGGTTTATCATCAGTACAGTTGGAACCGCCATCATACTCCTTCTTTCCTCAGTTCAGGGCATACTGGCGGGGTTCCGCTCGGCGGAGCTGCTTTCCCCCGGCTTCCACAGCGACCTTATCATGAGCGCGCTGTCATCCGAGGCCATGGCGCTCGCTTTGCCCATACTCGCCGCGCTGCCGTATACCGCATCCTTCATTGACGACGTGAAGAGCGGCTTCATAAAGGAATACCTGCCCCGCACCACCGTGCCGCGGTATATCGCGGGGAAGGCCGTGGGCTGCGCCGTTTCCGGCGGGCTGGCGCTGGCATTGGGGATATTCATAGCCTACGGCTTTGCCGCGCTCATGTTCCTGCCCATGGAAGCCTACCCTAAGGCCGGAGAAACCGTGCCGAATTACTTTGACAATCTAATGGAGACTGCGCTCATGTTCTTCGCATCGGGGGCCTTCTGGTCGCTGACGGGCATGACCTTCGCCGCGCTTACCGACAGCAAATACATGGCATACGCCTCGCCCTTCGTGCTGTTCTATCTTCTCATAATCCTGTATGAGCGGTACTTCGATAAGCTCTTCGTGCTGTACCCCCGGGAGTGGCTCAACCCGTCCCCAAGGTGGATGTTCGGTAAAATAGGCGTGGCGGTGCTGCTGACGGAGTTTAGCATGCTGATGGCGCTTGCCTTTGCATTCGCCGCGAAAAGGAGGCTTGAGCGAATATGAAGCCGAAACAGATTTTTGCAGTAACCCGGTATAACTTCCGCCGTTGGCACAAAAACCCAAGAATAGTAATCACCTTCTGCCTTGCGTTCGTGCTGTGCTTCCTGCTGTCCGACAAGGCGGTGAAGTTCGCCAAGGAATACGATACCACCATGCAGCTTGTGGAGGCGTTTGTGTGGACGTTCGGGGACAGCAACTCAATATTGCTCTCCTCTTTGCTCCTCCTTCTGCTCTTTGCGGACATGCCGTTCATATCAAGCGCCACGCCCTTTTACCTCATGCGCATAGACCGCAAGACCTGGCTCATGGGGCAGGCGGCGTATATCGCCTTGGCAACGCTTATCTACCTTGCGTTCATACTGGTTTCCACCTCCCTGGTCTGTATGCGGCAAAGCTTTGTTGGGAATATGTGGAGCGAAACCGCCGCCATCCTCGGCTACTCCGGCGCGGGGCAAAAGGTGGCCCTGCCGGCGCTTGTGAAAACGCTTGAAATGAGCCGCCCGTATGAGTGCATGGCTACCATATTCCTGCTGATGCTGCTTTACACTTTGCTGATGGTATTCATAATGCTGCTGTTCAATTTGCGGCGCGGTCAGCTTGCGGGTATAGCCGCCGTGTTCGCGTTCAGCCTGTTCGGGTTTTTACTCAACCCCCAGACCATAAAGGCTATATTCAAACTGCCGGATGCGCTCATGTACAAGGCCAACGTTGCGGTGGGCTGGCTTTCGCCGCTGAATCAGGCCACATATCACATGCACAACTTCGGCTACGATCTGCTGCCAAGGCTCTGGCAGACGTATCTTATATTCGCAATGCTCATCGCCCTGTGCTTTTTCCTTTCCCTTCGGGCGGTGCGGAATTACAACTTTAACTTTGGCGGTACTGAAGCATGAACATTATTTCGGTCAAAAACCTATCCAAGGACTTCGGGCAGGAGCGGGTGCTGCATAACGTCACCCGCGATTTTGAAAAGGGAAGGATACACGGCATAGTGGGCAACAACGGCAGCGGCAAAACGGTGCTGATGAAGTGCATATGCGGCTTCCTCATTCCAGACGGCGGCAGCATAACCGTGAACGGCGAGCGCGTTGGCGTGGATGTGGATTTCCCGCGGGACATGGGGCTGATAATAGAAACGCCGGGCTTTCTGCCAAACGTTACGGGCATGAAGAACCTTGAGATATTGGCTTCGCTGAATAAAAAGATAGGGCTTGAGGAGATAGCCGCCTCAATCCGCCGCGTGGGGCTCGACCCGCTGATGAAAAAGCCCGTTGGCAAGTATTCCCTCGGTATGCGGCAAAGGTTGGGCATAGCCCAGGCCATAATGGAAAACCCGAGTTTGCTTATACTGGACGAGCCGCTCAACGGCTTGGACAAGCACGGCGTTCGGGAGATGCGGCAGCTCATAAAGGGGCTCAAGGAGCAGGGCAAGACCATACTGCTTGCCAGCCACAATCAGGGGGATATAGACGAGCTTTGCGATACCGTGTGCGAGATGGACGCGGGAGTTATGACCATGATACGGGAGGAAAGTATATGAACCGATTATTTGCGGCGCTTATGGCAATATTGCTGCTTGCGCTGCCCGCTGCCGCCTTTGCTGAGGGCGAAACGCCGCCCGCGGAGACCCAAGCGCCTGTAACTACACCGGAGCCCACGCCGGAGCCTACTCCGGTGGCGGATAAGCTGATAATAGACAGCTGGAATCTGTACGACGGCATGGATAGAACCTACGGCGCGGGCTATGTGCCCCGCATAGTGAACGGATGCTGTTACATTATATTCCCGCTTATAGGCGAAACCTATGACGGCAAGGTGACGGTAACGGCCGACCTTGGCGCGACGGCGGACAGCCCCTTCGTATTCGGCAACTATTCGCAGACCGCAGCCGGCTGGGGGCGGTATGTGTTCATGTTTGAAATACCGCTTGTAAAGGGGCGGATAAACGGCTCCTACCCCGTCACGCTGAAGGCGGACTACCTCGACGTGCTGGGCCAGCAGAAGCAGCAGAGCTTTACCGTGTTCGTGACGGTTGCAGACGGCAAAAACCCGCCCGACCCGAACGACGTGCCGAAGCAGGAGGTTGAAAAGCCGGAGCTGTTCATATCCGCCTGCGAGATAACGCCCGACACCGTCGGCGGGGACGGGGAGTTTTCCGTGAATGTCAAAATAGACAACATAGGCAGCATACGCGCAAGAAGCGTCAGGCTTACATACGGCAGCGAAGCCGAGGGTATACTGCCCTACGACACCAACAACGCCATACTGCTCGACAACATAGCCTCCGGCGAAGGCGCCGAGGCCGCGTTTAAAATGCGCACCACAAAGGACGTAATAGCGGGGAACAGGGCGTTTTTCATAACATTGGATTACGTCGATCTTTACGGCGGCGTTTACACCGCCACGCGGCAGTTCCTCGTGAACGTCACCCAGCCTGCGGAAATGACATACGACGCCATATCCCTGCCCAAGAGCGTCACCGCGGGCGAGACCTTCACCCTGCCCGCCAACGTGTTCAACATAGGCAAAAGCCCGCTCAGGAACGTCACCGTGAACCTGACCGGCGCGGGGCTTTTCCCCACCTCCAGCGTGTTCTTAGGGGACATTCAGCCTGGGCAGGCGGGCTACGGGGAGATGAAGGTATTCGTGGGTATGCTCTCCATGACGGAGGGCTACACCGAAAGCTACGGCAAGACCACAGGCGTATACACCATATCCTACAAGGACGACGCGGGGGAGGAATACGCGGTGAGCGTGGACTTCGCCACCGGGCGCATCACCGACGAGACCACCGGCAAGACCTATCAGGCCGAGCCGTTCCCGCCCTTCATTCAGAACATTATCGAAAAGGGCGGCCTGCTCAACTCCATCAAGGACCGGCTGTAAGAACGAAAAAACCTTTAAAAAAGCGCGGAGCGCGTCGACGGACGGCTTCCGCGCTTTTTTGAAGAGAAACGAGAACAAATGTTTGAAATTTCAGAAAAGCTGTGGTAGAATAACCGGGAAACGGGGAGAGCCACAGGCTGTCTTTGCGAAGGGGGAGAGAACCATGCAGATCCGGCGTGGACGGGAGGCCGACACGGAGCGGCTGGTGGCTCTGGCGGGCCAGATTTTTGAAACGGAACAGGAGATCCCCCGGGCGTTGACCCCGCTGCCGCCGGAAAACCGCCCCCAGTGGTGGTGCGTGGAGGAGGACGGGGCGCTTCTGGGCGGCGTGGCCCTGTATTGGGAGGACAACGCATGGCACATGGGCCGCTTCGTCATCTCCCCGGAACTGCGGGGGTGTCATGTTGGGACCGCACTGCTGGAAACGGCCCTGACGGACATTTTTGCGCAGGACATCCGGGAGGTCACCATGGAGGCCCGGGATACCACGGCGCATATCCTGAAAAAATTCGGCGCGGAGACCACCGGCGCGCCCTTTTCCTTTTATCGGGGCACGGTAACGCCCATGCGCCTGACCCGTGAGGCATTTTTGAACAGCCACACCGGCGGGCAGATTTGAATGTGACGGAGAGACGGCTATGCCGAAATTTGAAGTAGTATCCCCTTATCAGCCCTCCGGCGACCAGCCGGAGGCCATCGACGCGCTGGCGGCGGGCATCGAAAACGGCTTGAAGGAGCAGGTCTTGTTAGGCGTCACCGGCTCCGGCAAGACCTACACCATGGCCAAGGTCATTGAGAAGGTCCAGCGGCCTACGCTGGTGCTGGCCCACAATAAGACACTGGCAGCCCAGCTTTGTGCGGAATTCAAGGAGTTTTTCCCTAACAACGCCGTGGAGTATTTTGTCTCCTACTACGATTACTACCAGCCGGAGGCCTATATCCCTCATACGGATACCTATATTGCCAAGGACGCATCTACCAATGATGAGATCGACCGCCTGCGGCTGTCCGCTACCTGTGCCCTGCTGGAGCGGCGGGACGTGATCGTGGTGTCCTCCGTGTCCTGCATTTACGGCTTGGGCGAGCCGGACGACTTCGCCCAGATGGTGATCTCTCTGCGCCAGGGGGCGGAGTGGGACCGGGACGAGCTGCTGCGACGTCTGGTGGAGAACCGTTACGAGCGGAATGACGTGGCCTTTGAGCGGAACCGCTTCCGGGTGCGGGGGGACACGGTGGAGATCTACCCCGCCTACTATAAGGACCACGCCATCCGGGTGGAGTTCTTCGGGGACGAGATCGACCGCATTACCGAGTTCAACCCCCTGACCGACTCCAAGCAGAACGTGGTCAGGCACGTTGCTATCTTCCCGGCCAGCCACTATATCGTCAGCGCGGAAAAAAAGGCCGCTGCGCTGGAAAAGATCCGCGCCGAGTGCGACGCACAGGTCAAGCAGTTCACCGCCGAGGGCAAGCTCATCGAAGCGCAGCGCATTGCCCAGCGCACCAACTACGACATCGAGATGCTGAACGAGGTGGGCATCTGCAAGGGCATCGAGAACTACTCGGCGGTGCTGTCCGGCCGTGCGCCGGGCAGTATGCCCACCACCTTGCTGGATTATTTCCCGGAGGATTTTCTGCTCTTCGTGGACGAAAGCCACGTCACCCTGCCGCAGGTGCGCGCCATGTACGGCGGCGACTACGCCCGCAAAAAAACGCTGGTGGAATACGGTTTCCGCCTGCCGTCCGCCTTTGATAACCGCCCCCTGAAATTTGAGGAGGTGGAGTCCAAGCTCAACCAGATGATCTTTGTCTCTGCCACCCCCGGCGAGTACGAGCGCCGGAACAGCTCACAGGTGGCGCAGCAGGTCATCCGTCCCACGGGTCTATTGGACCCGGTCATCTCGGTGCGCCCGGTGGAAGGGCAGGTGGTGGATCTTCTGGGCGAGATCAACGCCCGCATCCAGCGGCAGGAGCGGGTACTGGTGACCACCCTGACCAAAAAAATGGCAGAGGATCTTACCGATTACCTCACCGAGCAGGGGATCAAGGTCAAGTATATGCACCATGAGGTGGATACCTTCGAGCGCATGGAGATCATCAAGGATCTGCGTCTGGGCAGCATCGACGTGGTAGTGGGCATCAACCTGCTGCGTGAAGGTCTGGACCTGCCGGAGGTGAGCCTTGTGGCCATTCTGGATGCCGACAAGGAGGGCTTTCTGCGCAGCGAGACCAGCCTGATCCAGACTATCGGACGTGCCGCCCGCAACGCGGAGGGCATGGTCATCATGTATGCCGATGTGGTGACTGACAGCATGGAGCGTGCCATCACCGAGACCGAGCGCCGTCGCGCCATTCAGATGGCCTATAATGAAGAGCACGGCATCGTGCCTAAGACCATCGTCAAGGCCATTGCGGACAGCATCGAGATCAGCGATAAGGCCGAAAACGCCAAGCGCAACACCCGCCGCATGGGCAAGCTGGAGCGGGAAGCCGCCATCGAGCGCCTGACCCGGGAGATGAAGGAGGCCGCGAAGCTGCTGGAATTTGAGCACGCAGCCTTCCTGCGGGATCAGATCGACCGCCTGCGCCGGGGCGAGAACCCCACCGTGGACTCGGATGCCGAGACCGAGCGCAAGCAGAACCATGCACAGACACAACGAAAAGGGAGAAAATACCTTGGCAAACGATAAAATTATTATCAAAGGTGCCCGCGAGCACAACCTGAAAAATATCAACCTGACCCTCCCGCGGGAAAAGCTGATCGTCATGACCGGCCTTTCCGGTTCGGGCAAGTCCAGTCTGGCCTTCGATACTATCTACGCCGAAGGTCAACGACGCTATGTCGAAAGCCTTTCGAGCTATGCACGCATGTTCCTTGGCCAAATGAGCAAACCTGACCTCGATTCCATCGATGGCCTTTCACCTTCGGTCTCGATCGACCAGAAGACCACGAGCAAGAATCCTCGTTCGACGGTGGGAACCACCACCGAGATCTACGATTACCTGCGCCTTCTGTACGCCCGTGTGGGCGTGCCACACTGTCCGGTCTGCGGGCGGGTCATCAGCCAGCAAACCGTGGACGAGATGGTGGACGCCGTCCTCAAGCTGGAAGAGGGGACGAAGTTCCAGGTCCTCGCGCCTGTCGTCCGTCAGCGCAAAGGCACCCAGCAGAAAGAGCTGGACGCCGCCCGCCGCGCCGGTTACGCCCGCGTAAAAATCGACGGCAACCTGTATGATCTGGACGAGGAGATCAGTCTGGAAAAGAACATCAAGCATACGGTGGAGATCGTGGTGGACCGTCTTGCCTTGCGCAAGGGCATCCGCAGCCGTCTGGCGGATTCGCTGGAGACCGCGCTGGCGCTTACCGGCGGCGTGGCCGAGGTGGACGTTATCGGCGGCGAGTGCATGACCTTCAGCCAGAACTTTGCCTGCCCGGAACACGGCATTTCCATCAGCGACCTGTCGCCCAGACTCTTCTCCTTCAATAACCCGCTGGGTGCCTGCGAAAAATGCACCGGCCTTGGCACCTTTATGCGGGTGGACGAGGATCGCATCCTGCCCAACCGGAATCTTTCCATCCGCGAGGGCGCCATCAAGGCCAGCGGCTGGTACTACGCCGAGGGCTCTGTGAGCGAGATGTACTACCTCGGCCTTGGCAAAAAATACGGCTTTACGCTGGATACGCCCATCAAGGAGATGAGCACCGAGGCGGTGAACGCCCTGCTCTACGGCACCAACGGTGAAAAGATCGAGATGCACCGCACCAACGAGTTCGGCAGCGGGGTGTACTACAACACCTTTGAGGGCATCGTGGAAAATCTGGAACGCCGCTTCCGCGAGACGAGCAGCGAGTGGATGAAGGAAGAGATCGGCAGCTTTATGTCCGGCGTGGAGTGCCCGGACTGCCACGGTCAGCGCCTGAAGCCGGTGGTGCTTGCCGTGACCATCGGGGACAAGAACATCAGCCAGTTCTGTGAAATGTCTATCCGGGACGAGCTGGAATTTATCCGGCAAAACGAGCCGAACCTCACCGAAAAGCAGCAGCAGATCGGCGGTCAGATCATGAAGGAGATCAAAAACCGCCTGCAATTTTTGCAGAGCGTTGGTCTGGATTACCTCACGCTGGCCCGCGCGGCGGGTACGCTGTCCGGCGGCGAGAGCCAGCGCATCCGCCTGACCACCCAGATCGGCAGCGCTCTGTCCGGCGTGCTCTATGTGCTGGACGAGCCCTCTATCGGCCTGCATCAGCGGGATAACGATAAGCTTATCGCCACCCTGAAAAACCTGCGGGACCTCGGCAACACGGTCATCGTGGTAGAGCACGATGAGGACACCATGCGCAGCGCGGATTATATCGTGGACGTAGGCCCCGGTGCCGGTGTGCACGGCGGCGAGATCGTGGCCGCAGGCAGCGTAAAGGATATCTGCAAGGCCAAGCGCAGCATTACCGGCGACTACCTCTCCGGCCGCAAGCGCATTGCCGTGCCCCAGACCCGCCGCACCGGCAACGGCCACTGCCTGACCGTGAAGGGCGCACGGGAAAACAACCTGCGCAACATTGACGTCAGCTTCCCGCTGGGGGAGTTCATCTGCGTCACCGGCATTTCCGGTTCGGGCAAGTCCAGCCTGATCAATGAGATCCTGTACAAAACGCTTGCAAGCGAGCTGAACGGTGCTCGCTCCCGCGCAGGCAAGTGCGATGGGGTAGAGGGGCTGGAATTTGTGGATAAGGTCATTGGCATCGACCAGCAGCCCATCGGCCGCACCCCGCGCTCCAACCCCGCCACCTATACCGGCGTGTTCAACGATATCCGCACTGTGTTCTCCCAGACGCAGGACGCCAAAATGCGGGGTTATGGCCCGGGACGGTTCAGCTTCAACGTCAAGGGCGGTCGCTGCGAAGCCTGCGAAGGTAACGGTATTTTGCAGATCGAAATGCACTTTCTGCCGGACGTATATGTGCCCTGCGAGGTGTGCAAGGGCGCGCGCTACAACCGCGAAACGCTGGAAGTAAAGTATAAGGAAAAAACCATTGCGGACGTGCTGAACATGACCGTGGAGGAAGCGGTGGTGTTCTTTGCCAACCAGCCCAAGATCGCCCGCAAGCTGCAAACCCTGCTGGACGTGGGTCTTGGCTATGTCACCTTGGGGCAGAGCGCCACCACCCTGTCCGGCGGCGAGGCGCAGCGCGTAAAGCTGGCCAACGAGCTGGCGCGCCGCGGCACCGGCAAAACAGTGTATATTC
>ERZ857757.2813-NODE-2813-length-10696-cov-11.214641_pt1 | contig 10696 bp, 4 predicted proteins | sample MGYA00519764_ERZ857757 | MGnify/ENA primary metagenome ERZ857757 (study PRJEB31778, sample SAMEA3449359) | human gut metagenome | biome: human gut; feature: human-associated habitat; material: faeces | place: United Kingdom | collected 2010/2012 ... | reverse complement strand
GCATCGATAAAAACCGCAAGCTGCCGGTGACCTGGTTCATCAAGGCCATGGGCGCGTACAAAGCGGATAACCCGAACACCTGGCTGTCCTGCATCCCGGATATGACGACCGGCGTCGTCACCAACGAGCAGATCAAGGAAGTGTTCGATAACGATGCGCGCATCGTCGCCACCCTCGACAAGGACACCTGCAACTCCCGCGAGGAGGCGCTCGTCGAGATCTACCGCAAGCTCCGTCCGGGCGATCCCCCGACGGTGGAGAGCTCCGAGTCCCTGCTTGAGGGCCTGTTCTACGACCGCCGCCGCTACGACATCTCCAATGTCGGCCGCTATAAGTTCAATAAAAAGCTCGGCCTGCGCAGCCGCATCGCCGGCCATATGCTGGCCGCTCCGGTCGTCGACCCGATGACCGGCGAGATCATCGCCGAGGCGGGCGAGGTGCTTACGCGCGAGCGCGCCGAGGAGATCGCCGAGGCCGGCGTCAATGACGTCTATCTGGACGTGGATGGCAAGTCCATCCGCGTGTTCGGCAACGGCATGGTCGATATGAAGCACTATGTTGACTTCGACCCGGCCGAGCTCGGCATCAAGGAGCTCGTGCGCGGCATCATCCTGCGCCAGCTCATGGAGCAGTACGAGGGCGACGCGCTCAAGGAAGCTATCGAGGAGAACATCGACCTGCTCATCCCGAAGCACATCATCGCCGACGATATGTTCGCGTCCGTCAACTACCTGTGCTGCCTGGCGCACGGCATCGGCGAGCCGGATGACATCGACCACCTCGGCAACCGCCGCGTGCGCAGCGTGGGCGAGCTGCTGCAGAACCAGTTCCGCATCGGCTTCAGCCGCATGGAGCGCGTGATCCGTGAGCGCATGACGCTGCAGGATCTCGACGTGGTCACCCCGCAGTCGCTCATCAACATCCGTCCCGTGACGGCCTCCATCAAGGAGTTCTTCGGCAGCAGCCCGCTGTCCCAGTTCATGGACCAGACCAACCCGCTGGCAGAGCTGACGCACAAGCGCCGCATCTCCGCGCTCGGCCCTGGCGGTCTGTCGCGTGAGCGCGCAAGCTTCGATGTGCGTGACGTGCACTACAGTCACTACGGCCGTATGTGCCCGATCGAGACACCGGAAGGTCCGAACATCGGTCTGATCAGCTACCTCGCGTCCTACGCCCGCGTGAACGAGTACGGCTTCCTTGTGACGCCGTTCCGCCGCGTGGAAAAGGGCACCTGCCGCGTGACGGACGATGTCGAGTACATGACGGCGGACGTCGAGGACCGCTACATCGTCGCGCAGGCGAGCGAGCCTGTCGATGAAAACGGCTGCCTCATCAACGACCGTATCACCTGCCGCCACCGCGACGAGATCGTCGAGGTCGACCGCGACCGCGTCGACTACATCGACATCTCCCCGCGCATGATGGTCTCCATCGCAACGGCCATGATCCCGTTCCTGGAAAACGACGACGCGAACCGTGCCCTTATGGGTGCGAACATGCAGCGTCAGGCCGTTCCGCTGATGGTCACGCAGGCGCCGATCGTCGCCACCGGCATCGAGCACAAGCTGTGCGTGGACTCCGGCGTGGTCGTGCTCGCCGAGGGCGATGGCGTTGTGCTGGCCGTGTCGGCCGACAACGTCAAGGTGCGCTACGACAGCGGCGAGATCAAGGACTACAAGCTCATCAAGTTTGCCCGTTCCAACCAGGGCACGTGCATCAACCAGCGCCCGATCGTCGCCGTCGGCGACCGCCTGAGCGAGGGCGACGTCATTGCCGACGGCCCGGCCACCTCGCAGGGCGAGATCGCGCTCGGCAAGAACCTGCTGGTCGGCTTCATGACCTGGGAAGGCTACAACTACGAGGACGCCGTTCTCATCAACGAGCGTCTGGTCATGGAGGACGTCTACACCTCCATTCATATTGAAGAGTTCGAGTGCGACGCGCGCGACACGAAGCTCGGCCCTGAGGAGATCACCCGTGACATCCCCGGCGTCGGCGACGATGCGCTCAAGTATCTCGACGACCGCGGCATCATCTGTGTCGGCGCAGAGGTGCGCAGCGGTGATATTCTGGTCGGCAAGGTCACGCCGAAGGGCGAGACCGATCTGACCGCCGAGGAGCGCCTGCTGCGCGCCATCTTCGGCGAGAAGGCGAGAGAAGTCCGCGACACCTCGCTCAAGGTCCCGCACGGCGAGGCCGGCATCGTGGTCGACGTCAAGCGCTTCACCCGCGAAAACGGCGACGAGATGTCCCCGGGTGTCAACGAGGTCGTGCGCGTGTACATCGCGCAGAAGCGTAAGATCTCCGTCGGCGACAAGATGGCAGGCCGCCACGGCAACAAGGGTGTCGTGTCCCGCATCCTCCCGCGTGAGGATATGCCGTACCTGCCGGACGGCACGCCGCTCGACATCGTGCTCAATCCGCTGGGCGTGCCTTCCCGTATGAACATCGGTCAGATGCTCGAGGTGCACCTCGGCTATGCGGCACAGGCGCTCGGCTGGAAGGTCGCCACGCCGGTCTTTAACGGCGCGAACGAGGAAACGATCCGCGAGACGCTCGTCAAGGCCGGCCTGCGTGAGGACGGCAAGAGCGAGCTCTATGACGGCCGCACCGGTCAGAAATTCGATAACGACGTCACGGTCGGCTGGGTCTACTTCCTCAAGCTCCACCACCTCGTCGATGATAAGATCCACGCCCGCAGCACCGGCCCGTACAGCCTCGTCACGCAGCAGCCGCTCGGCGGCAAGGCGCAGTTCGGCGGCCAGCGCTTCGGCGAAATGGAAGTCTGGGCGCTCGAGGCCTACGGCGCGGCTTACACCCTGCAGGAGATCCTGACGGTGAAGTCCGACGACGTGACCGGCCGCGTGCGCACGTACGAAGCCATCGTCAAGGGCGAGAACATCCCGCAGCCGGGCGTGCCCGAGTCGTTCAAGGTGCTCATCAAGGAGCTGCAGTCCCTGTGTCTGGATGTGCGCATCCTCGACGAGAACGGCGACGAGATCGAGCTCAAGGACGATGAGGATGATTTCATCCCCGGTATGCGTGACGAGATGTCCTACAAGTCCGACGATGACGAGATCACCGGCAGCGGCTTCACGATCGAGGACGTGCCGGTCGATGAGGACGACCTCGGCGCATTTGCTGCCGATGACGGTGACGACTACACGGACGATGCTGATAAGGAGGAGGAATAAAACATGAGCTACACCCCGTTTGATGCAATTCAGATCGGCATTGCCTCCCCTGAGATGATCCTTTCCTGGTCCTCCGGCGAAGTGAAAAAGCCCGAGACCATCAACTACCGCACGCTCAAGCCCGAGCGTGACGGCCTGTTCTGCGAGCGCATTTTCGGACCCACGAAGGACTGGGAATGCCACTGCGGAAAGTATAAGAAGATCCGCTACAAGGGCAAGATCTGCGACCGCTGCGGCGTGGAAGTCACGCGCGCAAAAGTCCGCCGCGAGCGCATGGGCCACATCGAGCTGGCCGCGCCCGTGAGCCACATCTGGTACTTCAAGGGCATTCCGTCGCGCATGGGTCTGATCCTCGATCTGACCCCGCGCATTCTGGAGAAGGTGCTGTACTTTGGTGCGTACATCGTCACTGACCCCGGCATGACGCCGCTGCAACGCTGCCAGATCCTGTCCGAAAAAGAGTACCGCGATATGCGCGAGAAGTATGAGGACGATTTTGAGGCCGGCATGGGTGCCGAGGCCATCAAGAAGCTCCTGCAGCAGATCGACTGCGCCAAGCTCTCCGAGCAGCTGCGTGCCGAGCTTGAGGAGGCCAGCGGCCAGAAGAAGGCCAAGATCGTCAAGCGTCTGGAGGTCGTCGAGGCCTTCCACCGCAGCGGCAACCGCCCTGAGTGGATGATCATCGACGTGCTGCCGGTCATCCCGCCCGAGATCCGCCCCATGGTGCAGCTCGACGGCGGCCGCTTTGCCACGTCCGACCTCAACGACCTGTACCGCCGCGTCATCAACCGCAACAACCGTCTCAAGCGCCTCATGCAGCTCAACGCGCCGGACATCATCGTCCGCAACGAGAAGCGTATGCTGCAGGAAGCCGTTGACGCCCTGATCGACAACGGCCGCCGCGGCCGCGCCGTCACCGGTGCCAACTCCCGCGCGCTCAAGTCCCTGTCCGATATGCTCAAGGGCAAGCAGGGCCGCTTCCGCCAGAACCTGCTCGGCAAGCGTGTCGACTACTCCGGCCGAAGCGTTATCGTCGTCGGCCCGGATCTGAAGCTCTATCAGTGCGGCGTGCCGAAGGAAATGGCCATTGAGCTCTTCCGCCCGTTCGTCATGAAAAAGCTCGTCGAGGACGGCGTTGCCAACAACATCAAGTCCGCCAAGAAGATGGTCGACAAGCAGCGTACCGAGGTCTGGGACGCGCTCGAGGTCGTCATCAAGGATCACCCGGTCATGCTCAACCGTGCGCCGACGCTCCACCGTCTGGGCATTCAGGCGTTCGAGCCCGTGCTTGTCGAGGGCCGTGCGCTCAAGCTGCACCCCCTGTGCTGCACCGCGTTCAACGCCGACTTTGACGGCGACCAGATGGCAATCCATGTCCCGCTGTCCGCGGAGGCGCAGGCTGAGGCGCGTATCCTCATGCTCTCGGCAAACAACCTCCTCCGTCCGCAGGACGGCCACCCCGTCACCGTGCCGACGCAGGACATGATCCTCGGCGCGTATTACCTGACCTACGTTCGCCTCGGCAAGGCCGAGAAGGGCGCCGAGCAGGTGTTCGTGACTGATGCCGGCGACACCGATCTGCCGGTGAATGAGATCGTGGATGCCGACGACTTTGTCGCCGCGCGCAAGCAGGCCGAGGCTGACGGCAAGACGCCGCCGAGCTACAAGCCGCTCAAGGTGTACCGCGATCCGAATGAGGCCATCATGGCCTATAACTACGGCGATGTCGGCCTGCACGCGCCGATCCTTGTGCGCGTTGCGCGCGAGGTCGACGGTGAGCTGCTGCACCGCACGATCGAGACGACCGTCGGCCGCATCATCTACAATGAGCCCATCCCGCAGGATCTCGGCTACGTTGACCGCACCGATCCCGAGCACATGTTCGATCTTGAGGTCAGCTTCAAGGTCGGCAAGAAGCAGCTCGGCAAGATCATTGACCGCTGCATCGAGAAGCATGGCTTCACCGTTGCGACCGAGGTGCTCGATAACGTCAAGGCGCTCGGCTACAAGTACTCCACCATCGGCGCCATCACGATCTCCATTGCGGACATGACCGTCCCGGACGAGAAAAAGACCCTCATCGCTGCCACGGAGAAGAAAGTCATCAGCATTGAAAAGCAGTATAAGCGCGGCTTCATTACGGAAGACGAGCGCTACCGTCTGGCCGTGTCCGAGTGGGAAAAGACCACCAAGGACGTCACCACGGCGCTGCAGGACTGCCTCGATGAGTTCAACCCGATCTATATGATGGCGGACTCCGGCGCCCGTGGTTCCATGGCGCAGATCCGTCAGCTCGCCGGCATGCGCGGCCTGATCGCGAATACCGCCGGTAAGACCATCGAGATCCCGATCAAGGCGAACTACCGCGAAGGTCTGTCCGTCCTCGAGTACTTCATCTCGTCCCGAGGCGCTCGTAAGGGCCTGGCCGATACCGCACTGCGTACCGCAGACTCCGGTTACCTGACCCGTCGTCTGGTCGACGTTTCGCAGGATGTCATCATCCGCGAGCCCGACTGCGGCACGACCGACGGCATCATGGCGCGCGCCGTGTTTGACAAGGGACAGGAGGTCCAGAGCCTCGGCGAGAGCATCCACGGCCGCTACCCGGCCGAGCCCGTCGTGTCGCCCAAGACCGGCGAGGTGCTGTTCGATACCGACCATATGCTCATGCCCGACGATGCCAAGGTGCTCGAAGAGCATGGCATCGAGGAAGTCAAGATCCGCAGTGTCATGACCTGCGAGGCGCGCAGCGGCGTCTGCGCCAAGTGCTATGGTATCAACCTGGCCATCGGCCAGCCGGTCAACGCCGGCGAGGCGGTCGGCGTCATCGCCGCCCAGTCCATCGGTGAGCCGGGCACGCAGCTGACCATGCGAACCTTCCACACCGGCGGCGTCGCCGGCGACGATATCACGCAGGGCCTCCCGCGTGTTGAGGAATTGTTCGAGGCGCGCAAGCCGAAGAAGATGGCCACCCTCGCCGAGATCCCCGGTATCGTCAGCGTCGAGGAGACGAAGAAGACCTCCATCTACGCCGTCACGATCACCAACCCGGTCGATGGCGAGACCGTCACCTACAACCTGCCGTACTCTTCCGGCATCCTCGTTGCCAACGGCGACACGGTTACCAAGGGCCAGCCGCTCTCGAGCGGCGCGTACAGCCCGCACGACGTGCTGCGCATCTGCGGCGTGGACGCCTGCCAGCAGTATATCATTCAGGAGGTCCAGAAGGTCTACCGTCAGCAGGGCGTTGACATCAACGATAAGCACATCGAGATCATCGTCCGCCAGATGATGCGTAAGGTCCGCATCGACGATTCCGGCAGCACGGATCTGCTGTCCGGCGCGATCGTGGATCTGCATGAGTTCCGCGCAGCCAACCGCGCCATCGCCGAGCGCATCGCGGCGGGGGAGACCGACCTCGTGCCCGCCACGGCCGAGCACGTGCTCATGGGCATCACCAAGGCCTCGCTCGCGACCGAGAGCTTCCTGTCGGCGGCCTCCTTCCAGGAGACGACGAAGGTGCTCACCGATGCTGCCATCAAGGGCAAGATCGACCATCTGGTCGGCCTGAAGGAGAATGTCATCATCGGCAAGCTCATCCCCGCCGGCAGCGGCCTTGCCTGCTACCGCAACTTTGAGACGAACGAAGAGCCGATTGCTCCCGCTGAGCCCGAGGACGACGGCGTGGATCTGTCCGATCTCGCCAACATCTCCAACGCGCTCTGATCGCCGAATACCAATTGTTTCACCGGGATATGCTCGCATATCCCGGTGAAATTTTCACTTTCGACTTGAATAAAAATACTTGACGAATCTTGTGCAATATGCTAAAATCCTATTTTGCGTGGGCGTGCGCCCACTGCTTTGCCGTGCCTGTGTAAAAAGCACAAAAAGTCCGGAGTTTTCCGAAATAATTCCGGCAGAATCACGGTTTATCCGGTGCTGCTTTTTGGCATCGTATAAATAAATCATTTTTCGAGGAAAGGAGGAAAACCATGCCTACTTTTAACCAGTTGGTGAGAAAGGGCAGAGAAAAGGCTACCTACAAGTCTGCGTCTCCCGCCATGCAGAAGGGTCTCAACACCCTGAAGAACCGCGAGACCGATCTGAGCGCTCCTCAGAAGAGAGGCGTCTGCACTGCCGTGCGTACCTCTACCCCCAAGAAGCCGAACTCCGCGCTTCGTAAGATCGCCCGTGTGCGTCTGACCAACGGCTACGAGGTAACCGCCTACATCCCGGGCATCGGTCACAACCTGCAGGAGCATAGCGTCGTTATGATCCGCGGCGGCCGTGTCAAGGATCTCCCCGGCGTTCGTTACCACATCATCCGCGGCACCCTCGATACGCAGGGCGTTTCCGGACGTATGCAGGCCCGTTCCAAGTACGGTGCCAAGCGGCCGAAGGCAGGAAAGAAGTAAGTTCCAACAGCATTTTTTGCCCTGTTGTTAACTGATATATATTATCGTTGACCTCGGGGCGCAGACGGAGATGCGCTGCATCTTCGAGTACCTGTGAAGTCATTTTTTAATGAAGGAGGGAAGTATAGTGCCCAGAAGAGGTAACGTTCCCAAAAGAGAAGTTTTGCCGGATCCGATGTACAACAGCGTTCTGGTGACGAAGCTCGTCAACAGCGTGATGCTCGACGGCAAAAAGGGTGTTGCTCAGAAGGTCGTGTACGATGCTTTTGACATCATCAAGGAAAAGACCGGCAAGGAACCGCTTGACGCGTTTACCGAAGCCCTGAACAACATCATGCCGAGCCTCGAAGTCAAGGCCCGCCGCGTCGGCGGCGCGACCTACCAGGTTCCTATGGAAGTGCGTCCTGAGAGACGCCAGACGCTCGGCCTGCGCTGGCTGACCGGCTATGCCCGCAAGCGCAGTGAAAAGACCATGAAGGAGCGCCTCGCAGGCGAGATCATGGATGCCTGCAACAACACCGGCGCTGCTGTGAAGAAGCGCGAAGACACGCACAAGATGGCCGAGTCCAACAAGGCGTTCGCACACTTCCGCTGGTAATCTTCCGACTAGGAGCTATCAATTATGCCCAGACAATATTCCCTTGAAAACACAAGAAACATTGGCATCATGGCGCACATCGACGCCGGTAAGACGACCACGACGGAACGTATTCTGTTCTACACGGGCGTCAACCACAAGCTCGGTGAGACCCATGAAGGCACTGCCACCATGGACTGGATGGCGCAGGAGCAGGAGCGCGGCATCACGATCACGAGCGCTGCGACCACTTGCTTCTGGAAGGGCAATCGCATCAACATCATCGACACTCCGGGTCACGTCGACTTCACCGTTGAGGTCGAGCGCAGCCTGCGCGTGCTCGATGGCTGCGTGACGGTCCTCTGTGCCAAGGGCGGCGTTGAGCCGCAGTCCGAGACGGTCTGGAGACAGGCTGACCATTACAATGTTCCCCGCATGATCTACATCAACAAGATGGACATCATGGGCGCGAACTTCTACAACGTTGTGGACATGGTGCATGATCGCCTGCGCTGCAATGCTGTTCCGATCCAGCTGCCGATCGGCGCTGAGGCAGATTTCCGCGGCATCATCGACCTGATCGATATGAAGGCGGACGTCTACTACGACGATCTCGGCAAGGATATGCGCGTCGAGGAGATCCCCGAGGATATGCGCGACGAGGCTGAAGAGTACCGCACGCAGCTGATTGAGGCAGTCGCCGATTTCGACGACGAGATCATGGAGCTGTATCTTGAGGGTGAGCAGGTGCCCACCGAAAAGATCAGAGCGGCCATTCGCAAGGCCACGACGCAGGTCAAGTTCGTCCCAATCGTGTGCGGCACGTCCTATAAGAATAAGGGTGTGCAGAAGCTGCTGGACGCCATCGTCGATTATATGCCGTCCCCGCTGGACATCCCGCCGATCACCGGCACCGTGCCCAAGACGGACGAGGTCGAGCACCGCGCCGCGGACGATTCCGCGCCGTTCTCCGCTCTGGCCTTCAAGATCATGACCGACCCCTACGTCGGCCGTCTGGCGTTCTTCCGTGTCTATTCCGGCACGATCGAAGCCGGCAAATCCGTCCTGAACTCCACGAAGGGCCAGCGTGAGCGTCTGGGCCGCATCCTTTTGATGCACGCCAACCACCGCGAAGATATCACGCAGGTCTATTCCGGTGACATCGCGGCGGCGGTCGGCCTGAAGAACACCACGACCGGCGACACGCTCTGCGACGAGAAGAACCCGATCGTTCTCGAGTCGATGGAGTTCCCGGAGCCGGTTATCCGCGTAGCTATCGAGCCCAAGACCAAGGCCGGACAGGAGAAGATGGACATCGCTCTGGCGAAGCTCGCCGAGGAGGATCCCACCTTCAAAGCCTACACGGACGAGGAGACGGGCCAGACCATTATCGCCGGCATGGGCGAGCTCCATCTGGAGATCATCGTCGATCGCCTTCTGCGCGAGTTCCGCGTCGAGGCGAATGTCGGCAGACCTCAGGTTTCCTATAAGGAGACCATCACCAAGGCCGCTACGGTGGACACGCGCTACGCGCGCCAGACCGGCGGCAAAGGCCAGTTTGCACACGTCAAGCTCACGATCGAGCCCAACGAGCCCGGCAAGGGTTACGAGTTCGTCAACGCGATCACCGGCGGTGCAATCCCGAAAGAGTTTATCCCCTGTGTGGATCAGGGCATCCAGGGCGCGATGCAGGCCGGCGTGCTTGCGGGCTATGAGGTCGTGGACGTGAAGGTCACGCTCATCGACGGCTCGTATCACGAGGTCGACTCGTCCGAGATGGCGTTTAAGATCTGCGGCAGCATGGCATTCAAGGAAGCCTGCCAGAAGGCGGGCCCCACGCTCCTCGAGCCCATCATGAAGGTCGTCGTTACGGCGCCGGAAAGCTACATGGGCGACGTCATGGGCGATATCAATGCCCGCCGCGGTCAGATCGCCGGTACGGACATCCGCAACGGTGCGGCGATCGTCACTGCAAACGTGCCGCTGGCATCCATGTTCGGCTACGCGACCGACCTGCGCAGCAAGACGCAGGGTCGTGCAACCTACAGCATGGAGCCCAGTCATTTCGTAGAGCTGCCGAAGTCTCTTCAGGAGAAGATCATCCACGGCAGCAACTGACCTGCGCAACCGGCACAATGTGCCTTATAAGAAGTAAGTCACAACATTATTTTAGAATTAGGAGGATATTCTAATGGCAAAGCAGATGTTCAATAGAAGCAAGCCCCATGTCAATATCGGCACCATCGGCCATATCGACCACGGCAAGACCACCCTGACCGCTGCGATCACGAAGGTTCTGTCCCTGTCCGACCCGAACAGCGCCGAGTTCGCCGCCTACGACCAGATCGATAAGGCTCCGGAGGAGAAGGCTCGTGGTATCACGATCAACACCGCTCACGTTGAGTACCAGACCGACGACCGCATTGGTCCCGACGGCACCGAGATCAAGGGCCGTCACTATGCGCACGTTGACTGCCCGGGCCACGCCGACTATATCAAGAACATGA
>ERZ857757.2806-NODE-2806-length-10715-cov-3.195028_pt1 | contig 10715 bp, 12 predicted proteins | sample MGYA00519764_ERZ857757 | MGnify/ENA primary metagenome ERZ857757 (study PRJEB31778, sample SAMEA3449359) | human gut metagenome | biome: human gut; feature: human-associated habitat; material: faeces | place: United Kingdom | collected 2010/2012 ... | reverse complement strand
CCCGAAAACCTTTCGGCGAATTCGTACCGCGCCGCGTAGGGGCCGACGACTCTGTCGGCCCGATAAATGTTGCGGATTTGCCGAAGATTTCCGAGAAAACGCTGCATTCTGCGGGCGGACAGAGGCGTCCGCCCCTACAAGAATCGCAGCAGTTCAATCATATCCCGCACTCAGGTCTGGTGCCCGCGGGATGCGAGAAGGCTTTTGCCGCAGTGCGGGCAGGTCTCGCCGTCGCTGCGGCCGAGGCGTTCGCCGCAGAAGGGGCAGCGCCAGCACAGCAGCCAGACGGCTGCGTAACCGATGGCGAACAGCGCCGTAAACAGAAAATACACCGGCTTGGACACGCCGCAGCCAATAAGAAAGCTGGCCAGCGTCAGCGCGAGCAGCGTGAACAGCAGAACCTTGATCGTTTTCAGATTCATAGAGAAGCCTCCTCTTCTTCATCCGAACCGCAAAGCTTTCCGTTTCCTTCTGTCTATATTATAGCACTCTGTCCCGGATCCGTATACGGCCTGAGGGAAAATTTGTGCAATATTTCTATTGCGCGTCAATGCGCTCCTTCAGGTCGTTCAGGTAGACCCAGCGCTCTGTTTTCGCGTCCAGCTCTGCCGTCAGGCGCTCCTGCTCGGCCGTGAGCGCCTGCAAGCGGACATAGTCGCTGCCGCAGGACTCCTGCTCCTGCCGGCACGCAGACAGCTGCGCATCCAGCTCCGCGATCACGCTGTCGATGGTGTCAAATTCCCGCTGCTCGTTGTAGGAGAATTTCAGTTTCTTCTCGCGCGGACGTTCCGGGGCGGGCTTTTCCTGCTTTTCAGGCTTCTTTTCCTCCGGCGGCGTCCGCTTGCGCGCCCAGTCGGACCAGTTGCCGGTAAACACGTCGACGCGGCCCTCCGGGCGCACCTCGAAGATGGTATCCGCCAGCTTATCAAGGAAAAAGCGGTCGTGCGAGACGGCGATGATGGGGCCGGGGAAGCTTTGCAGATAGTCTTCCAGAATGGAAAGCGTCGTAATGTCCAGATCGTTCGTCGGCTCGTCAAGCAGCAGCACGTTGGGTGCCGCCATGAGGATGGACAGCAGATAGAGTCTCCGCCGTTCGCCGCCGGACAGACGACCGATGGTGGTCTGCTGCAGATCAGGCGGGAACAGGAAGCGTTCCAGCATGGTCTTGGCGGAGAATGTGCCCTCGTCCGTTTTTACCTGTGCAGCGACATTGTAGATAAAATCATACACGCGCTGGTTCAGATCCAGCTCCCGGCCCTCCTGCGAAAAATGACCGATCTTGACCGTCTCGCCCAGCTCGACTGTGCCGCTGTCCGGCGGAAGCTCGCCCGCGAGCACGCGCAGGAGCGTTGATTTGCCCGCGCCGTTTCGGCCCACGATGCCGATGCGGTCGCTGCGCAGAAGGCCGTAGGAAAAATCACGGAAGATCGTCCGCCCGTCATAGCCCTTGGAGATGTGCTCCAGTGTGATGATCTTTTTGCCGAGACGGCTCGAAGCCGCCGAGAGCTGCACTGTGCTGTCGCGCTCAGGGGCCTTCTGGTCCTTCAGCTCCTCATAGCGCTGAATGCGCTCCTTGCTCTTCGTGCTCCGGGCCTGACAGCCGCGCAGGATCCATTCGCGCTCGACACGCAGGATGGACTGCCGCTTGCGCTCGGACGCCTCCGCCATCTGCGCGCGCTGCTCCCGCAGCTCAAGATAACGGGAGTAATTGGCCTCGTAGTGGTAGAGCTTCCCGCGCGAAAGCTCCGTGATGTGGTTCACGACGCGCTCCAAAAAATACCGGTCGTGCGTGACCATGACCAGCCCGCCCCGGAATTTTTTCAGCCAGTCCTCCAGCCACTGCACCATTTCGGTATCCAGATGGTTCGTCGGCTCGTCGAGCACCAGCACGTCCGCCGGGTGGATGAGCGCTGCGCACAGGGCCGCACGGCGGCGTTCGCCGCCCGAAAGCGTGCCGATCCGCCGATCGGTGTCCGCAAGACCGAGCTGCGTCAGCATACGCTTGGCCTCGTATTCGTTCAGCTGCCGGAATTCCGGCGGCATACTGGCAAAGACCTGCTCCAGAACGGTCAGCTCATCTCGCATATCCGGATTCTGTGCAAGCACGCTGACCTGCAAATTCGGCTTGCGGGCGATCGTCCCGCCGTCCGGCTGGAGCTTTCCGGCCAGAACCTTCAAAAATGTCGACTTTCCGGTGCCGTTGATGCCGATCACGCCGGTCTTGTCGCCCTCGTTCAGATAAAAATCCACATCGTCCAGCAGCTGACGGCTGCCGAAATTGATGGAAAGATGCTCTGCGGATATCAGCATAAATTTCCTCCTGCAAGGGGTTTCTGCGTCTATTCTATCACAGTCTTCGCCGGAAATCACGCGCTTCTTGCATTTTTGCCGGGCTTCTGGTATCATGGGGGTGAAAAGCATGGAATCGAGGTGCGTTTCCAATGAATTCCGTGAAATTACTGGCGCTTGATCTGGACGGCACACTGCTGAACTCCCAAAAGGAGCTGACGCCGCGCACCCGCGATGCGCTCTATGCCGCGGCAGAGGCAGGCGTCGAGATCGTGCCGACCACGGGCCGCTTCTTTACCGGTATGCCGGAGGTCATTCAGAAGCTGCCGTTTCTGCACTACGCCATCACCATCAACGGCGCGCAGGTCTATGACATCCGCGCGGAAAAGGCTGTCAGCAGAGCGGAAATTCCGCTGGAAACGGCTCTGCGGGTCCTGGAGTATCTCGACGGCTTCCCCGTGATCTACGACTGCTATCAGGACAACTGGGGCTGGATGACGCGCAGTATGCAGGAAACCGCCGCCGCGTTTATCCCGTTCGAGCACGCCCTGCGCATGGTGCGTGAGCTGCGCACGCCGATTGACGAGCTCAAGGCCTATCTGCGGGAGCAGAACCGGGGCGTTCAGAAATTACAGCTGTTCACACCGGACGATGCGCTGCGCAGACAGCTGCTCAAAGACCTCACAGAGCGCTTCGGCACGCTGAGTGTCAGCACGGCCATGCCCTGCAACATTGAGATCAACGACGCGCACGCCAACAAGGGCGAGGCCATTGCGAGTCTGACAGCCTACCTCGGCCTGCCGATGGCGGCAACGATGGCGATCGGCGATGGGCTGAACGACAGGAGCATGATCAAAATGGCCGGGATCGGCGTGGCCATGGCGAATGCGTGTCCGGAAATTCTGGCGATAGCCGGCGAAATAACTGCCTCCTGCGACGAGGACGGCGCGGCGCTTGCCATCGAGCGGCACTGCGTACCGGGAAGGACGTAACGGAAATGGTCGACTGCCACATTCATATGGTGCTGGACGGCGTAAACTGGAAGGACGCCATCGCCCGGCATAAAGCGGCGCCGCAGGAGGCACTGATCCGGCAGACGCTGGGTCACTATCAGGCGCTGGGGTTTTCCTATCTGCGCGACGGCGGCGACCGCTGGGGCGTGTGCGATCTGGCCGCGAAGCTGGCCCCGGAATACGGCATACGCTACCGGTCGCCGGGCTTCCCGATTTATAAAACCGGACATTACGCTTTATCGGACGCGGCTTTGACGGGCTTGCCGAATACCGCGCGCTTGTTCGCGAGGCTAAAACGCGCGGCGCACACTTTATCAAGCTCATGATCTCCGGGCTGATGGATTTCAGCCAATACGGCGTGCTGACCGGCGAGCCTCTGCCGCCGGACTTGATCCGGGACATGATCGCCTGCGCGCATGACGAAGGCTTTTCCGTCATGGCCCACGCCAACGGCGACGAGGCCGTGCGCGCGGCGCTTGCGGGCGGCGTGGACTCCATCGAGCACGGCGCGTATCTCACGGATGAGACGCTTTGTCAACTGGCAGAGTCTGGCGCTGTCTGGGTGCCGACGCTCGTGACGATCGGCAATCTCATCGGCTGCGGCCGTTTTCCGGACGAGGTTTTAACGCCGCTACTGGCCTATCAGATGAACGCCGTAAAAAAAGCCGCCGCGCTGGGTGCAAAAATTGCCTGCGGCAGCGATGCGGGCGCGTACCGTGTCCTGCACGGGCAGGGCGGTCTGGACGAGCGCACGCTCCTGCGCCGCGCCATTGGAGAGGGTGCAGACACCGTAACCGACGCGGGAAACGCCGTAATTATGGCGCGGTTCTGAATCTGAACCTAAAAAAATATCTGTTTTTGCATCTTTTTATAGTACCAGCATTGGATATAATCAGGGTATCTTAACAAGAGAGGTACTCTGGTATGAAAAAGAGAAACGAAACCATCCGTATGCTGGTTCTGAGCGCGATGTTTGCCGCGCTGTGCTGCGTGACGACCATGCTGGTGCGGTTCCCGACCGTTGCCGGGTATACCAACATCGGCGAGGGGATGTGCCTGCTTGCCGGGCTGGTGCTCGGCCCGTGGTACGGCTTCTTTGCCGCAGGCATCGGCAGCGGTCTTGCCGATCTGCTGGCAGGCTACGCGCATTATGTTCCCGGCACGTTTATCATCAAGGGCCTTGTGGCGCTGGTGGCCGCGCTGCTGCTGCGGCCGATGCTCAAGAAGGGCGAAAAGATCCCGTTCTGGCGTCTGTCGCTCATCGAGCTGCCGTCCGAGGTCATCATGATCGCCGGGTATTTCGGCTATAAGGCGCTGATCCTCGGCAAGGGCCTTGCCGCCGCTGCGTCGATCCCGAACAATCTGGTGCAGGCCGCCGTCGGCATCGTGTTGTCCGTCGTGCTCTACACCGCGCTGGCCAAGGTTCCCGAAATTCATAAGGCATTCTGGAAGGGTGAATAAATCATGTATGAAGAACTTACCGCACAGGCGAAGCAGGCCGTCACGGAGCTGCTGGACGTTGCGAAGCTGAAGCCCGGCAAGCTGTTTGTCATCGGCTGCTCGTCGAGTGAAATGGTCGGCGCGCGCATCGGCAAGGGTTCGAGCCTTGAGGCCGCACAGGCCGCGTTTGCGGGCATTTATCCCGTTTTGCAGGAGCGCGGCATTGAACTTGCCGTGCAGTGCTGCGAGCACCTCAACCGCGCGCTTGTTGTTGAGCGCGATGTGGCCGAGGCGCACGGCTTTGAGATCGTCAATGCCATCCCGCAGCTGCACGCGGGCGGCTCGTTCGCCATGACGGCGTGGGCCAATTTCAAAGACCCCGTACTCGTCGAAACCATTGTTGCCGACGCGGGGCTTGATATCGGCGGCACGCTGATCGGTATGCACCTGCGCCGCGTCGCGATCCCCGTTCGCCTGTCAATCAAAAAGATCGGCGAGGCCAACATCCTCTGCGCCCGCACGCGCCCGAAATACATCGGCGGCGCCAGAGCGGTTTATCAGGACTTGTAAACATGAAAAGCTCCTCTTGCCGACTGCAAGAGGAGCTTTTGACATTTGCAGGGGACTTGCAAAAATCCTCGGCGAATTCGGGTGCGCGTTTCTGTGGGGTTTTGTTGGATTTCCCTGTTTTGATACAGAATTCTCTTTTCATCATGACGGGAACGTGCTATAATAAAATAAACCGCTGCGGGCGGTCTATGGATTTGCAAAGGAGCGAAGCATATGAAAAAATTACGTTGGGGCGTGATCGGAGCCGGCGGCATTGCGGACCGCAGGACGATCCCCGGCATGATGCTGGCCGAAAACGCGGAGCTGATTGCCGTCATGGACATCAATGCCGAGCAGGTTGAGAAAATCCGTCAGAAATACGGCGCAAAGCGCGGCTATACGAAGGAAGAGGACCTGCTGGCAGACCCGGAGGTCGACGCCGTTTATATCGCCACGCCCATCGTCCTGCACGCAAAGCAGGCCAAGCTGGCCGCAGATTACGGCAAGGATATCCTGATCGAAAAGCCGCTGGCCATGACGTCCGACGAAGGGCAGGCGGTCATCGACTACTGTGAACGCAAGGGCGTGAAGATCGCGGCGGGCTTCATGATGCGCTTCGGTTCGCACGTCATGAGCATGAAAAAGGCCATCGCCGAGGGCAAGATCGGCACGGTCGTGTCCGGCTATTCACAGTTTACGCTCTGGCTTCCGTACGAGCCCGGCAACTGGCGGCAGTGCAAGGCCAAGGCCGGCGGCGGCGCGATGATGGATCTGTCTGTTCATACCATCGACCTGATGGAGTACATCACCGGTATGCGCGTGACCGAGGTCGCGTCCATGAATGAAAAGATCGCCTTCCCCGAACCGCAGTATGACGTGGAGGACACGTCCACCATCCTCATGCGCATGGAAAACGGCGCACAGTGCGTTGTGCAGTCCAACTTCAATATCCCGGACGAAGCCTCCAAGTGGCGCGTTGAATTTTTCGGCACGAAGGGCCGTCTGCTGGGCGACACGATGATCGGCCAGATCGACGGCGGCAAGCTGAATGCCGTGTTCATTGACAAGAACGTCGCCTATTCCGCCGAGCAGACCCACGCCGACGATGTGGGCATCGAGATTCCCGGCGACTTCGGCAATATGTACACCCGCGAGATCGAGAGCTTCTCGGACTCCATTCTCAACAATAAGCCCCTCGTCGTGCCTGCGTCCGATGCCGTGCACGTCCAGCGCATCATGGAAAAGGCCTATGCCAGCGGCGAAGAGCTGAAGATCCTGAAAATTTAAGCGACACCCAGCACATCCAGCAGCGCCCGGCACTCGCCGGGCGTCAGGATGCGCTGCGCTGTACGCGGGTCCTCCGCGGACGGCGCCCGACTCGGGTCCGGGCGGTTTTCCAGCAGCCACTGGCGCGGCGACATTCCGAGGTTTTTCTGGAAGCTCCGGTTCAGATACTTGGGGTCGGAGAAGCCGCAGGCATAGGCTGCGTCGGTCAGCGTCGTGTCGGACTGCCGCAGCAGGAGCATTGCCGCCTCCAGTCGGAGTCTGCCCAGATAATCCTGAAACGGGATATGCAGCTGCTCGCGGAACAGGTGCGACAGATACGTCTGCGTCAGCCCCTCCCGCTCCGCGATCTCGCTGAGGCGGACAGGCTCAGAATAGTGCGTCTCCAGATAGTGCAGAATGCGGTGCATCCGCTCGGCATTGCGCGTCTGCGTCATGTTTTCCGTGTCGCTCAGCACGCGGTATGGCGTTCCGCCCAGCAGGATCGCAAAGATCGCGTTGATCTGCGCCATGCAGGCGAACGGCGCTTCCGGTGTGTCGCGCAGATAATTGGAAAGCGCCAGCAGCATCGCCCGGCGCAGCGCCGGCAGCTGCTCCGGCCCCAGACAGGAGGACAGCCCCCGGCAGCCGAAGCGGATGCTGCGGATCTGCGGATAGAAGCGGGCGCAGAAGCTGTTGGAGATCTGCAGCGTCAGGAGCCTTGCAGGCGCACCGGACGCGCACAGCTCATGGCTGCTGCCCGCGTCGAACAGCAAAATCTCGCCCGGCCCGGCCTCAAAGCTCTGCCGGTCGGTGCTGACACGGCAGCTGCCGCTCAGCACCACGCACAGCTCCAGCTCCTTATGCAGGTGCATGGGGCGGTACACCATGTCGACGATAAACATGGTGCAGTCGGCCAGCTTGGAATGGGAGATCAGCTCATATTCATTGTAAAGTTCCATTTGTTTCACCAAAAACGCATCTTTGTCGGGCGTCAGGCGCATCTTCATCGGTGATAAGCCTGCCCCGTTCCTTCATAATAACAGTAACCGGAACAAAAAACAAGGGAATCCGGGCCGCACGGCCTGAAAACAGGGAGGAAGTATGAAAAAAGGCATTTGCTGCGCAGGCAATATGATCGTAGATATCACCTATCCCATCGAAACATGGCCGAAGCAGAACGAGCTGACGCACATCACCGAGGGCATCACGCGCTCCACCGGCGGCTCGGTCTGCAACACCATTTCCGATCTCGCGCGGCTCGATCCCGCGCTGCCGCTCGTCGCTTCCGGCTTCGCCGGGCACGACGCAGAGGGTGATTTTGTGCTGCAGGAGATGGGGAAATACAAAAATATCGACCTGTCCATGGTCAAGCGCAGCGGCGACACCTCGTTTACCGCCGTCATGTCGAACAACCAGACAAAAGAGCGCACATTTTTCCAGTATGCGGGCGGCAGCGCCTATTACGGTGAGGACGACATCGACTGGGACAGGCTGAACGTCGATATCTTCCACATCGGCTACATTCTGCTGCTGCCGCATCTGGACGAGCCGGACGCGGAATACGGCACAAAGATGGCGAGGCTTCTGCACCGGGCGCAGCAGGCGGGCATGAAGACGTCCATCGACGTTGTTTCCGAGGCGGGCGAGCGCTTTGCGCGGCTCGTGACCCCGGCGCTCAGGTACACGGACTACTGCATCATCAACGAGCTTGAGACGCAGCAGACCACGGGGGTCCTGCTGCGCGGAGAGGACGGCACGCTGCACGTGGAAAACATGAAGGCTGCGCTACAGAAGCTCCACGAGCTGGGCGTGGCAAAATGGGCCGTTATCCACTGCCCGGAACTCGGCTGCGGCATGGACGAGGCCGGAAATTACTGCGAATTTGAAAGTCTCAAGCTCCCCAAGGGCTATATCAAGGGTACGGTCGGCGCAGGCGACGCGTTCTGCGCGGGCGTTCTGTACGCAGCGGAGACAGATATGCCGCTGCGGGAGGCGCTGAAGCTCGGCGCGTGCAGCGCGGCGGCTTCCCTGAGCGAGGTCAGCGCGTCGGACGGCGTGAAAACAAAGGACGAGGTTTTGAAGCTCTATGAGCTTTACGGAAAATAAAGAAAGAGGTCAGAGTATGAAACAGGCAGTTATGTACGGCGGCGGCAACATTGGCCGCGGCTTCATCGGCGCAACGCTCAGTCAGTCCGGCTATAAGGTCACATTCATCGACGTGGCAGAGCCGGTCGTGAAGGCGCTGCAGGAAAAGGAGCAGTATCCCGTCCGCTATGTGTCCAGCAAAGGACATGAGGACGTCGTGATCGAGCACGTGACCGCGGTCAACGGCAACGATCAGGAAGCGGCCTCCGAGGCCATCGCAAACTGCGATATCATGGCGACGGCGGTCGGCGCGAGAATTCTCAAGTTCATCGTCGGCAACATCGTCGCGGGTCTCAGAAAGCGCTGGGCACGGGACGACCGCCCGCTCAACATCATCATCTGCGAAAACCTGATGGACGCAAACAAGGTCATGGAAGGGATGCTGAAGGACCTGCTGACCGACGAGGAAAAGAAGCACTTTGATGAAAAGGTCGGTCTGGTCGAGGCCTCCATTGGCCGCATGGTGCCCGTGCAGACCGAGGAGATGAAGGACGGCGATCCGATGCGCGTCTGTGTCGAGCGCTACGGTTTCCTGCCGGTCGACAAGGCCGCGTTCAAGGGCGAAATTCCGGAGATCACGAACATGGTTCCGTTTGAGCCGTTTGATTTTTATATTAAGCGCAAGCTGTACGTCCACAACATGGGCCACGCGACCTGCGCGTATCTGGGCGGCTACGAGGGCCGGAAATATATTTATCAGTCCATCGACGATCCTGAAATTCTGAACATCGTGCAGAACGCCATGCTGGAAAGCGCGCTGGCGCTGCATAAAAAGTACGGCGTCGAGCTGGATGGCCTGATGCTGCACATCACCGATCTGCTGGGCCGCTTCCGCAATGCCGCCCTGAAGGACACCTGCAAGCGCGTCGGCGGCGACCCGACGCGGAAGCTCGGCGCAGCCGACCGGCTGATCGGTTCGAGCCTGCTGTGCCTCGAGCAGGGCGTGAAGCCCGCGTATATCGCTGTCGGCGCAGCCGGTGCGGTGTACCGCTATCTGAACGAGGCGGGCATTGAGCAGTCGAAGGAAGAAGCGGCAAAGGTTCTGAAGGACGTCTCCGGGCTGGAGGCCGATTCGGAGCTGGCCGGGATGATCCTCGATCTGTACGCATACTTCCTTGAGGGCGAACCCGTCGCGGCCCTCCGCCGCGCCGCGCAGGCCGCAAAGACCGCTAGCCTTGGCAAGATCATCTGATCGCCCCTCTCCCCCGCTGAAATCATGAAAAAAGCCTTCCCCTTTCATCATGCACACGGCATGAGAAGGGGAAGGCTTTTTGATTTGGATCCAGGCCGCTTCTTACGCCTCCGTAGAGAACGACGCGACCTCCTTGAGTTCCTTGTCGATCAGAACGACCGTTTTCTCGCTTGTGACGAAGGCAAGATTCTTTCCGACAGGGATCACGCGGGGCGAATAGGCCGAGGTGGAGCGCAGCGTATATGGCAGCTTGAACTCCTCTGTCACGATCAGCGGGTCGTTCAGCGATCTGAGCTCCGCGTTTCCATTCTCGTCACAGACGAAAATCTGATCGTTCCAGACCGCAGCTTCCGTCTTGCCGTTTTCGAGCGTGTATGCGGTACCGCTGTTCAGCTCATAGATACACAGCTTCTTTTTCCCGTCTTCCTTCACAGTGTAAAACAGGTCGATTGTAAAATGAAGTTGGGCGGGACCATATAAAACTGGATGCAGATCCACAGCATCAGCGTCACGCCGAACAGCCCGCCGAGCGTGACGCCCGCACGCTTTTCAGCCAGCAGCAGTCCGGCTGCGGTCAGATTGGTCAGGCCGTTGACGATCAGCAGCGCCTAGCCGGAGAACGTCAGATCCCGGAACAGCACGTCCGCAAACGGCAGCACCTGAAAATACGGGAGCATCGCGTCCATGCCCAGCGCCCGGCCGCTCGGGTCGAGCAGCATCCCGGCCGCGCCTGCGACCGCGCCGACGCCGATAAACAGCGTCCAGAACAGCAGGATGCGCCGGGCCGTCCGGTATCTTGAATGTGTCTGCATATGCGTTTT
>ERZ857757.2799-NODE-2799-length-10729-cov-3.739741_pt1 | contig 10729 bp, 10 predicted proteins | sample MGYA00519764_ERZ857757 | MGnify/ENA primary metagenome ERZ857757 (study PRJEB31778, sample SAMEA3449359) | human gut metagenome | biome: human gut; feature: human-associated habitat; material: faeces | place: United Kingdom | collected 2010/2012 ... | reverse complement strand
CCAGATAGAAAGGGAAAAGAACCGGGCAGATATGGAGATACAAAGAGCCAGGAGAAAAGCAAAATCGGAAATTGCTGATATGAAAGAAAATCAGTTCTTTTGGGACTGGGGATATCTTTGTGTAATTTTCTTTTCGTTTCTTCAAAATGGAGCATTTCAACAAGATGTGCTGCAACTAATAATGATACCGATAAATTGGTGCAAAGAATATATAGCATGGTTTGAACGGTTGGAATATATAAGCGATACTGCCGGAGAAATGCTCTTTAAAGGGTTTTTCTCTATGCTTATGATTACTGCTGGGATTCTCGGATGTGTATTCCTTGTTTGGGCTGGAGTTGAACAATATAAGAAGATATGGGATGACCTATATAAAATGGTTTTAATATCCAGTATTTCATTTGTAGCAGTATTGGGAAATTTGATAAGAGAATATCTTCCGCTTAATCTGATACTTGTGATTCTGTTTATAAATATTGGAACTATTTTGCTCAGAGCATATTTGAAAAAGAAATATCCTCAAATGTATGATTGAATAAGAATGTATAGGAAAAGCAGCGGAGTGCTGGAAAGGGTAACATATAGTTATTTCATTCCATTTGTTGCCAATAGTGCATAGTCTTAGCGGATTCCTGCATACCTCTGCCTATCCATTCTTCAATCCATCCGAAAGTTGTCAAACACAAACGACAAGGTGTGAAATTTGAAAAATCCTCCCGAATAGCCTCACCTTGAGAAAAAGAAAAGCGCAGCCATTCAGACTGCGCTCTGTGAATATTTAGGAAGTTGTTTGAAAGCGATACCCAACCTCGCGGACACTTTCTATAATAAAAGGGTGGTGCGGATCAGCGGAATAGAGCTTTTTGCGTAGGTTTCGTACATGGTATCCTATGGTGCCTCGTTCATTTATTGTTAGAGCTTCACCCCATACCTTTTCATAGATTTGGGAATAGGTCAACACTCGTCCATTATTAACTGTCAGCAGGCATAGGAGACTATATTCCTTTGCTGTTAGGCCCACTTCTTTTTGATTACAGCGCACCAGCCTTTGGCTGGGGTCAATCTCAAGATCGGGGAGAGATAGCACCGGTTCCGAGGAAAGCTCCCATTTTTTTAGCTCTGGATGGAGCTGCAAAAATGAAAGGAAATCTTCAAAAATCTTTTTTTCTTCCTCGTTCAGTTTCATAATGATTATTTCTCCGATGGTATCACCTCCCGGTCATTTATCCAAACGGCCTCTTTCAATTTCTTAAAACTTATCTCACTAATAACATACTCCAGCTTGCAAGCGTCTTGTGCTGCAATATCCTGTGGAACACCAGCTTCCACGAGTCGTTTGGTAAAGAACTGGTGCTTTTCATAGATTTGCTGGGCGATTTGCTGGCCCTGCTCTGTGAGGGAGAGTGTGCCATCGTCCTTTTTTATCAGGCATTTCTTTTTAGACAGTTCTTTGACAGCCCGGCTCACAGAAGGCTTTTTTACATCCAAAAGCTCCGCCACATCTACGCAGCGAACATAGCCCTTTTGTTGCTGAAGCACCAGCACAGCCTCTAAATAGTCCTCCATAGATGATGTTAAGGGCATAATGGCACACCTCCTTCTGACACATATAATTACTTCATTTACACCATACCTGCTTTTTTGAAATGCTTCTTGAGCAGTTTCTTAGCGTTGAGCGCGCCAACAAAGGCGCAAATTGCAACAACGACAAGCATTATGATAGCTGTTACAGGTGATACTAACGTTTGCAAAATTCCCAAATAACTTTCGCCAAACATTCCCGCATACTGCTCAAGTGTTTGATTTGAGAAAAACAAGAAGGGAATATATGTACCACTGAATGCTGCTAAAACCATATAAATGATATAACTGATCGTAAGTGTTTTTCCATTAGTGCAACCTGTTTTCCACGCGATCAACGCAGAAATAATGCCAGCAATAATGCAGCAAATTATCATGGGCGGATAAAATCCATAAATGCCTGTTATCGCACAAAAAATGAACAGTGTCCACGGTTTCTTAGTCTTAGCTGCTACAAGGAAATATGTAATAGCTGCCAATAGTGACCACAATGGGCTTACCACTAACATCGTGTAGGGAGAAAAAGATAGGAACGCACAAAGGATATAGATAACAAGTGCGCACAAAGATAAAAGAGCTGTGACAATCAAATCCTTTACTTGAAAGCCTTTTTTGTTTTCGGTTTGCATGAAATAAATCCTCCTTAAAATGATATTGGTTGGAACGATGTCCATATGATAACCGCAAAAAGAGCAAGCATACCTATCAACAAAATACTATCTCTTAAGCGGAAATCAACTAATATATAGTGAGTTTTTTCACAAGGATAGCTGATGCCTCGCGTTTCCGCTGATGCGGATAATTCTGTCGCCGTCATCAGAAGGCGCATAAGTATAGGGATTAAAAAGCCTTCGTATGTCTGCGCCGGATGACTTACTATTCTCCAAAAAGACAATCCCACGCCCCTCGTTTTCATCCCTTGTTTTATATAAAGCACATCTTGTTTCAAAGATGGAAGAAATCTCAATATGATAGCCACTGGTATCACAATTGCTTGAGGGATATGACTTGCCTGAAGCGCTGCTATCAATTCCGATATTTCCGTAGTCTGAAATAGAATATTCAAAGCAAGTGCAATAGTCAAAATTCTTAGTAAAAAGAATGTTATCACGGAAGATAAATGAATTGGAAGGACTTGCGCCAACACAAGCAGAACTATATAAACTATTGCAAATTTGATACTTGTTTTCCAAAGTCCACTTAGCAAAGCAAACAGGCAAACGACGCCAAAGAGTAACAAGCCTGTTAAGCCTCCACCCAAAGCAAACGCCAAAGCTGATGTCAATAGAATCAACAGAAGTTTTATGCGAGAATCGTAATATACTCCATGCTTTCTCAATTTATTCACCACCTTCCTCAACCATAAAATTCTTTACGATTTTGAAATTGTTTTGTTCCGTCATTTGTAAATCATCTTTAATAATCCCTTCCTTCAAAAGCAAAGCGCGCGAGGCGGTCAGGCTGATAAACTCCAGATCATGCGTAATAATAAAGACCAGCTTTCCAGCCTCACGCATATAATTAACAGCATTGGCAACAGCGCACATATTATCCCAGTCTAACCCGCTTGTTGGTTCATCCAAAACGATGATTGGTTTTTCCGAAAGCATTGCCGCTCCTATTGTCAGTCTCTGTTTTTGACCGCCTGATAAAGCATACGGATGGCAGTCTTTGAAGTTTTCCAGATGGAGCATTTTCAAAATTTGAGACACTTTTTCATCTATGCTTGGAATCCTTTTATTTCCTAACCTCAATTCCTCCGTCACACTGTCTGTATAAAGCTGGTGATCTGCCTCCTGCATAACAAAGTACACATAGTCGGATAATTTTTGTTGCTTCACATTCTTTCCATCAATGTAAAACGCACCTTGGCGGCAGCGAATCAAGCCAGACAGGATTTTCCCCAATGTTGTTTTCCCGCAACCATTTTCTCCAATCAAGGCAATCGTTTCGCCTTTGTAGGCTTCTAATGAAATGTTGTGAAGAAGTTCCGGCATGGCTTTATGCGAAAAGCTCAAATTTCTAATTTGGAGAAATACTTCCGAGCGGCAAATAGATTCTTTCCTTTCTATTTGTATTAAATCCAAATTTAACGGGCGAAGCCTTCTGTTGTGCATTCGGACAGCAGATAATTCTGCCATTTCCTCACCTGTTAATTCTTCGCAGATTTGACCATCCTCCATAATTAAAAAGCGATCTGCGAGTCCGTATAAGTAAAACAATCTGTGTTCTGAAACAATAATCGTGTGTCCAGCGGCTTTCAAAGCAGAAAGAATCCCTCTTACCTGTAAGATTGTATGAATGTCTAAATTAGCCGAAGGCTCATCCAGCACATAAATTTGTGGATTAAGAGTAGTCGCTGCGAGAAAAGCAACTTTTTGCCTTTCTCCACTGGACAGGGCAAAAATATCTCTGTCTTTTAGGTTCTCCATATTCAGTGACTGAAAGGCGCTGTTAACACGTTTAACGATTTCTTTATGTGGAATTCCATAGTTTTCGCAGGCAAACGCAACTTCGCTGGAACTGTTTGTAGTAAAAAATTGACTGCGGGGATCTTGAAAAATTGAAGCAATCTCTTTACCAGCCTCACCGGCGTCCGATTCTTTTATGGAACGTCCCGATACAATGACTTCGCCGGATAATCTGCCTTCAAAAAAGCGGGGAATCAAATTATTGATACACCTGGTTAATGTGGTCTTTCCACATCCGCTCTGCCCAGTAATAACAAGAAATTCTCCCGATTTTATGATAAGCTTTACATCCTTTAGACTTTCCTGAGACTGTCCTTCATACTGAAAAGAGGCATGTTCAAAAGATATAATTGGAAATTGTTTTTTCATGGCAACACACCTCATAGCTTCCAACTGATGGATTTCTCCCTGCACTTCAAAAAAGTACGATAAATCCCTTCTTTTTCTGCTAATTCCTTATGGGTTCCCTTTTGAACAATATGGCCTTGATCAATGACAATAATTTGATCTGCCGTCCGAACAGTAGACAACCTGTGAGCGATAGAAATTAGTGTTTTATTTTTCGTCAATTCAAAAATTGCGTCCAAAAGAGCTTTTTCATTTTCCGGGTCTACGCTGGATGTCGCTTCATCCAAAATAACGATGGGCGCGTCTTTCAATATCGCCCTTGCTATTGAAATTCTCTGTTTTTCTCCCCCAGACAAAGTGGAACCTGCTTCTCCTATCATTGTTTCATAGCCTTGTGGGAGCGCCTCTATAAAATCATGGCAGCGGGCCCTTTTAGCGGCCTCTACCACCTCCGCATGGGTCGCGTTAGGTTTTCCGAATTTGATGTTATTTTCAATCGTATCATTAAACAGATACACCTTTTGGAATACCATACTTACATATGATAAAAGGCTATCACAAGTAAATTCTTTTACATCGTGTCCTCCAATTTTAACACTTCCAGAATTTACGTCCCAAAATCTTGCAATCATATTACACAAAGTTGTTTTCCCTGAACCTGACGGCCCAACGATAGCACAAGTAGAGTTCTGTGGGATTTTCAAGGTGATTCCATCTAAAACCGGACGGCTGTCATAAGCGAAAATAACATCTTTCAGTTCAATCTCATATGATTTCAGGACAATATCCTTTCCGTCTCCATCTAAAACCGGTATATCTGAGATGAAATCCAGCCGATCCAACTGCGTAGCGAGCATTTTACTCAAAAAGGCCCCGTCATTCATCAATTCCAATTCCATGAACATTAAAAATGCACAGATGATAAATAAAAGGCAATAGGGCAATGTGATAACTCCCCACAAATAGAGCAAAGCTGACAATAAAAATAACAGGCAACTTGTAATCTTAAATACGGCTTCATACAGCTTCATAATTCCGGCAGTAGAAATTGTAACCGCTATATCGCTGCGACACTTATTTTCAAAGGCTTGATCCACTTTTCCTTTTCCTTCTTTGCCTTTTCCGAATATGCGCAGAACAGAAATGCCTTTTATGTATTCTAATGCACTTCCCACCAACAATTCCTGAGCATTTTGCATATCTTCCGTATGCGCGCCGGCCCGCTTTTTTATCTGGCCCAGTACAAGAATTCCCGCTAAAATTCCTGTTAAAGCCAAAAACCCAATCTGCCAGCAAAATATACCCAACATTAGCGTCATGGCAAGCGCCTGTACAAAACCTCCCACCAAAAATGTTAGTGCAAGCATACAATTCCCTTCCAGATCGGAAATTGTTGTTGTCAATACTGTTTGTACGGTGCCGAGATTATTTTCTGTAAAATAGCCCATTGGTGCCCTTTTGAGCTGATTTCCAATCTCAAGACGCTTTTCCCGGAAAATCTCATATCCAGACGCACTCATTAGCACATCGCTTAGGTACTGAAACAAAAAGCGGCCCAAAACACTAAGTGCAACAATTCCAAATGCCTGTAAAATGACAGTCTCTGTTAAGTGTTCGATATTCAACATTACCAATAGCACAGCAAAAAATACAAAGGCAGCGCAGCAGGATTTCAGAGCATTGAAGATCAGTCCGGCAATTACACGGGGACGATATTTCCCAGATAACCGTAAAATCCTTTTTATAATTGAAAACATATAAAAATGTCCCTCCTTCCACTTGATCAGCTGAACTCACATAATCACTCCATAATCTTTGATAAAGTGGGCATTCTGATAAAAGCTCTTCCTGCCTGCCGCAGCCAACAATCTTTCCATTTTCCACCACAAGGATTTGATCAGCCTTCTGGATGGTCGCAAGACGATGAGCTACTACGATGAGGGTTTTTCCTTTTACAAGTTTACTGATAGCGTTTTGAATGAGATACTCATTTTCTGGATCAGCATAGGCCGTGGCCTCATCAAGAATAATTACTCTTGCATTTTTTAGAATTGCCCTTGCGATAGTAATTCGCTGACGTTCTCCGCCAGAAAGTTTTCCTCCTGCGTCTCCGGCATTTGTATCATATCCGTTTTCCAACTTTACAATAAACTCATGACAGCAGGCAGCTTTTGCAGCAGCTACCACCTCATCGTCTGTCGCATCCGGTTTTCCGAGCCGGATGTTTTCACGGATACTTTCATCGAACAGAAAATTGTCCTGTGCAACATAACTGACTTCACCCATCAACTGTGCGAAAGGAATCTCTTTAATATTCTTTCCGCCAAAAATAACTTTTCCTTTTGTGGCGTCCCAAAAACCAGCCATGAGTTTTGCAATCGTTGATTTTCCGGAACCGGAAGGGCCGACAATTGCTGAAACAGTACCTGGTTTGATTTCAAAGGATACATTCTTCAGAACTTCCGTCTCGTTATAAGCGAAAGAAACATTTTCAAAGCGATAGGCTGTTTCATCCAGTGCAACATTTTTTTCTGGACGTTTCAGTTCCGGTTTTTCAATAAAATCCCGTATTTGATCGAGGCAGGCTTTCACCATATTAAATTGTTCAGAATATTTTCCTACTCGCATAAGCGGGGCAATAAATCCAATAGGAAGGATAATGCAAGTGATAAAATCTGATAATGGTAATGTTCCAGTCATATAAAGCCATGCGCCAATCGGAAGCGTTCCCAACAATGTTGTCGGCATTACAGCCTGAATGACTGCTGACCAAAGCCAACTCTGCTTCCACCATGCCAGAGTACTGTCATGGAAGAAGTTAATTGCACCTGTAAATTTACTATAAGAAGCACTTCCTTGATTAAATGCCTTAATAACCTCTATACCATTTACATACTCAACCAGCGTACTGTTCATCGCATTTTGTGATTTCATATAAGTGGTACTTTTATTCACATAATCGTTCATCATTCCAATGTAACCCAAAAGTCCGAGGGGAATTGTAATCAATGCAGCTAATCCCATGCGCCAGTCAAGAATAAATACCAGTAGTATACAGCATAGGGGAGCCACTACATTAGAGGTTATTTCAGGCATAAAATGAGCCATCGAATCCTCTAATTTTGAAACTGTATCTGCCATCAAATTTTTGAAATTTCCGGTCGGCGTATCCAACATGACGCCCATTGGAACCCGAAGCATTTTATCTGCGATTTTGCTACGGATATTTTTCAATATTTTATATGTAGCCTTATGCGACATAAAAGAGGATTGATATGTAAGCCACAGTTTTAATATTTGCCCGCCCAAAGCGACTGCAAACAAGATACATACATTTTGAATAGTAGCTGTTTTGTTAAATAGTTCCGCGACTAATAATGACACTGTAATAAAGGGGGCCATCCCGAATAGTTCGCCCAGCGTTGCAAGAAAGGTTGAAAGATATAGTTGCTTTTTATTATTTCCTGCATAACTCAACAATTGCTGAATTGCTCCAGGTTTCGTTTTTTTCTTCATGAAAAAATCCTCCTTAAATAGGTTAGCAAAAACTAACTATTTGGCAAAAAATAAATGGCAAAAGCCACTTATTTTAGCGGAAGCCCTAATACACCATACCAGCCATAGTGCTGGAATTTTATGATGTTTTTTACATAATCCTCCGCCTTTTCATAAGGAACATCGTGCAAAATACACTCACATAGTGCAGTAATATATCCATGCGTCAAAATGTGTATTTCTATATCGTTTGGCAGACATTTCGCATATCCCGCTTCATATGCCGCCTTTACAAATAGGGCATTCTGTTTCGTATATTGAATTGTAATTTCTTCTATAAAGTTTTCGACGCGAGAACCTTTGCTGCATTTCAGCAAGAGTTGAAATTCCTCCAAATGCTCGTACATATAGTTGACATATGTCATTGCCTGAACATATGACGCTTCAACAGAATCCCTCTCAATAGCTTCTCTAATTCCAACTTTATCGTAAGGTTCTGCATTATCCAGAAAATCTAATGTATAATGGTAAACATCTTCGATTAAGGCAAAAAACAACGCTTCTTTATCCTTAAAATGTCGATATATTGCACCTGTTGTAACCTTTGCAGCGGTAACAATATCTTTAAGCTGCGTTGCCTGAAAGCCTTTTTTTAGGAATTCCACTTTCGCACATTCCATAATTCGCTCTCTTGTCAAGTCGGAACAGTAACTCAAAATATTTCCTCCCTTCTCGGATAATTACTTTATTTAAGATAATCCAATTATCAAACAAAAGTTAGGATAGCATATTTTTGTCTTGCTGTCAAGGGGACGATGCTTTTGTTATTATCATTATGTACCCAGCCGCCTGCGCGGCTGGGCTTCTTCTTTTTTGGGGCTGTTAATAGGCGGGTGTGCCATACCCGTAAATCTCATAGTATCCCACGGGGTAGCTGTTCTGACGCACAGAGTCGCCAGAGTTGCCCTCCACCGTGTAGACGCGGCCATTCTCCACCTTCTCCACAATCCCCACATGGTCGGAAGAACCGTCCTGGCCTCCATCATCCCAGTCGAAAAAGATGATGTCGCCGGGGCGCGGCTCATAGCTGTTATCCTGCCACAGCCCGCGCTCCTTAAACCACGGGACGCCTTGGGACGCACAGGCTGCAAACTTTGGAATAACACCAGCGTCGATATAGCCGCACTCATTGGCACACCAGCTCACAAAGCAGGCGCACCATTCCACACGGCTGCCAAAGCCGTACCAGCTCCAATAGGGCGCACCGCCTGTGTTCCCCACCTGAGAGAGCGCCACGGTGACGATCTCGCCGTCGCCTCCGGTAATGCCGTAAAGCACCTGGCTCCAGAGGGAATTGTTCTCATCGGCCAGAAGCTCCGCCATCTGTTCCCGCTGATCTTCGTGAAAGCTGAACTGATCGGCCATTTCCTCCGCCGTCTTGTGGCTGACGGTGATATACAGATAGGTGCGGGTGACGGTGACTTCCGTTTCTACGATGTTCCCGTTCCCATCGTCTGAGGTTTCAATGATGGTTTCCGTCTGGGTAGAGGTGCTGGATGAGATTTCATTCATCTGCCAGAAAATATCCTTTAAGAGCTGCTTTTTGGAATCGTCCATGGTGGCCACTTCCTGGGCAGCGTCCGGGTCGGTGGTGATCTTGACGGCATACACCGCAAGCACCTCTTTCCAAACCGCCCGGCTGCCGGACATCTCCAGCACGTCGTAGGTGTGGGATGTTTTGATTTCCTCCAGCTTTTCCTCGTACTCGGCGTTGATGTATGGAAGGGATCATGGCAGAGGGAAAGGCATATTATAAGGATTACGATGTTGAGATACCAGAAACATTGTCTGCTTATGGATATGGAGATAGTCCTCTGACATTTGTAAGCCTGTCAGATTATAATGGCATGCGTAAACTACAAGGTATGGACAGCGTTGATTTATTAGAAAACAATTATAGAATTTTATATAATAAAGAAAATGTTCGTGGACTTGCAGAACAATTTCATGATAAAAGTATCAATCTTACTATTGAGGAAAATGTACTTTCTCCGGTGAATGAAGCTGAAGAATTTACCATGTCAAATAGTGACATGGGCCAAATCATATTTGTAGTCGCAGATACATGGATGAAAAATATGAATGTCGATACGATGATATGGAATGTACAGTGCGTGAGTGAAGACGCAGCAAAAGAATTTGATACATTGCTGGATAATTATCAGAAAAAGAGCAAAAGAGAATGTGCCTTTGCCTATTATGTAGGAAAGCAGCAGGCATATGAATCCTCGGTCACTACAAAGGCAATCATAGCATTTCTGGCAATTTACCTTGGTATTGTATTTATGATAGCCTGTGCAGCAATCCTTGCTATTCAGCAGCTCTCCGAAGCCACTGACAATGTAGAACGATACAAGCTCCTAAAAAAACTGGGTGTAGAACACCGGGAACTGAATCGTGCACTGTTTATACAAATTCTCAGCTATTATCTGCTTCCACTTTTACTGGCTGTGATTCATTCAGTCGTCGGCTTGACGGTGGCAAGCCGTGAAGTTATTAAGGTGTTTGGAGATATGAATGTAGCATCCACGATCCTTGTAACATCAATATTTATTGTGTTCGTATATGGAAGTTATTTCCTGTTGACATATGTGGGAAGTAAAAGCGTTATTAACAAAGGATAGCAGAGGTAACTGTTGCATTGTATCTTTTGACTTGATTGAAAGGGACAAGCTGCGTCGGTATATTGAAAATCCGTATCTTTATTCACGGGTGCAGCATACGCAAACACTTCCACAGGAACAACGTGGGCTTACTATACCAGCGGAAATGAG